>LSQX01359576.1_pt1 | contig 13783 bp, 13 predicted proteins | sample 654561 | NCBI WGS metagenome assembly LSQX01 (sample SAMN04489861, study PRJNA283612) | anaerobic digester metagenome | isolation source: 4 biogas reactors fed with cattle manure at either 37C or 55C with and... | place: Denmark: Kongens Lyngby | collected 2014 | reverse complement strand
TGATTCCTCGAATTTGCTACCCGTTTATACATTCGTAGCATCCTGGCCCTAAGTTGAGGCCTGTCACTGTGTAACCACGCCTGATATCGATGTAATTTCCCTTCTATATTGTCTAATCTGTTCTGTAACAGGGTCCATTTCGGCTTTGCCATATTAGACCCCTACTTCCTGTAAGAAGGCTGCATCTAATTCTTCGACAAGTTTTTCCATCGCTCTAATCCGGCTTTCAATTTCGGTTTGCTTCTGATGCACAATCAAGAGTTCACAAACTTTGATCTTCTGCCGTAATGCGGCTAACTTATTCTTATCTACCGTTTCTGACTGCAATAACTTGTTTGATTCAAGGATTGCTTCGTTTAAGATACTCTCAATGTTTATTGACGAATCCATAAGTATCGCCTCCAAATTATTTCTGAATAAAATTCCAGTGTCGTTTTTTTGAAATGGGTTAGTTTATTTGAATGTAAAGGATAATGGATTTACTTTTAACATAGTTAATAAATATCCTCCAACTACACTCTGCATAGGGAATGGCTCAAGGCATCATTGTGTTTTGCTTACACGTTACCTGATATAAAAAATATAATGGGTAATTAAGGGTATTTTTGAATTTAAACGAGTATTATGGCACAACAATTATACCTATATTATATATTTTCATATACATACTATATAAGAATACTATTGTACCATAATATTTGGTTCATTTGTCAAAATAACAAATTTAAGCCATAATACCTTGTGCTCTGTTCTCCTTTGATGTAATCAGAATGTCGTCAAAGGTATCATCAATCTCCATCAGCATTCGACTGTATTCCTCTGACAGCATTTTTGCGTTCATTACGTAAGCGATTTGCTCACCTTTCGGACCCTTGTTTTTTATCCTGTATCCAAGGCTCACAAGGGCAGATTTAAACTTGTTCTGTCCCATTACAATTTCCCCGTTTTTAATGCAGAATTGCGTGTAAGCATAATGCAGATTCTTGAACGGAATTGGATCTATAGACTCATTGTCGATAGCCATATGGTTCTTGATGAATCTGTATGCATTATCACTTAGTTGACTCCATTGCTCGCGTGTAACAGACTCATCTTGAGCAATGGGGCCTTCGGTTTTGAGTTTCCTTACCGCTTCAAGCGCCAAATTCAAGTAGGCAGACTTATTTTCTTCAGTAAACAGCAACTCATTGAATTTGGGATCGACTGTAAACTGATTTGGGAATTCAATTAGATAGACTCTGTTATAAAATGCATTTGATGAAGTTTTTATCGTAGGGATTTCGTTACAACCAAAAATGAATGGGGCGCTGTTTAAATAATCATATGCCTGCTGGTATTTCGGCTCGATGGTCATGGTATCACCACCCGTAGCAACCTTAATGGTAGAGTCACTCACAATTGTTCCCTTTGGAAGATCGGGTTGTATATTTGCAAGTTTACCTTCAATATTAGCGACTCTAAATTTATCTTTTTCAAGGTCTTGTAGAGTAATAGAACTTACGTTATTTGTTCCAAGAAATTCCCTTATGAAGGAAAGGAACGTGCTCTTTCCGTTATTGCCTGATTTATTGTAGCAAATATACAATTTTTTAATTTGCATTTGCGTAATTGCATGCGCGCCTATCTGAGTTAGTAGAGCGATGTCCCTATCTGTTGCAACAATATCACTCAGGTAGTTACGTATGAAGGTATCATCAGCGGTAGGGTCATAGGTGACATTTAGCCTTCGTGTAAACCCATATGCAGGAGAAGATGGCGTTAATGTTTCTGTTACGAGGTTGAGAACACCATTCTTTACCATTACCCTGTCGAGGTCATAGTTGAAAGGATTTTCAATTAGAGTTGTTTTGGCAATGATCCGACACATAATATCCTGGATTGCGTGTCTAACAGTGTGCTTTTGGGAATACTCACTTTCCTCAAAGATGTTGAGGATGCTTTTCTCAATATCGTTTTTGTTAGGTCTGAAGAAACCGGATTCTTTGTCATAAATCCAACAAACATTATTAATCGTAACAACGGCATTTGATTTTATTACATGGTCTGTAATTTCGTCATATCGCAGGGATTTTCGGTTTTGCCCATCAATATCTATGAATTTGTAATTATGATCCTTTTTAAGGTAGTGTTCATATAAATAGGTCGCATATTGTTGTTCATCCGTCTCAGCTAGAAAATTAGGTTCGATCGGTGAGTCATCCTCATACAGATCAATAAGATACTCGGTTAATGTATTAGCCATATTTAATCCTCCATAAAAAGCGGAATCATCGATGGCGCTTTCTTGCGTAACTCTCTGAAAAAATGTAATCTCAAGCCATAGTTTGATGATTTCAAAGCTCTTTTTACGTCTTCAATAAACGTACACGGAAATTTTTCAACATCGTTACAATAATAGACGATATCATCGATTATTTCATCTATTTTATTTTTATTATTAAAAATTCTCATAGTATGCACCTTTTAGAAAGTGGAGACTATATAATACATCAAAAAGAACGATGAATGGTTTATGAAGAATACTGAACAAATAGTATTATATAATCTACATTATTATATATGTAAGTAATAGTATTTAAAGTTATCTATTGAAGTGTTCCTTGTAAGTGCAGATATATCAATTATTGTAGCCAATTAAAGAAGATTGCGAGCGCACATCTCTAATTTGGATAGTTTCCATCTGCTACCCACTACGATAGTCACTACACATTGTGTGACGCTACAATCAAATTTTTACCCCTAAAACCCCCCAAAACTATAGTGACTTTGACCCTATCTTTCTTCAGAGGATGTTTGATATGGGTTGAGAAAGTGGGTGTGGTTTTCGTGCAGTTTTACTCAAAGGAAATTGCTTCTTTTCTTTCCGGTTAAGAGGCAGTAGTTTTATAATGTTTTACAACTGATGAAGGGATATGAAACTCATCGGCAGATCAAAGATTAGCAAGATCAACCCCAAGCCCAACATCGTCTACCCTATGGTCAGGCTGCCGCAAGAATGTGCTGATGTCATCGGGAATACTGCTACCATTTACGAAACTGAATATGACGGCAGGAAGGCATTTCTCATTACAATAGGACAGGATGAAGATACCGCAGCCCCAGTTATGAAACCAGAGTTGCAAAACTCCCTCGAAAAACGCCTTTCTGATGTAGAATCTAAGATTAACGACTTATACTCAAGGTTAACGGGGAAAGAATCTCAAAAATCCTGTAAAAGTGAAAAGGAAATAAGCCGCTGGGGGGACTTGAACCCCCGACCTGCTGATTACGAATCAGCCGCTATACCACTAAGCCACAGCGGCAATTGCCTTACGATATTACACGTCTGGAATTAAAAAGGTATCACCGGTCGCCCGGGCCTCCTCAGGAGTACCCCCGGATGGTGACGTTGCTCTCCTGGGGCTGGGCGGCCGCCGGGGCGGTTATCTGGCCGAACTTCTGCTCGTAATCGGCCACGCTCTTTGAGAGCACCTCGACCAGGTTCTTCGCGTGTCTGGGACTGATCGATACAATTGCCTTTGCCCGTGCCTGGTTCGTGCCGGGGATCTCGTGCAGGAAGAGGAATGTGAACTCATCCTCCTTGTAAGCGATCTGGATCCGGTTCGAGTAGACCGGGTCGAGATCGCTGGGGATGTTGACCGATATCTCGCGAGTCTTCATACTTTCATTCTATGGTCTGCTCTGGCATAATGGTTGGTTTTCCCCGGGTCACGGCGCGGACACCAGCCCATCGACGGGATGAAACCTCCCTCGAACTGCGGATCCGCCGATCCGCCGATCCGGCGGCTGGCGGCTCCCCCGCCGGACAGGTTCGGCCCACGTACCTCCCTTTATAATGTGATGACGTGACGACTGCTCCCTCCCCTGAAGTAGGGGGGGCATGCAAAGCCCCATCCCGTTCCAGGACGAGCCCGCGATGTGGGCAGGAGTGAACTCGATCAGAGAGGGTCTTTGCAATGATCATCCTCTGGTGGGAGCACTGCTGTGATGTGTTTCCGGGAGCCAGTTTCTTCCACAATGCTTCCGGCAGGTCGTGGTAAATAATATTGTAGGCGAAAACGACCTATACCCATAACGGTATTTATCGGTGGTCGGTCTGTAACCCGCCATTGAAATGGCGGGGATCAGCCCGGTTTTGATTCTAAAATGGGAGTCAGGTCACACATGGAGCAGTATATCCCGGTATCAGGCGTCGTCGCCTGTCACATCTGTCCCCGGCGCTACTACTTCGAGCGGTCTAATGAGCACCCGGAGTCACCTCGCTACACCGTCTGCAAACAGGTCTCCACGCACCTCGGGGAACTGCTCGACCCGGAGCAGATCTGGCAGGAGGTGCTCTGTATCCTCCCTGACGCTCCCCCTGAGGCCAGGGAAGTCTTCGACGAGTGCATCAGCGCCTGCCAGGCGGCGGCCTGGCAGAGACCGGCCCAGACCGACCTCGCGGTCGAGTCAGACCTCCTCGGCATCAGGGGCCGGGTGGATAAGGTCTTTGAGGATGGCACGTTCGCCATCACCCGATCGAGCACCGCCCCCAGAGCCGGTGTCTACGGCACCGACCGGCTCAGAATCGCCTGCTACGTTGCCTGCCTGCGCGAGACCCTCGGAGGTACCGTCACCGGTGGCTACGTCGAGTATGTCGCAAGCGGCATCTGCCGGTTCGTCGAACCGCAGCCCCGGGACCGGCGGGCGATGATTCGGGCAATACGGGCGGCAAAACGGATCGTCGCAGGCGAGATCCCGAAACGCCCCCTCCGTGCCCCCTGCGAGGGCTGCCCCCACCTCGAGCGGTGCACGGCCGGCCCGAGACGGCTCTCTGACCTCTTCTGATCTACCCCAGACTCTCAAGCAGGGTCAGTGAGAGAATATACTCGCTCTTCGCCTCCCGGGTCGTCCCGACGATCAGCCACCGCTCATCGCCGTGCACCTCCACGACACCCCGCGCCTCGATGATCTCCCCCGCCAGTGCCTGCCCCGAGTAGGTGTGGGTGAAGGAGAGCACCCGGGAGATCTCGTCGTGGTCCACGGTGTAGACCGCAGGGTTATCAAAAGAGAGGGAAGCGTCAATAACCATCGCCTCGATCGTCGCCCGTCCAAGCACCGTGCCTGCGCCAGGGGGAACCGCGTCCAGGTTCCCGTAGTCCCGGGTGTAGAGGAGATCGAAGTAGGTCCCCTCGAACTCCCCCCGGTTCCACTTCCGCTGTTCGTGCAGAACGAAAGCGTCAAACGATATCTCCGGGGCCCGCTTCTCATAGACCTTCCGCCACATCTCCTCGCTCATCGCAGGGATAACCCCGGTCTCCACGAGGTGCCGGAGCTGGCGCTGGGCGGCAAACCAGGCGTCGCCGTAGACCACCATATCAATATCAGAGGCCTCGTTCTCGAGGCCGCAGAGGAGCGAGCCCGTACACCCGAACGAGCCCGCCGGGAGGGTAAAATGAGAGAGGAGTCTCCGCACCCTGACGTTCCTCGCCGCCACATTCCCGATCTCCTCCTCGGGTTTGTAGACCCTGATCACGTCGCCATAGGGCACCCGGTGGACCATATCCAGGTATTGTGGTTTATGCTCCCGGATCCATGCGAAAGATTCGGCAAATTCGTATTTCCGATACCGCCGGCCTGAGGGGTTCACCCGCTCTCCGTCCGGCTCCGGGACGTAACGGAGGATGCACCCGATCCGGTCGTGGTTGTCATAATTCGAGACCGCGTAGATGCAACCCTCCCGGTCCTCGATGAAGTCACGAAGTCGTACTGGTTTCATGGATCACCGCAGCGTCTTCAGGAATGCTTCCACAGCTTCCCATTCTGCACCCCTCCGCAGGATACGCCGGGTGGTCAGGTCCACCACCGTGCTCGGCGTCCCGGGAAGTTTCCCATCGTCGACCAGATAGTCGTGGGGGACATGGACGTCCCCCGGCCTGGACGGCGGTTTTTCGCCAGACACGTTCGCGCTGGTGGCAGTGATCGGGGAGTCGAACCGCGCGATGATCGCGAGCGCAACCTCATGATCAGGCCACCTGATGCCGATGAGCCCGGTGCCGCCGGTGAGAATCTCGGGGAGGCAGGACTTCGCTGGCAGGACCACCGTCACCGGGCCGGGCAGGAACCGCTCGATGAAGGCCCGGGCGGTGTCGTCCACCACCGCGACAGCATCGAGCATATCCATATCTGAGACCGCGATCGAGATAGGATTCGAGAGCGGGCGGTTCTTGGCCTCATAGACCTTCAGCACCGCATCCTCGGAGAGGGCATCTGCCCCGAGACCGTAAACCGTCTCGGTGGGGTAGACGATGAGTCCATCCCTCCGCAGCACCCGGACTGCCATATCGATGGGATCCATCAGAATTCACGACCACGCACGCGATTAATATCAAAGACGCCCTTGCCACTCACGTGCATCACGGCAAAGACGCCGGCCTGGATAGGGTCGGTCACGACCAGGTCGGCATGCTGCGGGACGCTGCCGGCCATCTTGAGAGCGATCACCGGGATGCCTGCCTGCCTGACCCGGTCCACGGCCCGCGAGACCTCGCCCCCCATCAGCGATCCGGCGAGCACCAGGATGGATGCCCGGGGGAGCCGGGCCACTGCATCCACGGCGAGCGCAAGGTTCTGCTCGCCGACGAGGGGGATCGTATCCACCGATATCCGCTCGCCGCGGATGTTGTGGCGATCCGCCTCGTTCACGGCGCCCATCGCCACCTGCGCCACCTGTGCGCCGCCGCCGATGATGATCACCCTCGACCCGAATATCCGGGAAAACGGCGGGTAGGTTGTGACGGCAATGACGGATGGTATCTGCGCAAGGTCGGCGATAAGGTTTCCGTGATCGCCGCACTCCTCAAACTCAAAGTAGAGGTAAGCCTTCCCGGTGTTCGGCCCGGTGGTGAGGATCGATTGCTGGATCATCTGGATGTTTGCCTGGTAGTCTGCCATCACTGTGGCCACGTCGCGCAAGACGCCGGCCCTGTTCTCAGTGATGATACTCAGGGCATACATATCGGTATCGCTGGTCATGCTCTTGTCCCACTGGAGATTCGGAGGCTCTCTGATCGTTTCGTTAACGGGATATTTCGGGTCATATCCGTCTTAATAGATAAATTTGGATTTCACAAGGGTTATAGGTTTTCGGTGTGCCCGGGATCAGTGTCGCTCCCCGGCGTAAGGAGGCAGGGGGCTGGTCTGGATCGGGCGCATCGCCGGTGTTTGTGGATGGGTACGGAAGGGGTTATGGGTGATAAATGACAAAATCTCATCATGGACGGTAGACACCGGGCAGCCTACACCGTAATCATCCTCTTTGGTATCGTAAGCCTCTTTGGCGATATCATCTACGAGGGGGCGCGGAGCGTCTCCGGCCCCTACCTCTACATCCTCGGTGCTGGTGCTCTCGCCGTCGGGGTGGTCGCGGGGCTTGGCGAATTTCTCGGCTACGCCCTCCGCCTGGTCTCAGGGTACCTGGCTGACACCACGCGGCACTACTGGGCGATCACCTTCATCGGCTACGGGATGCTCGCTGCGGTCCCGCTCCTCGCGCTCGCCGGCTCCTGGGAGGTCGCCGCGCTCCTCCTCATCCTGGAGCGGGTGGGAAAGGGTGTCCGGGTGCCGGCACGGGACGCCATCCTCGCAAACGCCACCGCGACGGTCGGCAGGGGGTGGGGTTTTGCTGTGCACGAGGCCCTCGACCAGGTCGGGGCGATCATCGGGCCGCTGATCTTTGCCGCCATCTTTCTTGCAGAAGGGGACTACCGGGGCGGTTTTGCCCTCCTCACCATCCCGTTTGCGCTGATGATCCTCGCCCTCTTCGTTGCCCGGCGCTGGGCGCCTGAACCGACGTCGCTCGAGGACAGCGGCCCTGCATTCCGGTCCAACCCCCTCCCCGGATCCCTGCTTCCCTACGGCGTCTTCACCGCGCTCACTATGGCAGGATTTGCGGCCTTCCCGCTCATAGCCTACCACTTCACCGTCACCGGCACGGTCCCGGAAGCAGAGATCCCGCTCTTCTACGCCGTCGCCATGGGCGTCGACGCCGTCGCGGCTCTCGCGATCGGGCGGGCATACGACCGGTTCGGGCTTGTCACCCTCCTCTCCGTGCCGCTCCTTGCCATTGGCATTCCCTTCCTTGCCTTCGGGACGGACCGTGTCCTCGCCCTTGCCGCCGTAGCGCTCTGGGGCGCGGCGATGGGTGCACAGGAGACGATCCTCCGGGCCGCTGTCGCTGACTACACCCACATCAGTAAACGCGGGACAGCCTACGGGATATTCAATACCATCTACGGGGCTGCCTGGTTTGTCGGGAGCACCGTCATCGGGTGGGCCTACACGGTCGCCGTTCCGCTTGTCGTCGGGTTCCTGGTGGTGATGCAGGTCGGGGCGCTTGTGGCGTTTGCCTGGATGAGACGTGGGATTGGCGCACCGGCAGGGTGAAAAAAGGGTATCGGGACGATTTATCCGGCATATTGTGGGGCGTCCGGGGGATGAAACCCCGAAAAATCCGCCGGATGTCTCTGATATTGTTGGAGGATGCAATGGATGGGGTCGGAGATCACCGGGTGCGGATCTCTCGTGCCACCTTTCGTCCGAGTTCATAGGCCCGCGCGAGTTCGTCGGCATCAGGGCGGTAGTTCACATGGAACCCGCCTTCGATGACCTCGATACCGGCCGCTTTCAGGGCCTCCTCAGCCTGGGCGACCGCACCGCCCATGCCACCGTGTGACCCGAACGCGCACCCGATCTTCTTTGCCCCGAGGCGGCCCGGACGTAACCCGCGGAGGTAACTGAGGAACCCGGCCACCGTGGGGAGGACCTCGTCCTGGAGCGTCGGCGACCCGATGAGGACGGCCTTCGAGTCGAGGACATCTGTGACGATATCGCTTCTGTGCGTCCCCTCGTAGCGGCCGTCGCGGAGGAGGCAGACCCGGACGTCGACTCCTTCAACCATGACACCCTCGGCGATGGCCTGGGCCAGCATCGTGGTCGAGCCGTGCATGGTGTCGTAGACGATCGTGACCTTATCCTTCGCAACGCCCTGGCTCCAGTCGGTGTAGGCCTTGAGGATATCGGCGGCGTACGACCGCCAGATGATGCCATGGCTCGGCGCGATCATGTCGATGCGGATCCCGAGTTTCCCGACTTCGTCGAGTTTCTTCAAGACCTTCGGCGCGAGCGGTATGATCAGGTTCGCGAAGAACTTCTGTGCGTGGGCGAACGCCTCGTCCTTTCCGAGCTGATCGTCGAATCGGGCGGCGCTTGCAATGTGCTGTCCGAAGGCGTCGTTCGGGAAGAGGATGGCGTCTTCCGCGAGGTAAGTGAACATCGAGTCGGGCCAGTGGAGCATCGGGGCCTCGAGGAAGGTGAGCGTCTTACCGCCGAGGTCGAGGGTATCGCCGGTTTTAACAACCCTGATGTTCCAGCCGCTGGTGTCGTAGTGGCGTGCAAGTCCGGTCTTCGCCCGCTCGGTGCAGTAGATCGGGATCCCGGGCATCTCCCGCAGAAGCGTGGGCAAGCAGCCGGAATGGTCCATCTCGATGTGGTTCAAGACGATGTAGTCGATCTTGCCCGGGTCACAGATGGATGCCACCCGGCCGAGGATCTGGTCCTCGAACCCCGCATAGGCGCTGTCGATGAGCGCGGTCTTATCGCCCTGGACGAGGTATGCGTTGTAGGTCGTTCCCGGGAGCGTGTAGCCGTGATACTCCCTCAGATTCCAGTCGATTGCCCCGACCCAATGAACGCCGGGAACAAGTTTTGTTGCTAACATTTTTATCCCCTCTTTAGTTCCAATGTTTACGAACATTCTACTATATTAGTACATTTGATATATCTTCCTTTCGATCCTATTCTATGAATGATGGGATAGACGGCAAGGGGAAACCCGGGCGGCCGGGCCCGATCCGGGAGATCGACATCTACTCAACGCCAGAAGGGGCGCGGGCGGTCGGAAACCCGGTTCGGCGTGCGATCCTCGCTGCGCTCCGCCAACGCGAGCATTCGTTTGACGAGATCGTCACGCTGGCAGGAAGGGCGAAGTCGACGGTCTCGGTACACCTCCAGGAACTGGCAGCGGCGGGTGTGATCGGGTCCCGAACCGACCCGGATGACGCGAGGCGAAAGATCTTCTTTCTCACCGGTGACCCCGTGGGAAGTGTCTCGGCAGAGAACCGGATAGCCGATGCGCTCTCCGCATACGTGGGGGCGTACTACCCGGGGTCGGCCGACCCCTTCGCGTTCTACAAACTGATCTTCAGGACGATCAGGGTTGCCCTCATGCAGGAAGGGATCCTCCTTGACCCGCTCCTCACCCGGGCAGGCGAGTGGGTAGGAGAGGAACTCTACCCGGCGGTGGCCGACCCGGCGACTGAGGTCTTCTGCGCCAACATCGCCCGGTTCTGGGAGGACCACCGCCTCGGGCGGGTCGAGGTCGCCGGAACAGAGCCGTTGACTCTCCTTGTATACGACTGTTTCGAGTGTGAAGACCTGCCCGTCACCGGCAGGCCCGCGTGCGCGTTCGACTCAGGGATCCTCCGGGCGCTCTTCTCAGGCCACTACGGCCGGCCGATGGTGGCGCTCGAGACCAGGTGCTACTCGATGGGTTACGATCACTGCCGGTTTGAGGTGGTGCCGGATGGTGGCGGCGGGGAGGGGATCGAGTGAAGACCGGTCCGGGCCAGCCCCCCTCCTGTGTCCACTCAGCGCAGTATCGCTGCCTGACCCGTTTCTCTGGGGCATAGGACCATGGACCGTTTTCGTACGGAAAGAGGTGTGCTTGTCTTCGATACCGAGACCACCGGTCTCCCGCGGCACGGGAGGGTCTACCTGCCCGGGAGTCGTGGGTGGCCGCGGCTGATCCAGGCAGCCTGGATCCTCTACGACGGTTCGGGGCGCGAGTGCGGGAGGCAGAACCTGCTTGTACGCCCAGCGGGGTTTACCATCCCGGGATCAGCTACGGCGATCCATGGCATCACCACGGAACGGGCCCTCCGGGACGGCGTTGCGCTCTATGACGCTCTTTGCGCCTTCTCTCATGACATGGCGCGAGCTGAAGTTGTGGTCGCCCATAATATGGGCTTCGATCAGGGCGTGGTTGCGGCGGAATGTTGGCGGGAAGGGTTACCGGACCCCTTTGCCGGGAAAAAGAGCGTCTGCACCATGCTGGCGTCAGGCCGCCGCCCGGGCCGGAATCGGCGGTTGTTATCGCTCGATGACCTCTATCGCACTCTCTTCTCGTGCGAGCGTGAGGGCGCCCATGACGCGATGCGCGATGCGGAGGCGTGCGCCCGGTGTTTCTTTGAACTGGTGCGGCGCAGGGATATCAGGATATAGAAGGGAGAGAATGCACAGACCGGTATCCGGGTACGGGGTTCCGGCACTGGAGCACCCATCCCCACGCATGTGGGGAACACTTCTCCTCCTCTCCTCTTTTCCGTCTCTTCTTCGGTTCATCCCCACGCATGTGGGGAACACGTGCTATATCTGAGTCCGTTGATGATTTGCTCCGGTTCATCCCCACGCATGTGGGGAACACACCTTCCCGGCCTGCTCAAATGCCGCCCGATACGGTTCATCCCCACGCATGTGGGGAACACGCCGCTTTTGCGACCTCGACGGATACGCCGCCCGGTTCATCCCCACGCATGTGGGGAACACAGTTCGACGATCAGGAAACACGCAACCCGCATCGGTTCATCCCCACGCATGTGGGGAACACTACAAGCGGTTCAAACAGGATTATCAGGAGTTCGGTTCATCCCCACGCATGTGGGGAACACGATGCGCGGCCGTGTCCGTGCGGGTCTGGCCTCGGTTCATCCCCACGCATGTGGGGAACACCGAACGGAGTATATGAAGATGAGGAGATCGCGCGGTTCATCCCCACGCATGTGGGGAACACCTAAAATGAAAAAGATTTAGTTTAATTTTGCTCGGTTCATCCCCACGCATGTGGGGAACACCAGTTTCGCGAACCCTTAGATAGGCTCCCCTTCGGTTCATCCCCACGCATGTGGGGAACACTACTGTGAGAGATAGTTGCCGATCGGTACGCCCGGTTCATCCCCACGCATGTGGGGAACACGCCGGTGCATCGAGTGAATTGACAATCAACGCCGGTTCATCCCCACGCATGTGGGGAACACCCTTCCGGGACGTCTGCTCCTGTTATTTCAGTCGGTTCATCCCCACGCATGTGGGGAACACGTCCCGGAACCCTGCCAGGTCGAACGTCTGCCCGGTTCATCCCCACGCATGTGGGGAACACACCAGCCGAAGATTTGAGATCCTGTTATCGGTCGGTTCATCCCCACGCATGTGGGGAACACTCGAATACGACCCGGAAGCGCTGGCTGAGGCACGGTTCATCCCCACGCATGTGGGGAACACACCCTCACATATTCCCAATCGTCGAATGGGAACGGTTCATCCCCACGCATGTGGGGAACACCCCCGGCTGGCGCGGCGTTTCTTGTTCTTCTTCGGTTCATCCCCACGCATGTGGGGAACACCCACGCATCACTATGAGCACTGGACCCAGAATCGGTTCATCCCCACGCATGTGGGGAACACTTGACCCCAGAAATGCACAACCTCCTCATGACCGGTTCATCCCCACGCATGTGGGGAACACATAGAGCGCATCCTTATCAGGGGAGAGAAGATCGGTTCATCCCCACGCATGTGGGGAACACCAGTATCCTGCTGCCTGTAGAAGACGGACGGCCGGTTCATCCCCACGCATGTGGGGAACACCTTGAAACCGCCGAGGGAGGGGTCACGTATCACGGTTCATCCCCACGCATGTGGGGAACACAGAGTCGGAAGCCGCAGAGGGGAGTCGAACCCCGGTTCATCCCCACGCATGTGGGGAACACTGCGAGTTCGACTGCCGGAACCAGTTCCAGGCCGGTTCATCCCCACGCATGTGGGGAACACGTCATTAGCATGCTCCAGGACGGTGCAAAGGCCGGTTCATCCCCACGCATGTGGGGAACACTCTCCACGTTTCGCGGACAGAGATAGATCGGCCGGTTCATCCCCACGCATGTGGGGAACACTGTCGCCTGGGCGCCGGAGGGCGGGTAGTCCTCGGTTCATCCCCACGCATGTGGGGAACACGAGAGATAGACCCAGGTGATAGGATTGTCGAACGGTTCATCCCCACGCATGTGGGGAACACTTCTTCGCGAACGCGTCTTTTCCAGCAGGTATCGGTTCATCCCCACGCATGTGGGGAACACCTCTCCGGCGATTACCTGGTCCAGTCTATCAGCGGTTCATCCCCACGCATGTGGGGAACACTGGAACAGAAGCTACTCAAGGAATTCCGATCTCGGTTCATCCCCACGCATGTGGGGAACACAGGATTTTTGAATTGTACGACCAGTAGAAGTCCGGTTCATCCCCACGCATGTGGGGAACACATCAAGATCTCGGTCACCGACGCCACCGCGGCCGGTTCATCCCCACGCATGTGGGGAACACTGGCGGTTGCAGCCCGGTGTGAACATCGTGACCGGTTCATCCCCACGCATGTGGGGAACACCGGCATAGTAAGGGTAAACCGCATAGGGTGATCGGTTCATCCCCACGCATGTGGGGAACACTCCAGGGCGATCAATTTGAACAGGTTGCCGCTCGGTTCATCCCCACGCATGTGGGGAACACTCGTCTCCTTATCGCCCCAAGCAGGAACCTTCCTTCCTAGTACTCCTAAACACCCTGATTGTGAAACAACATATCAGCCGGAGTGATTTCATCCATTCCTGCTCATCCCTGTATTTGGAGAGGGAAT
>LSQX01058537.1_pt1 | contig 13783 bp, 9 predicted proteins | sample 654561 | NCBI WGS metagenome assembly LSQX01 (sample SAMN04489861, study PRJNA283612) | anaerobic digester metagenome | isolation source: 4 biogas reactors fed with cattle manure at either 37C or 55C with and... | place: Denmark: Kongens Lyngby | collected 2014 | reverse complement strand
TATTTTTATAAATTGTTATTCTGGCATAGTTCAGAACTTTTACCGATAACAAAACAGCAATATCTCACTATCGGCTGATGAAATAATCCTGTTTTGCAAAAGTTTAATTACAATATAATGATAAAAAATAATAAATGCAAGGAAAATTATCTCGGCAGGATAGAAATTTCCATCACTAAACACAGAGCATAAGAAATCCATTATAATTATATAAATATTTATATAAATATTTCGTAATTTTGCTAAAATTATTCTTGTATTATGGTATAAAAATGCTGAAAATACAATTTGCGACTATTCGTGAATTTTTTGTTTTTGTTTTACTTTTCATTTTTCTTTTGTCTTGCAATAGAAGAACGCCACAAACAGGGATTGAGGAATTTGTTGCAGATTCAATAGAACAATTAAAGTTGCAAGATAGTATTGATTTAGCAAAAAGAGATAGCGCCGAGAATTTTTTCCCTTTAATTAAGTATTCCAAAATAAAAATTGAGAGCAGAACTGAACTTAACGAAATTTTAAATCGCTTTAAAAACGAAGATAAAAGTTTTGACAACTTGAAAATACTAAGAACATTGAATCGCAAAGAGATACGGTATCTCCGAGTTGGCGACAGCATCTTACTGCCCGATACAATTATCCAAGATATAAAAGCGTATTCCGTTTTTCCCCAATATTATTTTGAAGCAAGAAACATAGAGAAAATAGTTGTAGTTTCTAATAAAATGCAGTCTTACGCTTGCTATGAGCATGGCGAGTTGGTTCGTTTTGCGGCTGTGAATACTGGAAAAGAAAAAACACCCACCTTCCCGGGCAGATATTCTTTTGTGTGGAGAGAGCGGCTTCGGCGTTCTTCTTTAGACGAAACATGGATTATGCCTTTTACTATCAATATACACAACGAAGCTGGAAGTGCTTTGCACCAATTTGCTATGCCGGGCAGACCTGTCTCCCACTCTTGCATAAGGCAATTTTTTGATGACGCAGAATGGATTTATAACTGGGGAAAAATGGCAAAAAGGGATTCTGTTAGCTTTATTCCCTTTTCTGGAACGCCAGTCATTGTAATAGATCATTTCGATTTTAATAGAAAAACTTATGGGGATTGGATTGATTTAGCTTCAAATAAAGTTATTTTAGAGCTGCCTAAAAAACCGATGGAAGTTGAAGAAGCGCTTATACCAATTATCCAAATACCGAAGTCGAGCAGAGGAGTGCTTAGAAATCGCGAGCGTTATCTTTATGCCGAAGATACTTTAAGGGCAAGAGGTGTAATAAGGGATAACGTTCAATTAACGCCCTCTGTTAATTTCAACGAGCTAAGGAAGCAAAAAGCAAAAGCAAAACAAAAATTGGAAGCTGAAAAGCAGCAAAACTCACAACCCGAACCCACAAGTAATTAAAGGAAAGTTCTTGAAAACTTGGAAAGCTGAACTTGTTTTACTATTAATGACTGTGATTTGGGGCGCGACCTTTCTTTTTACAAAAATTGGATTAAATGATTGCTCTCCATCGCTTTATATTATTTTAAGATTTGCTATTGCGTCCACAATTTCTCTTTCCCTATTTCACAAGCATTTTAAATTTATCAATAAAGAAATTTTTAGAAATGGTGTCGTTTTAGGGCTTTTATTTGGTGGCGGCTTCCTTTTGCAAACTTTTGGATTAAAATATACCTCGGTTTCCAATTCTGCTTTTATTACAGGGCTATCTGTTGTTTTAACGCCTTTTGCATTTTATCTTGTTGAAAGAAAGCCAATAGGAAAGTGGAAAAAAATTGGTGTTGCTATTGCTGGACTTGGGCTTTGGATTTTCACAAATCCCGATTTTGACAATATAAATTTTGGAGATTTGCTAACGCTTGCTTCTTGCTTATTTTGGGCTTTATACATTACTTTTATGGATCTCTTTACTTATGGCAGGCAATCGCGCGAGGAGACCTCTTTATTAGTAATATTGCAGTTCTTAGCGGCATCTTCGATTGCTTTGCTTGGGCTTTTTCTAATAGATTTCGGCTCAATCAAGTTGCATTTTACCAGTAATTTAATTATATCTTTGCTTTTCAATGGAATTGTTGCTTCTTTTTTCCTAACCCTTTTGCATACTACATTTCAGCGATATTCTACTCCAGTAAAAGCGGCTTTAATTTTCGCGCTTGAGCCAGTTTTTGCGAGTATTTTTGCCATGATTTTTTTGGGCGAAGTTTTTGGCTCCCTAAATTATTTAGGGGCAGCAGTTCTGTTAAGCGGAGTTGTAGTTTCCTCAGTAATTAAAGATAAAACGAGCATAAAACAAGGAAAATAGAGGCATAATCAAGCGATGACGTCTGCCCCATTGCAAGGTTTCTTAAATTAAATAGAATATTATTCTTTCAAAGGCTCTCCTTTATGCGTCCAATTAAATAGATTCGCATTTTTTCTGTTAAATGTTATAAGTTTTTATGTAATCCACGAGTTATTTCCAGAATGCACTTCCAAAGCCACTATGAGCGATACACAGTAGATTTTAAATATCTGGGCAAAACAGATCGTCTACATAAAAGTGTCTATAAAAAGGTTTTAAAATGCTCTTATTTAATCAGCCCTAGATCCTTCAAAGATTGCTTAATTATTTCAAAAGTTTCTTCAATATTGTTGTCTAATCCAACGGAAAAGCGAACTAAACCATCGGAAAGTCCCATCTGCTCTTGCTCTTCTTTTGGAATTTCTGAAGAAGTGCTGCTTCCTGGCGCGCTGAAAAGCGTTTTGTAAAAACCTAAGCTAACAGCAAAATATCCAACATTTCTTTCTTGGAGCATAATTAGCAGTTTATCCGCAGTTTCCTTCGTCTTTGCATCAAAAGTAATCATACCACCAAAGCCATAGCCCGAGCTGAGCAAAGTTTTTATGAAATTATGCTGTGGATGAGAAGCAAGCCCGGGGTAAATCACTTTAAGTCCAAGCTTTTCAAGGTTTTCTGCAACGAACATAGCATTTTTTGAGTGCTGATGCATTCTGATATGCAAAGTGCGTAAATTTTTCAAAATGCTCGATGCCCTTAAACTATCAAGGACTGGACCAAGCAGCATTGTTGCACCGTCATTCACATTACGCAAAGAGGCAATAAACTCTTTATCGGCACATATTGCGCCACCCACGCAATCGCTTGCACCATTGATGAATTTAGTTAAGCTATGAACAACTATGTGAGCGCCAAAATTATACGGCTGCAGCATCATTGGAGAAAAAGTATTATCAACTATCAGCTTAATATTATGCTTATCTGCAATTTTTCGCAATTCAACAATATCCGCTACTTCGAGCAATGGATTTGAAATCGCCTCACAATAAATAATTTTTGTGTTTTTATTTATTTTCGATTTTATTTCATCAAGGTCAAGAATGTTTACGAAATGCGTATTAATATTTAATTTCGGTAGAAAATTTTTCATCAAAGCGTAAGAGCCACCGTAAATTGTTCTTCCAGAAATAATTTCATCGCCAGCACTGCATATTTGCAAAATTGTAGAGGAAATTGCCGCCATACCAGAGCCAGTTACTATGGCTGCCTCAGTGTTTTCCATTAATGCAAGAGCTTCTGCCAAATAGTTTGTCGAGGGATTCAAATGTCTTGAATAAAGGAAACATCCTTCGATTTCAGCTTCAAAAAGCTCAGTCATTTTCTCAGAAGTAAGAAAAGTAAAAGTAGAAGAGTCTGAAATAGATGGGTTGACTTCCCCAAACTCACCAAAAACCAAATAATTTTGTAACCTTAAAGCGGGATCCTTTATCATTTTTCACCTTTAAATTAATAATTTTTATGCATATTTGTAAAAAAATAAATTTAATAATAAAAAACAAAAAATACTAATAAATTGTAACTTTAATAAGAATTAAATTAAGGTGCGTTATGAAAAAGGCAGTTATTATGGCTGGAGGCTTTGGAACAAGGCTAAGACCTCTTACAATGAATGTTCCCAAACCGATGGTGCCAATATTAAATACTCCAATGATGGAGCATATCGTTAATTTATTGAAAAAGCATAAGATTACTGATATTGTTTCCGTCCTTTATTTTCAACCTGAAACCATTACCGAGTATTTTGAAAATGGTGCAAGATTCGGAGTCGATATGAAATACGAGATGGCAAAAGCCGACTATGGAACTGCCGGCGCCGTGAAAAATGCAGAGCAGCACCTAAAAGAACCATTTATAATTATAAGTGGAGACGTGCTAACAGATTTTGATTTAAGCGAAGCAATTGCGTTTCATAAAGAAAAAAAATCACTTGCCACCATACTTTTAACTCGCGTTTCAAATCCGCTGCAATTTGGAATAGTGATGGCTGATGAAGAAGGACGAATTATTCGATTTCTTGAAAAACCCTCTTGGGGACAGGTTTTCTCCGATACCATTAATACTGGTATTTACATTCTTGAGCCTGAAGTCTTAGATTTAATTCCGCAGAAAACTGAGTTTGACTTTAGCAAGGACTTATATCCTTTGATGTTAAGCAAAAAGCTCCCTTTGTTTGGCTATATTGCAGAGGGATACTGGCGAGATATTGGAAATTTGAATGAATATCAAAAGGGACAATTTGACGCGGTTGCAGAAAAAGTTCAATTAGAAGTTAAAGGTGTAAAAAAAGACAATGTTACTATTGGTAACAACTCGAAAGTTGCACCCACTGCGAAACTAAGTGGGAATGTGATTATTGGAGACGACACAATAATTGAAGATTATGTGGAGATAACAGATTCAGTGATTTCAGATAACGTTCGAATTGGCAATGGCTCTAAAATTAAACGCTCTACTATATGGAATGATGTTATGATTGGTGATTTTGCCGAGCTGTCTGATGATGTAATTTGTAGCCATTGCAAGATTGGTAATTCTGCTACAATTTTCGAAAATGTTTTTATTTCCGATTTTTGTGAAATTGGAGAAAATGCCAATTTACTGCCAAATATTAAGCTCTGGCCCAAAAAACGGGTTCATTCCGGCGCTACGCTCTCTCGCTCCCTTGTTCAGGAAGAAAAATGGGTTGGAGAACTTTTTACAGATGCGCGCATTTCTGGAGCATCGAATATAGAAATTCAGCCTGAGTTCGGCGCTAAGCTTGGGGCTGCTATAGGAATGGTTTTTAAGCCTAATTCATACTTTCTTACAAGTCGCGACCCCGACACCCTGTCCAGACTTTTAAAACGAACTATAACATCTGGGCTTGCCTCAGTTGGAATAAACGTAAATGATTTGCAAATTGTGTCTATCCCGCAAACGAGACAAGAAATTCGCACTGGCAAATATGCAGGGGGTATTCACATCAGACGTTCTCCACGCAACCCCAATATGACTGATATAATTATTTTCAATAGTGAAGGTCGGGATATTGGCACCGCGGTAACTAAATCGATTGAGCGTTACTTTTATGGTGAAGATATAAGGCGAGTCCATTACGAAGATGTTGGTGAAATTCGCTATCCGGAAAGGTCAAACGAGATTTACCTCGATAGATTTTTAGATTCTTTAGACAGAGAAGCTATTCGACAAAGGGAGTTTAAGGTATTAATGGATTATTCTTATGGGCTTGCTTCTAATATTTACCCAAGAATACTTGGAAAGCTTGGCGTAGATGCTCTTTCCTTGCACGATTATGTTGATGCTTATAAATACAAATCCGCCATCAATCACCAACTTCAAGAGGGCGAGGAAGCAGTAAAAATAATGCGATCACTCGGCTATGAGCTTGGCTTTATTTTGGAACCTGGCGCAGAAAAAATTTCTGTTGTTGACGAAAGAGGCGTTTTATACGCACCGGCTCGCCTGCTTGCTATTGTAACAAAATTGTTTTTAGAAACAAACCGCGATAAAGAACCTTATAGAATTGGAGTTTCAATAGTTGCAAGCAGCGCGATAGAGGAAATTGCAAAAGATTATAACGTAGAAATATTTCGGGTTCAAGATTCTCATTCAGCGATGATGGAGGCAACACGCGTAGATTCAGATAAAGAGCTTAAAGTTCCATTTGTTGGTGGAGTTTGGGGTGGGTTTATTTTCTCTGACTTTTTGTTTGCCTCCGATGGAATGTATTCTGTTGGGAAAATATTAGAAATGCTTGCGCTCACTAATTATACCGTATCCGAGCTTGACGAAAAGCTTCCAAGACGCTTCCAGCATATCAGCGAAGCTTACTGCCCTTGGGAATCCAAAGGAACTGTAATGAGAAAAGCTATGGAACACTCCGCTGAATTTAAGCGAGAGCTTATTGAAGGAGTGAAAATTTTCTTTGATGATAGTTCCGTTTTACTTTTACCGGACAAGGAAAAAGCTGCATTTAAAATATTTGCTGAAAGCAATCAATTTGAATCCGCTGTTATAATAGCAAGAAAATACAATTCACTTATAACTCAATGGAAAGACGAATAATTAAAAAAGTTGGGGGCTTAATATGAAAATTACCGATGTTTTGAATAAAGAAAATATTGAACTATTGCCAAGCATTAATTCAAAGAAAGTTCTTATAGATAGGTTGATTGAAATTGCTTCAAAATCGGGCAAAATTTTAAATGTCGAGGAGGTGAGAAAACAAGTTTGGCAAAGAGAAAAATTAATGTCAACAGGTGTAGGCAAAGGAATAGCACTCCCTCATGCCAAATCAAATTATATTTCTGCTGAAACAGGCTCCTTAATCGTTTTAAAGCAAGGGGTTGAGTATGACTCAAGTGACGATAAATTAGTTCAAATTGCTTTACTACTTATTGGACAAGAAAGTAACTTTGGCAATCATCTTAATTTACTTGGCACAATTTCAAGGTTTTTAGACAATGATTACCTGCGATCAAGTATTTTAGAAGCTGAAACAAAAACTGACATACTTAATTTATTCAAGAAATTAGAGGGGAACTCATAGAATTTTCAATATAATTCAAAATAATGATGCTGTTTGATTTTTGGATTATAAAATTTACTGTTGTCTGAACTGTGATTAAACTGATTAACTATATTTAATTGATTTAATTTTCATGTTTTCAAACTCTTTTTTAAGTTCAATCGTAGTTTTTGTAATCAGCAATTTTGATTCTTTTAAATTACTCCAATCTGCCTAATCAGTTAATCTGACTAATCATAGTTCAGACAGTAGCAATGTCATAATTAGTATTTATTTCAAAATCTGCATTTTTTTTTATATTTTTGTAAATAAATATTTACGAAAAGGAAAGAAATGTCTGTTAGAGTTAGATTTGCCCCATCGCCTACTGGTTATCTTCATATTGGCGGATTACGAACTGCACTATACAATTACTTGTTTGCAAAAAAAAATAATGGCACCTTTGTTCTTCGTATTGAAGACACGGATAAGGCGCGTTTTGTTGAAGGTGCAATGCAAAACTTAATTGAATCGCTTCGCTGGGCTGGAATTGATTATGATGAAGGTCCCAATAAAGACGCTGGCTTTGGTCCATACATCCAATCAGAACGTATTGATTTATACAAGGAATACGCACAAAAACTTATAGAAAATGGCAATGCTTACTATGCCTTCGATACTCAAGAGGAAATTGAGTTAGCGCGGCAGAAGCAACAAGCAGAAAAACTTGATTTCAAATACAATCGCAATCAAATGAGAAATCAAATCACGCTGGGAAACGAAGAGGTGAAAAGCCTGCTTGAATCTGGAGTTCCTTTCGTCATCCGCTTAAAAGTGCCAGAGGATAAGACAATTCGCTTCAAAGATATAATTCGAGGTGAAGTTGTGGTTGGCTCTAAGGAAGTTGATGACCAAGTTCTTTTAAAATCAGATGGTTACCCTACTTATCACCTTGCAAACGTTGTCGATGACTATTTAATGAAGATTTCCCACGTTATCCGTGGCGAGGAATGGCTTCCCTCTACCCCGAAACACATCTTGCTCTATGAAGCTTTTAACTGGGCTCCCCCCCACTTTGCTCATCTTCCTTTGCTTTTAAATAAAGATAAAACAAAGCTGAGCAAAAGGCAGGGAAGCGTTGCAGTAGAAGACTTTCGCGATAAGGGATATTTAAGCGATGCGCTTGTGAATTTTGTTGCGCTGCTCGGCTGGAATCCAAGTGCAGACAGAGAAATTTACGCTATCCAAGAGTTAATAGAGCATTTTAGTTTAGAAAAAATTAACAAAGCTGGCGCTGTCTTCGATGTGCAAAAATTGGATTGGATGAATCAGCAGTATTTAAAGAATTTACCAAACGAAACAGTCGCTCTTTTAATTGCAAGCGAATTAGAAAAGCTTGGGATTGCGCCGCAACCAAAGAGTTATTTAGAAAAAGTTGCGCCTCTTTTCAAAGAAAGAGTTCTCTTTGTTTCTGAAATTGTGGCAAACGCAGATTATATGTTCTCCCAGCCAAAAGATTTTGAAGAAGAATATTTTAAAAAGCATTGGAAAGAAAACACGAAAGAGTTAATCTCGCAATTAATCAAAGCTATAGAAGAAATTGACGATTTTTTCCATTCCGCAATTCAAGAAAAAATTAAACAATTCAACGAGGAGCATAATATCAAATTGAAAGAAATTATTCATCCTATTCGTTTAATGATAACAGGAAAATCTGCTGGGGCTGGTATGTTTGAAACTATGGAAGTCCTTGGGAAAAGCGAATGTATAAAACGAATGAACAAGTTTATCAATGAAAGATTTTAAGGATATGAGAATTTTAATTGCCGATGATAATTTAGATTTTTGTAATACAATTGCCGATTTAGTAAGTTCTTTGGGATACGAGCCTTACGCAGTTCAAAGCCCAGAAGAAGCAATGAGCTATCTCGACAAACATCACAAGCGCATTAGCATTGTGTTGCTCGATATTGAATTTACTCCCGTTTCAAACATCACTGGGATAGATGTGCTTAAGCATATTAAAGTGAATTATCCAGAACTTCCTGTTATAATGATTTCGGGGAAAGGAACTATTGAGCTTGCGGTTCAGGCAACAAAATTTGGAGCGATTAATTTTATCGAGAAAAACATATTAAGTAAAGACAAATTGCAAGGAGTTTTATCGACTGCCGCAGAAAAATTTGCAATAGAGGGAGATGCTAAAGAAATACGCAATTTCCTTTCAAGCAACGGCATAATTGGAAAAAGCACTTTGATGCAAGAACTCGGGCTAAATATTGTTAAATATGGAAGAACGAATTTGAACGTTTTAATTACCGGGGCGACCGGAACCGGCAAAAAATTAGTTGCTAAAGCACTGCATTCTGCAAGTCCAAGAACAAAATCTCCTTTCGTTCATTGCGATATTCCAAATATACAGCGCGAGCTTTTTCAAAGTGAACTTTTTGGGCATGTAAGAGGTGCTTTTACAGGCGCTTCAGATTCAAAAAAAGGTCTTTTCCACAAGGCAAATACTGGCACTCTTTTTCTTGATGAAATTGGCGCTCTGTCTCTTGATTTACAAGCAAATTTACTTATTCCAATCGAAGAAAAAAATATAAGAAAAGTAGGTTCAAACCAAACTGAGGAGGTTGATGTTCGCTTTATCTCTGCTACAGATAGAGATCTGCCTGCGGCAATTCGCGAATCTCAATTCCGAGAACAGCTTTATCACCGATTAAGAGAATGCGAGATCCAACTCCCCACATTAAACGAAAGACAGGAAGATATTCCGGAAATCGTTCAGCATTATGTTGCTAAATTCAATGAAGAAAATAAATTAGAAAAACTAATTTCTCCCTCAGCCATTGAGTTTTTGCAAGAGCAAAGCTGGAGCGGAAATGTAAGACAGCTTATGAGCTTGATTAAAGTTGTTTTGCATACTGAACGAAATGATTTTATAGAAGTAGCTGAAATTAAAAAGGCTTATGAAAGCTATACCGATTTAAATCCAGTGGAGCAAAAGCAAGAATCTTCTTTAAAGGGAAGCTCTTTGCAAGAAATATTAGATGCAGCAGACAAAGAAGCTATTGAGCAAGCTTTAGATGAAAGTAATGGAAATGTTAGCAAGGCTGCAGTTCAATTAGGGGTGAGCCGAGAAACCTTGCATTTGAAAATAAAAAAATATGACATTAAAACAGAAGTTTTTAGAAAAAAGAAAAGATAATTGTAGAATAACTGCATTATAAAAATAACTGCACGGTTTAAGCGCTCGATAATTGAAAAATAAGATAAGCATTGCAGATGGCAAAATTAGCAGCCCCTTCATTCCTTATTTGCTATCTTAAATGCCTTTCATATTGTTAAAAAGCAATTTCCTTTAACAATATTTTTAAAATTTACTTTTATAGAGTTCGCATTCAGCTTGATATAGCTTTAAAACATTTTGAGCTTCTGTTTCATTTTTAGTATTTTTATAAGCGTCAATAAGCAACATAGAGATGCGATGCCTTATCTGACGTCTCATAGATGTGTCTGCAACCTGCGACCAAGCCCTTTGATTAAAATAAGGTCTTAGATTATTAAAAACATTCCTGTATCTTTTATTCGTAGAATCGTTTACAGCTTTATTAATCGCATTATTTAGTATCGCTGGAACGTTTGGAGATGTCTGATTGCTGTCCTTATTAAACTGAACTATTCTCTTATGCAAGCTATTGACAACATTTTCATCGGTAAAGTCATACACTTTATAGCGAATGGGAATTGGTGGCTTAATCTTTACAGTTAAATCTTCTCGACTTTTTGGAAAACCTTTTTTCTCCAAAGCATTTATTATATCGTTTGCCGTGCTGGCGTCTAAATCGGAATCTATAAATAAAAGTCCTCCTCTAACTAAAAGCTCTTGAAAAAAACCGGAAAATTTTCCGAAGTGCTTGTAAATCATCTGCGCAATAAACTGCCCTTGATTATAAACTCGTTGGTAATCATCTCCGCCGAGTCCCTTTCTCGAACGTAGCACTTGCAAAGTTTCGTGAGAATTGCTAACCCCGAACAGCTCAACCAAGCCAATAAACTGTGAAAACCCAACTTCCATAAAATAATGAACCCTATCAAGTCCAGCAATCCGAGCCAGTTCTTTTAAGTAGGTCTTGCGTCCCTTAGCAGCTCTGACAACTGTTAGCTTATTTTGTCCCGTAGTATCGTCAAAGCCAGCATCGGCATAAGTATCGCGTGGAATGGAAAATATTTCTACTTGCCCTGAATCAATTAAAATAGAAAGAACGTGATTTGCATCGGCATGATTGTCTCGCCTTCCCATTCGCGAGTCCAAGCCGGTAAGAGCAATATTTATTCTTCTGCCATTATAAATGCGTTTAATATTTTTTCCGGCATTGTCGTCAATTCCGTGCATTATGCCAGCGTCGTGTGGGCTGCTCATCACTATGTATTCATCTTCATATATTAAGCTCGAGTCTACCCATTGGTCCAAGGCAGCAGAATCTTCAACGTTAAGGGGATCTTCGTTTTCTACAAGATCTTGAAACTCCTCTTCACTTTCCTTATTATCGCAAGTCAATATAAAAAAAAGGATTAGAATTGTAAAAAGGATTAAAACATACTTTATATAACTGTTCTTTTTCTTTTTCATCGCCAAATTTAAGTATCAAATTATTTATCGAACTCCAAATCATTTCCAAACCTAATAGAAATTTGTGCAAAAAATCTCCAAGAATGAACTTTGAAACTATTCCCGCTTTCAGAAATGTTAGTAAATGGAATTGAATATTGGAAAACAGGGCTAAAGTAAAGATTGTTTGACAATCTAATATTAGCGCCAAGCATAGCAAAAGCACCGAACTGCAAAGAGTTTTTGTCTTGAAACTCTGCTTTATCAATAATTTGACTGTTCCCGCTAACATCTTTTAAGCTAACCTTAACTACTTCACCAGTGCTGAGCCTGGCAGTATTTTGTAATAATTCTTTGCTGTGTGTAAACTCAGCTTGAGCAAGAGTAGATGCCGAAAGCCCTACTCTTGTAACAAAAAAATCCAATAAAGATATATCTAAATAAGGCAAAACTGAAACCATAGCGATTTGGCTTTCTGCTTTATATCTATACTCAAGCGGGAGATTTTCAGATTTATTAGTTAATTGAGAGCTAACAACATCAATTTCCTTTGCCCTGTATGAACTATTAATACTTTTATTTTCATAAAGCAGCATCGCTCCCCATTTTAAAGATTTAGCAAATTCTTTTTGATAAAAAGCTCCAAAAGAATAGCCGAGCTTGCTGCCATCAGAAAAAACGCAGTTGCAAGATTTGTAAGTATAAAAATCCCCTGTTTGAAAATTTGTCCCTAATCCAACAAGAATACCGTAATCGCCTTCTTTTGCTTCCTGTGTTGGCGTTAAAGGGTCAGCTTGACTTAGACTTATTTGTGCAGAAAATAAGCACAAAAAAACAAAAAGTATTATTTTATAAATCATAATGTTTCTTTATTATCTGGAATATTTTTAATTGTATTTATAATACAATTCCAAACAAAGGAAAGTTACAAAATAAATTTACTTAAATCGTGGCTCTTAACAATGTCTTTCAGTCTTGCTTGCACTTCGTTTGCAGAAATATGGATTTCATCATCTTCGATTTTGTCTGGTATGCTAAAAAGAATATCTTCAAGCAATGTAGTCATAATTGTGTGCAATCGCCTTGCGCCGATATTAGTAATTTCATCGTTTACGCTTGCGGCTATCGAAGCTATTTCTCTTATCGCACTGTCATCAAAATTCAATTTCACACCATCGGTTGCAACAAGTGCCTGATATTGTTTTATTAATGCGTTTTCTGGTATAGTTAGTATTTTTATAAAATCTTCTTCTGTTAAACTTTTCAGCTCTACCCTAATAGGAAACCTACCTTGCAATTCCGGAACTAAATCCGATGGCTTTGAAACGTGAAAAGCCCCGGAGGCAACGAACAGAACGTGGTCAGTGCGGACTGCTCCATATTTAGTATTCACAGTTGTTCCCTCAACAATAGGCAATAAGTCCCTTTGAACACCTTCTCGGGACACCTCGGGACCGGAATGAGAACTGCTGCTTCGCGATGCTATTTTATCTATTTCATCAATGAATATTATACCAGTATTTTCAGCCCTTAAAACCGCTTCTTTCACCACTGCCTCCATATCAATAAGCTTTTCCGCTTCTTCCTTCTGCATAATTTTTTTTGCATCGGCAATTTTTACTTTTCTTTTTTTATTTTTTTTCGGTAAAATATTCCCAAAAATATCTTGAAGATTCATACCCATTTCGTCAAGTCCAATGGGTCCAAGAATTTGCAATGAGGGAATTTGATCAACCAGAACTTCTAATTCAATGGACTTGCTATCGAGCTTTCCATCTTTGAGCAGCTGTCGAAATTTTTCTCTTGTTTTGGCATTTTCTTCAACTTCGTTATCGGTTGTATTATCAAAAGAAGGGCTTTTTTTTACTGGAGGGATAAGTATATCAAGGATCCTGCTTTCAACGTTGAACAAAGCTTCGCTCATCTTTTCATTTGTTTTTTCCTCACGAAGCATAACGACCGACCTTTCAACTAAGTCCCTTACCATAGACTCAACATCGCGTCCAACATAGCCGACCTCAGTAAATTTAGTCGCCTCTACCTTAACAAAAGGGGCATTTGCAAGCCTTGCTAATCGGCGTGCAATTTCAGTTTTGCCTACGCCAGTAGGCCCAATCATTATTATATTATTGGGCATAATTTCATCGCGTATCTCAGTTTTAACTTGTTGCCTGCGCCATCTATTTCTCAGCGCAATCGCAACGGCTTTTTTTGCAGCATCTTGTCCTATTATAAATTTATCTAATTCATTTACTATTTGTTGCGGGGTTAATTGCTTTTCAATTTCAGTGAGTTTAACTTCCATTTTCAGACAAAGTTTTCTT
>LSQX01079707.1_pt1 | contig 13786 bp, 10 predicted proteins | sample 654561 | NCBI WGS metagenome assembly LSQX01 (sample SAMN04489861, study PRJNA283612) | anaerobic digester metagenome | isolation source: 4 biogas reactors fed with cattle manure at either 37C or 55C with and... | place: Denmark: Kongens Lyngby | collected 2014 | reverse complement strand
GCTTCTATCCGGGCTGGGCGAGCCACACCGGCCCTGCTGGACAAGGTGATGGTCGACTACTATGGAACCCCCACACCCCTCAATCAATTGGCAACAATCACTGCTCCAGAGCCCAGGCTTTTGCTTGTCCAACCCTGGGACAAGAATGCCGTTTCCGATTGCGAACGGGCAATTTTGAAATCGGATCTGGGCTTGAATCCGACTAGCGATGGGGGAGTAATCCGCCTGGTTATCCCGCAGCTTACCGAGGAACGCCGGATTGAGCTGACCAAGGTAGTGCGGAAAAAAGCCGAAGAGGCGAGGGTGGCCGTCCGCAATCTGCGGCGGGAAGCCAACGACCGGCTGAAGAGGCTGGAAAAAGACGGTGAAATATCCAAGGATGAACTGCACCGAGTCCAGGAAGAAATACAAAAATTAACAGATACATATATTGAGCAAGTGGACCAGCTTCTGGCGACCAAGGAAGAGGAGATTATGGAGGTTTAAACAGTGGCAGCAGTTCAACCTCCCGATGTGAGGGGCTGGCTATTGGCGGAGGCAGAAAAAATACTATCGGCTGCCGGTTGGGCTATTGCATCCATAGAATTGAGCTTGGCTCCCCAAGGAGTGTATGAAGGAGACGAATTTTTACGTGTTGCCCGTCAAAGGATTGTCGGCGCTGGCCGGGTCGCCCTGGCTGTAGTCCGAGAGTGCCGGGTAAGGGTATGAGGACCTTTGGGCAGGAATCATTGTCCCCCTTATTCCAGGGGGGTTTTTTACTAATGCCGGAGGTGGTGAAGTCAAGGTGTGGCAATGGCTGCGACGTCTTCTGGGCTGGAAGGAATCCTCCCGGAGGGACGATGTTGTATTGGAAGCAGAAAAAATGCCGCAGCATGTGGCCATTATCATGGATGGCAACGGACGCTGGGCCAACAAGAGGGGCCTGCCCCGCACCAGGGGACACCAAAAGGGTATGGAAAGGCTCAGGGAGATAGTTGCTGCCAGCTGCAAATATGGCCTAAAGACCCTGACCCTGTATGCCTTTTCTACAGAAAACTGGCAAAGGCCCCGGGAAGAAGTGGACTTCCTCATGTCATTGCCCCAGGTTTACCTGGAACGGGAACTGCCTGAACTCAAGGGAAACAATGTCAGGGTACGTTTTTTGGGTCGTACGGGAGAATTGCCCCTTGCCACAAGACGGGCATTGGAGATAGCCCGGCAGGAAACGGCTGGCAATTCAGGCCTTGTTTTAAATATTGCTATTAATTATGGCGGGAGGATGGAAATACTGGATGCTGTGCGCGGGATAGCGAAGAAGGTCCAGGAGGGGGAGCTTGATCCGGAGGAGATAACCGAGGACACTATTGCCAACCACCTGTATACAGCCGATCTTGCTGATCCCGATCTCCTTATCCGCACCGGGGGAGAGGCCCGGTTGAGCAACTTCCTCCTCTGGCAGGGGGCTTATACAGAGCTGTGGTTTACCCCTGTCCTGTGGCCCGATTTCGATGAGGAGGTATTCAAAAGGGCTTTAGCGGCATATCAGGCCCGGGAACGAAGGTTTGGGCGTATTCCCGGGCAAAACAGGTGATAGACATGTTGAAGGTGCGGGTTCTCACTGCTTTAGTTGGCATACCCCTCCTTATCCTGGTGGTAATGGCGGGGGGCTGGATACTCTTTGGTGCAGCCCTGGCCGTTGCCCTGGCTGCCCAGGCCGAACTCTATGCCCTTCTGGCCCGGAGGGGCTTTTCGGGTCCCTGGGGAATAGGTATGGCGGGAACAGTCCTGCTGATGGGGCTCGTCTTTACCAATAAGGCGGAGGCAGTGCCTCATTTTATCGCTATCCTGGTCCTTATCTTGTTTTTCTTTGCGGTTGTTAGGGGTAGAATAGAAAACTGCTTCCAGGATGTTGGCGGAACCCTGTTGGGTATCCTATATCCTTCTTTACTCTGGTCTTATCTTTTTCCCCTGCGGACAGCATCGGCGCTGCCCCTCTTCTTGGTTTTTATCGTTACCTGGGCCAATGATACCAGTGCCTACTTTGTCGGCCGGTCCCTGGGCAGGCACAAACTCATCCCCTCCCTCAGCCCCAACAAGACAGTGGAAGGGGCAGTGGGAGGCCTGGTGGCGAGCGCCCTCGTTGCCTCCCTCTTCACCAGGCTGGTGGAGGTTTCACCCTGGCCGCTGGCGGCCCTGGGCCTCTGCCTGGGTCTGGCTGCCCAGCTGGGGGATCTTTGGGAATCAATGCTAAAACGCTATGCCGGCGTCAAGGATTCTGGAAGCTTCCTTCCGGGCCATGGTGGTTTCCTCGACCGTTTTGATGGGATTTTCTTTGCCCTGCCCCTGGGATATTTTCTCTTTCGGCTGGTAGGATTGGTGTAAAGGGGAGAACTGAGAAGGGAAAGGAGAAGGGGTAAAGGTATGGTAAAGCAGATCTCAATACTGGGTTCTACCGGTTCCGTCGGCCGCCAGACCCTGGATGTCATTAAAGACTTTCCGGAAAAATTCCGGGTCCTGGCCCTGACCGGTAACAAAAATGTGGACCTTCTTGCCCAACAGGTGAAAAGCTTCCAGCCTGAGCTGGCTGTCCTCACCGATCCAGAGGCCGCCCGGGAGCTTTCCCGGCTCCTGGTGGGACAGAAGACCAGGGTGTTGGCCGGGGAGGAGGGGCTGCTGGCTGCGGCAACTTATCCGGGAACGGATCTACTGGTAACGGCGGTGGTGGGTTTTGCCGGTTTAAAACCTACCCTGGCGGCCATTGATGCCGGGATAGATATTGCCCTGGCCAATAAGGAAACCCTGGTGGCTGCGGGCAGGATTGTGATGGAGAAGGCCCGGGCAAGGAAGGTAAATATTATTCCCGTAGATAGTGAGCACAGTGCCATCTTCCAGTGTCTCCAGGGCAGTGGACCGGGGCAGTTACAAAAAATAATCCTCACTGCCTCGGGGGGGCCCTTTCGCAATTGCAGCAGGGATGAGCTGGCCGGAGTTACCCCGGAGCAGGCCCTCCAGCACCCCAATTGGAGTATGGGGGCCAAGATTACCATCGATTCCGCCACCATGATGAACAAGGGCCTGGAGGTCTTGGAGGCCCACTGGTTGTTTTCCTTGCCCCTCACTGCCATAGAGGTGCTGGTACATCCCCAGAGCATAGTTCATTCCCTGGTTGAGTTTAAAGACGGGTCCCTCCTGGCTCAACTCGGCCCACCAGACATGCGCTTTCCCATCCTGTATGCCCTTACCTATCCTGAACGCTGGTCCAACAATTTTTCCAAATTGGATTTGGTTGGGCGGCAATTGGGCTTCGCCGCTCCCGACCTGGAGGTCTTTCCCTGCCTGGCCTATGCCTATGAGGCAGGGGAGAAGGGGGGAACCCTGCCGGCTGTAGTCAACGCCGCCAATGAAGTGGCTGTGGCAGCTTTTTTGAAAAGAAGAATCGGCTTTTTAGATATTCCCGGGGTTATCAGGCAGGTAATGGATGGGCATCGGCTGCAGAAGGACCCGGATCTGGATGCTATCTTTTCTGCCGATAGCTGGGCACGGGAAGAAGCCCAGAGGATTATTGGGACTATTTCCGGCATAAGCTAGTTGGGGTAGGTGGTACTATGGTGACAGCACTGGCCTTTATCTTTACCTTTGGCCTCTTGACCATAGCCCATGAGGTGGGGCACTTCACCGTCGCCAAACTGGCCGGCATCAGGGTGGAGGAATTTGGCATTGGTTTTGGTCCTTCCGTTGTCACGGCCTGGCGGGGCGAGACCCTCTATTCCCTGCGCCTCTTACCCCTGGGCGGCTTTGTGAAAATGAGTGGTGAGGATGCGCCGGTGCCCGATGACGACAGGGCCTTTAACAACAAGCCTGTCCTCTGCCGCCTGGCAGTAATTGCAGCGGGCCCTTTCATGAACCTCCTTTTGGCCATCCTTCTCTTTGCCCTCATTTTTTTCCTCGTGGGCATCCCGGAGCGGGCCCCTCTGGTCGGTGCTGTCCTGGAAGGAAGTCCGGCGGCAGAGGCAGGCCTGGCGGCAGGGGACCGGGTCCTAAGCATCAATGGGGAAGAAGTAGCTTCCTGGGAGGAAATGGTAGCAGCCATCCAGGACAGTGGGACGGAAGTGATTGCAGTCAGGTTCGCCCGGCAGGGGGAGATTATAACGGTAGAGCTCAGGCCGGAAATTGATCCGGATAGCGGTATCGGTTATATTGGCATACAGAGGGGTATGCGCCGGTACCGTATTCTGACATCCCTCTACTACGGTTTTGTCCAAACCGTTGCCATCCTGGCCTTTATCATTGCCCGGCTTGGGGAGATGTTGACGGGGCAAATAGCGCCGGAAATAACCGGGCCCGTGGGGATAGTCCAGGCGGTGGGGGAGGTGGTCCGCACCGGGCTGCTGAATCTATTATCCCTGGCTGCCATCCTCAGTATCAACATAGCCCTCTTCAACCTCTTTCCCATACCCATGCTGGATGGGGGCCAGATACTTTTCCTTGGCCTGGAAGCCCTGCGGAAAAAACCCCTGAAACCGGAACAGGAAGGCTTTCTCCGTTTTGTGGGCATCCTCTTTCTCCTCTTTTTGCTGGTCGTCGTAACCTACCGTGACATCAGCCGCCTCCTCCTCTAAAAGCCCTGGGGGGCCAGGGAGGAGGGACAAATTCCTTTTGCCTTGTGGAGGTGTGTACCTTTGCAAAGGAGGGAGAGCCGCTTAATAAGGGTGGGGGATGTGGCCATCGGTGCCGGCAATCCCATTGTCGTCCAGTCCATGACCAGTACCGATACCCGGGATGTAAAAGGAACCCTGGAGCAGATAGCCAGGCTCAAGGAAGCAGGCTGTGAGCTGGTCCGGCTTGCCGTTCCCGACCAGGAGGCGGCCCTGGCCGTCGGCCAGATCAAGGCCGGAACCGATCTTCCCCTGGTGGCCGACATCCACTTTGATTACCGCCTGGCCCTCCTCTGCCTGGAGCAGGGGGTGGATAAATTACGCCTCAATCCTGGTAATATTGGGGACAGAGAGAGGATCCGGAAGGTGGTGGTCAGGGCACGGGAGAGGGGAGTTCCCATTCGCATCGGCGTCAACGCCGGATCCCTGGAAAGGGACCTGGTGGAAAAATATGGCCGACATTCGCCCGAGGCCCTGGTGGAAAGTGCCCTGCGCCATGTGGCCCTATTGGAAGCGGAAGATTTTCATGATATAGTTATATCCCTCAAGGCCACCGATGTGGTCGTGACCCTGGAGGCCTACAAGCTGGCCGCCCAGAGGACCGATTACCCCCTCCATGTAGGCATAACGGAAGCCGGCACTGCCTGGGCGGGAACCATCCGGTCGGCGGTGGGGATAGGTTCTATTCTTTCCCTGGGTATCGGTGATACCATCAGGGTTTCCCTGACGGCGGATCCCGTCGAGGAGGTACGGGTTGCCTACGAGATCCTAAAAGCCCTGGGCTTGCGGGAAAGGGGGCCGGTTTTAATCTCCTGCCCTACCTGTGGCCGCTGTGAAGTTAACTTGATGGCCCTGGCCCGGGAAATGGAGGAAGGGTTAAAGGAAATAGAGGCACCCCTGAAGGTTGCCGTCATGGGTTGTGTTGTCAACGGCCCCGGTGAAGCTGCCGATGCCGATTTTGGCATTGCCGGGGGCAGGGGTGTGGGCCTTTTGTTCCGGAAGGGACAGGTAATAAAAAAGCTGCCCCAGGATCAACTGGTCGCAGCCCTGCTGCAGGAGATTGAAGATTACCTCAGCGGCGGGAATTGACAAGGTACCAGCCATCGGCTACAATGAAATAGAAATTGAACAAACTGGCAATGAAGGGAAATAGTAAGGGATAAAGGAACAGTCCAGGGAGTTGAACCCACAGACTGCAAGGTCAACCTGTTTCTCCCCTGAACCCGTCCCGGAGTTTTTTGCCTGAAGCAGAAATGTTAGGGCAAAACGGTACCCCCCGTTACCGGGTAGCTGTCCTGGTGACAGCAAGAGGGGGCAGCCTTTGGCTGCCAAGTAGGGTGGTACCGCGGGAGAGCCTCTCGTCCCTGCCAGGGGATGGGGGGCTTGTGGTTTGTCAGGGGGAAACATAGTAATTGGGCTAGTAAGGCCAGAAAAGCCCTTGCAGGGCAGTCGCAGAAAAAAGCTGAAAAATGTTAAGGAGGGCTCGCTTATGAGAATGTCCCAACTCTTTGCTCCCACCCTGCGGGAGGTACCGGCAGAGGCGGAAACCATCAGCCACCAGTACCTGCTGCGGGCAGGCATGATCCGAAAAATTGCGGCGGGGATTTACAATTACCTGCCCCTGGCCCAGAGGGTCTTGCAAAAAATCGAAAGGATTGTCAGGGAGGAGATGGATAAACAGGGGGGGCAGGAGCTGCAAATGCCGGCCCTGCACCCGGCAGATCTGTGGCTGGAGTCCGGCCGCTGGGATGTCTATGGCAAGGAGTTATTCCGCCTGCAGGACAGGCATGAACGGGATTATTGCCTTGGACCCACCCACGAGGAGGTTATTACCGATCTGGTCCGGCGGGAGGTGAGTTCCTATCGGCAGCTACCCCTCCTCCTCTACCAGATCCAAACAAAATTTCGGGATGAGATTCGTCCCCGCTTTGGCCTGATCCGCGGGCGGGAGTTTACCATGAAAGACCTCTACAGCTTTGATAAGGACGAAGAGGGGTTGGCTGTAAGTTATCAGAAGATGTATCATGCCTACAGCGAGGTCTTTCGCCGCTGTGGCCTCAAGTTTCGGGTAGTGGAGGCTGATACAGGGGCAATCGGGGGCAGCGATTCCCACGAATTTGTTGTCATTGCGGAAACCGGGGAGAGTGAAATTGCCTACTGTGATGAATGTAATTATGCGGCCAATGTGGAAAGGGCTGAGGCGGTGCTGGAGGTAGAAGGCAGCAGTCCCACAGCCCAGGGAGAACTGGAACTGGCATCCACCCCCGGTATGACCACCATATCTGAGGTGGCTGACTTTCTGGCGGTGGACCCCAGAGGCCTCATAAAGACTCTGGTATACCTGGCCATTGACAAAGAAGACTACCAGCCGGTGGTTGTCTTGCTCCGGGGAGATCGGGAAGTCAATGAGATAAAGCTCCAGAACTATCTGGGCTGCCTGCACCTGGCCCTGGCCGATGCCGATACAGTCCAGAAGATTACCGGTGCCCCCGTTGGCTTTGCCGGCCCGGTGGGGCTCAAGGATGTGCGGATTATCGCCGATGAGGAAGTGCCCCATATAGTCAACGGAGTCTGCGGCGCCAACAGGGCAGATTACCACTGGGTAAATGTCAATCCGGGGCGGGATTTTGCCATCACTGAAGTCGCCGATATTCGCAAGGTAGTTGCCGGCGACAAATGTAAAGTTTGTGGCCATGCCCTCAAGACTACCAGGGGAATTGAAGTAGGTCATATTTTCAAACTGGGGACAAAGTACAGTGAGGCCATGGGGGCAACCTTCCTCGATGAAAAGGGCAACAAAAAGCCCTTTGTCATGGGCTGTTATGGCATCGGCATTCCCCGGACCATGGCCGCTGCCATAGAACAGAACCACGACGACAAGGGTATTATCTGGCCTATGCCCATTGCCCCCTACCAGGTTGTGGTGGTCCCGGTAAACAGCAAAATTGAGGAACAAATGAAAGTAGCCGAGGAGCTTTACGCGGCCCTGCAAGGGGCTGGGATCGAGGTGGTCTTAGATGACCGGGATGAAAGGGCAGGGGTGAAATTTAATGACGCAGACTTAATTGGCTTCCCCTTGCGGATAACAATTGGTTCCCGTTCCCTTAAGGAAGGCAAGGTAGAGATAAAGAAGCGGCGGACGGGGGAAATCCTGCTGGTAGAAAGGGAACAGGTGGTGGCAACCCTCCAGGAACTGATCAGGGCAGAAATAGAAATAGGGGCCCAGGATTAGGGAAGGAATTATTCTCCTCTTTGGGGAATAATATACAGGGGAATATTCCATCCTCTGTGCTATGTCCGCCATTAATTGGGGGGGAACCCAATGAAGGTAGCAGCCATTATTCCGGCCTACAATGAAGAAATGCGAATTGGCAATGTCCTGGCAGTATTGGAACGGGTACCACTGGTCGATGAGATTATTGTCGTCAGTGATGGTTCAGAGGATAACACGGTAGATGAGGCCCTGAAATACAATGTTACCGTCATTGCCCTGCCCCGAAACATTGGCAAAGGCGGGGCAATGAAAATTGGCTGTGACTATTCCAAGGGTGATATCTTCCTGTTTTTAGATGCCGATCTCGTCGGTTTAAAGGAGGAACACGTAGAGGCCCTCCTGGAACCGGTCCTTTCCGACCAGGCAGATATGACAGTGGGGATATTTGGCAACGGCAGGCTGGCCACCGATTTTGCCCAGAAGGTCGCTCCCTTCTTATCGGGACAGCGGGCCGTGAAAAAAAGCGTCTTAAACGGAATAGATCATATGGATGCAACCAGGTATGGGATAGAGGTTGCCCTGACCAGATATGCCGAAAACAGCGGCATCAGGGTTAAGGAGGTAGTCCTCCATGATCTAACCCATGTGATGAAGGAAGAAAAGTTGGGCTTTCTCCGGGGTTTTTGTGCCCGGCTAAAAATGTACTGGGAAATTGTCAAGAGCGTCAAAATAGGTTGAACCAACTACCCTTCCTTGGTCATTATTCTTCTTCAACCGGTCTCCCCTTGCAGGCAGACCGGTTGTTGCTATCTGGTTTTCTGGTAACTTTTACCATTCTACTATTCCTAAGGAGCAGCATAATTAATACTTATAGTTGACTTTCCAGCATCCAGCAGGGAAGTGGGGGGGGATAATGTGTTTGCCCAGGAACATTTAATTGTTTTCTGCCGCCTCCTCCTGGCCGCCCTTCTTGGTGGTATCATTGGCCTGGAACGGGAGACCTTGAATCGTCCTGCCGGCCTGCGCACCCACACCCTTGTCTCCCTGGGGTCTGCCTTGATCATGCAGGTTTCCAGTTCCACCGGCGGTGATCCGGGGCGCATTGCCGCCCAGGTGATCAGCGGCATTGGTTTTTTAGGCGCCGGTACTATCCTGCGGGAAGGCAGCTCCGTGCGGGGCTTGACAACGGCTGCTTCCCTCTGGGTGGTGGCGGGTATCGGCCTGGCTGTGGGTTCGGGTCTTTATATAGCTGCGGCCATGGCCAGTGCTCTGGTCGTCTTTACCCTGGCGGGTCTGGCCAGGCTGGACAGGCCATTAAGGGGCAGTGCCCGTGATCACGAGTTTCAGGTAGAGATCTTCGACCGTCCTGGCCAGCTGGGCAAACTGGCAACTGTGCTGGGCGAGATGAATGTACATATCCGCAGCATTGAACTCAAACAGCTCCCCGACAAGGGTACCGTTATGGTGGAGATGGCTGTGCAACTACCACCCCACGGCAACAAAGCCGACATGGCTGCCAAATTGATGGCTGTGGAGGGAGTTTATAGTATCCAGGATTTATGAGCAAAGGGAGGAATTCCATGACGGCACCGGTTAGAAAGGAAGGGGAAACTCCCTATTTCCGACTACTGGCGACTCTGCCCCTGCCCCGGAAGGCCCGGGAATTTTTACACCAAAATCTTCTGCGGGTTGAGGTCTGTGCCGAGGGAAAGGAGATTTGCCTCTATTTTACTGCCGCCCCTGGCCTCGAAGATCAATGGTTGAAAATGCTGACGGAGGCTTTGGCCCAGCGTTTTCCCTGCCAGGCTGAGTTCAGGACTGTGGTGGTCCCCGGGGGCCAGGGATCCTGGCAGGAAAGGATAGAAAAAGACTGGTCCCTTATCTGTCAAAGCCTGGGGGATGAATTCCCCTTCCTGCAAGGCTGTGCAGAAGCCATTTCTTACCAGATAGCAGGAAATGATTGCCTTTTCCTTACCCTACCCTCTGCCTTTCTTGTGGAATTACTGGAGCAAAAACGAAGACAACTGGAGGACTGTTTCCTCCGGCTTTTAGGGAAGAAGCTTTTGATTAAACTGGAGGCCCTTCCCTCGGAATGGGAGGACAAATGGCTTGAGCTGAAGGAAAAAAGGGAGGAGGAAGACAGGAAGTATCTTGCCGATTTGCTCCGGGGAGAGGGCAGGGAAGGGGAAAAACTGCCCCTGGTCCTATTGGGGAAGGCCATCAACGACGAACCCCTTCCCCTGGAGCAGCTGCAGGGAACAATGGGTGACTATGTCGTGGCCGGAGAAATGATTGACTGGGAATGCAGGAGGGTAAAGGGCGAAAGGGCCCTTTTCACCATTGTTATCAGTGACAAGACTGATTCCGTTACTGTTAAGCTGTTCTGCAATTCCGACAAGGAAAAAACCCTCGAACAGGCCTGCCAGCGGGAAGATGCCTGGCTGTTGGTGAGGGGTTCCTTAGAAGAAGACCGGTATGCCGGGGAGGAAGTTTTGTGGGCCTCGGACATCACCCTCATACCGGCCCGGAGGCGGATGGAATGGGAAGGAGAGAAGAGGGTAGAACTCCATCTCCATACCCAGATGAGTGCCCTGGATGCTACCCTTCGCCTCGATGACTTATTTGCCACCCTGAAGGGCTGGGGGCACCAGGCGGTGGCCATTACCGACCACGGGGTAATCCAGGCCTATCCTGAAGCCTATGCCCTGGGTAAGAAATATGGGATCAAGGTCTTGTACGGTCTTGAGGGGTATTTGGTAAACCAGGGACAGGATCGGGGGAAGGCCTATCATATTATCCTTTTGGCCAAGAATCAAAGGGGTCTGCAGGATCTCTATCGCCTGGTTTCCCTATCCCATCTGGAGCATTTTTATCGTGTGCCCCGCATCCCCCGGGAGCTTTTGCAGGCCTACCGGGAAAACCTCCTGGTGGGTTCGGCCTGTGAAGCAGGGGAATTGATCCAGGCCTACCTGCAGGGCATCAGGGGAGAAGGGCTGGCCGAAATAGCCCGGTTCTATGATTATATAGAAATCCAGCCCTGGGCCAACAATGCCTTCCTGATCAGGGAAGGCAGGATCAGCCGGGAGGGCCTTCTGGACATGAATAGGGAGCTTTACGCCCTGGGGAAGCAGTTGGGCTTGCCCGTCGTGGCCACGGGGGATGTGCACTTTTTGGAACCGGAAGATGCCCTCCTTCGCCGTATCCTCCTCACAGCCCAGGGCTTTGATGACGCCGAGCACCAACCTCCCCTGTACCTGCGGACCACCGAGGAGATGCTGGCCGAATTCAGCTACCTGGGTGAAGGGGCGGCCCGGGAAGTGGTGGTGGAGAATCCCCAGAGAATTGCCAGCCTCATAGAAGAAGTACAGCCCCTTCCCGATGGCCTCCACGCACCGAAGATACCCGGGGCTGAGGAGCAAATACGCTCCATGGCCTTTGCCAGGGCCCAGGAACTCTACGGCCATCCCCTGCCGCCCCTTGTCGCCGAAAGGCTGGAGAAGGAATTGGCAGCTATTATCGGCAATGGCTTTGCCGTCATCTACCTGATTGCCCACAAATTGGTCGACAAATCCCTGTCCGACGGTTACCTGGTCGGTTCCCGGGGCTCTGTAGGTTCTTCCTTTGCGGCCACCATGTGCGGAATAACGGAAGTCAATCCCCTGCCTCCCCATTACCGCTGCCCCAGCTGCCGCTACAGCAGCTTTATTACCGACGGCAGTGTTGGCTCTGGCTTTGATCTGCCTGCCAGGGCTTGTCCCCACTGCGGGAGGGAACTGGTGCGGGATGGCCAAAATATTCCCTTTGAGGTCTTCATGGGCTTTGAAGGGGACAAGGTCCCCGATATCGACTTAAACTTTTCCGGCGATTACCAGCCCGTTATCCATCAATATGCCGAGGAACTCTTCGGCTCCGACAAGGTATTTAGGGCCGGCACCATTTCCACCGTGGCTGACCGTACCGCCTACGGCTTTGTCAAGGGCTATTTTACTGAGAAGGGTCAAAAATGCCGCAGTGTGGAAATAGAGCGCCTGGTGAAGGCTTGTACCGGGATTAAAAGGACCACGGGACAGCACCCCGGCGGCCTCATGATCATTCCTGCCGACAGGGATATTTTCGAGTTTACCCCCATCCAGTACCCGGCCGATGCCAAGAGTGCCGGTGTAATCACGACTCATTTTGACTACCATGCCATCAGCAGCCGCTTGTTGAAACTGGACCTCCTCGGCCATGACGATCCCACCGTCCTGCGGCTGCTGTCGGAATTGACGGGGGTCGATGTGAAGGCCATTCCCTTTGACGATCCCAGCACCATGGCCATCTTTTCCGGCCTGGGAGAACTGGGTCTGGATCCGGAGCTCTTTGAAATTCCCATCGGCACCATTGGGATACCCGAGTTTGGCACCCGCTTTGTCAGACAAATGCTGGCAGAGACCAAACCGACAACCTTCGCCGAACTGGTCAGAATATCGGGCTTATCCCACGGAACCGATGTCTGGCTCAACAATGCCCGGGAATACGTCCGGTCGGGAACAGCCACCCTGTCGGAAGTGATCTCAACCAGGGATGACATCATGACCTTTCTTATGGAAAAAGGGGTTCCAGCCCGCCATGCCTTCAATATTATGGAACGGGTCCGCAAGGGAAAGGGCCTTCAGGAAGAGGATATTAGAGCCATGGAGGCTGCGGGAATACCCCAGTGGTATATCGAATCCTGCCAGAAGATAAAATACATGTTTCCCAAGGCCCACGCCGTGGCCTATGTCATGATGGCTTTTCGCATTGCCTGGTTTAAGGTCCATTATCCCGAGGCCTTTTACGCCTCTTACTTTACCGTGCGGGCCAATGATTTTGACGTCACCTTAACGGCCGGCGGCCTGGAGGGTATCCGCCAGCAAATCGTGGCCATAAACAAAAAGGGCAATGAGTCCACCCCCAAGGAAAGGAGCCTGATTCCGGTCCTGGAGGTGGCCCTGGAGATGTATGCCCGGGGCTTTAAGTTCAGAGGGATAGATCTGAATAAGTCGGACAGCCGCACCTTTCAGATTACACCCGCAGGTCTCCTGCCTCCCTTTACCGCCCTGCCCGGCGTCGGGCAGGGGGCGGCCAATAACATAGTTAAGGCCAGGGAAGAAGGGCCCTTTACTTCTGTGGAGGATCTGAGGCTCAGGGCCCGGTTGAGCAGAAACGTGATAGAAGTTCTGCGGGAGAACGGCTGTCTTGAAGATTTACCGGAGACGGATCAGCTCCTGTTATTTGCCGAGTAAGGCAGCGGTATGAGTAAAATTAACTCTGGTACTGGAGGAGAATATTAGAAAAAAAGAAGGAACGAGAAGCCGATCCTCCGAAGTGATAAGTTAGCACAACAAAACACAGAGGAGGTGGTCCTCGTTCCTATGGAAAGACTTCGTGAAATGATCAATATTTCCTTCCTCCAGCTGGAACAAATTTTGTTTCAAGAGCTAAGAAAAGAATTTTGTGAAGCCTTCTCTGCTTTATTGGAACGGCTAGATGATCAGATACATTCTGCGTGTGATAAAAATCGGTACGAAGTTTTGGAAAAGGTATCTCGAGGGGTTGAGACCCTTGTCGGTACGGTTCGTTTTCGCAGGCGCTGTTATCTAGATCGTCAGATGAAAAAAAGGGTATACTTGCTCGATGAGCTTTGTGGGCTTCCTCAGCGCAGCCGGATTGCTCCCGGTCTTGCCTCGTTGGCAGCCGTGTTTGGTGCAACATGCTCATATCGTGAAGCCGAAAAAGCTTTCAAAAATCTCTTTGGCGAAAGAGTAATTAGCCATGAAAGCATTAGGCAAGTGGTCCAGGCGGCGGGAGAAGAGCTAAGACAAGAAGAAGCAAAACAGCGGGAATTCCCGGCTGGAGAACGCAAATTACCCGTATTATTTCTCGAAGTAGATGGCCTTTGGGCCTCCCTTCAAAGGGA
>LSQX01296720.1_pt1 | contig 13790 bp, 10 predicted proteins | sample 654561 | NCBI WGS metagenome assembly LSQX01 (sample SAMN04489861, study PRJNA283612) | anaerobic digester metagenome | isolation source: 4 biogas reactors fed with cattle manure at either 37C or 55C with and... | place: Denmark: Kongens Lyngby | collected 2014 | reverse complement strand
GCAAAAAGGACAGCGAAAAAGCTGTGTCTGCCGTTTTCGATACGATTACTGAGCAGCTGGCTGAAGGCAACAAAGTTGTACTCGTTGGCTTTGGCACCTTTGAGGTTCGCGACCGCGCAGCACGTAAAGGTCGTAACCCGAGCACTAAAGAAGAAATTATGATTCCTGCATCTAAGGCTCCCGCGTTTAAAGCCGGGAAAAATCTTAAAGCAAAAGTCAATAATTAAGTTTTGAAACTTTGGCTATCGATGGGGCTTGTCTAAGAGGCAGCCCCTCTTTTATTTCCGCAATTTTTCCGGAAAGCACTGAAATTCATGCGTCAGAATAATGTGAATGCCAAAGACGACGCACTTCATTCGATAGACGCCGTATGGTTTCTGCAGACGGCAACGTCGTAGATCCCTTCCGAAGAAGCGGCAATAATACCGGTTTGTCATCTCGCGGATCCGACTTTGCCGCAAGTTCACGCTTACAAAGATTCGTAAAAAGGTAGCGAACATTTCTTTCTACTTGATTCACTGTCAAACCATAAAGTCGAGCGATCTTAGGATATAGGCGTTTGCTAATCGGATCCAAAAGCGATCTGTCCGGTACAACTAACTTAAGCATTGAAAAAAGCAAATGATAGCCCCTCAACTTGTGATTGAAATCATAGCGTTCCAATACGGTCGTGATGGCATCCTCTAAGCTTTGTGTTCCGTTGGAAACAGATAGGTTCTTTTCTTGGATCAAGCGATTTGCCGTAGAGAAAATCTGACGCGCAGCGTAAGGATAGCCTTTTCTCGCATCGACAAGATAATGGACACGTCCTTCAGAATCCATCACGCCAAATAGACCGTCACGATTCATGATCCCTTCGATATGTTGGAGAAGCTCACGACTCGATGACACCAAATAAAACCCCCATTCCTGCCGCCGCTCAACGCTTAGCCTTTGTTCAGAAGCTATATCAGACGCGATGGACGGACGAGGGGGCATCATTAAGGTATCCTTTCTCAAGTATCGACTATCACTGAAAGATACTCACATTTTAAAAAAGCGGTTGGTGGCTAAATGATGAGTGTTTACATTTTATCTCTTTGTCTTACGCCCGATTTTGATCATGTCAAAAAGGAAATCGTATATCGCGAGAAGATTCATGAAGGATTTAATTTAAAAAAATGGAAAAGGATTTGTCTCGTATGAGACGTCCTCGGGAACTGGACGAACTAGATACAATCTTGCTAAAATGCCTTGTCATGCTTGGGACGTCAAGATAATGTAGCGCGATTTTTATGACAATAAGCGACGTTATCAGGCACGTTCGGTCAGCGTGTCTTTATGTCGTGTAAAGAGATGTTTATGGTGCAGAGCGATCACCTAAACGCGACGCGCTGACAATATAACCCATACGCGGTGTATACGTTATCTGATAACGTCCTTGACCGTTTTTTTCAAATGTGCCTCGGTCAAAATAATATGTCCGTCCGTCGATGGTCAGCCTGTTTCGATCAACATCGGATGGATGATAGTCTATCTCCGTCATCTCAAACTGGTGACTGGCGACACTTACGACATCCAAGGCTCGGGGCACAAATTCAGTCATCGCGATATAGATCATCACGATGATCACGAGAATGGGAGCAATAAAGGAAACGGGCGTCGTATTGGCATAGTTCCAATTTTTGCGAAGCAAATAAAATAGAATAACGGTCAATGCCACTACAGCAAGAAAACTCGCGACGCCGCCAACGATAAAGTAAGCCATTATTCAGGATTCGTCCTTTCTAAGAGTGCCATAAAGGCGGCTTCATCAAGTACTGTAACGCCTAGTGCCTGCGCTTTATCAAGCTTCGAACCCGGCGCCTCCCCGGCAACAACAGCAGAAGTTTTAGAAGAAACGGATCCCGCAACACGCGCTCCGCGTGCTTCGAGTGCAGCACGCGCTTCATTTCGAGTCATTGCGGACAAGGTTCCCGTTAAAACATACGTCTGATTTTGGAGTGGCAAAGAGATCGCCACATCTTTCTTCTCTGAAAGCGAAAAGCCATACGATTCCAATCGTTCGATAAGCTGAACCGATTGAGGAAGTCGAAACCAGTGCACGATCTCACGTGCGGTCACAGGACCTATGTCAGGAATGGATGCCAGCATTTCCTCATCTGCTGAGGCTATCTTACGAATATCAGGTATGGCATCGACCAAAGCCATCGCTGTCTGTCGTCCAACAAGCGGGATACCAAAACCTGCTACTAGGCGGTAAAGAGGCTGCCCCTTCGATGCTTCGATGTGTGAAAGCAGATTTGTAACGCTTTTTTCACGGCCGATGATTCCCGACTCAATAAGCGCCTCTTTTTGTTCATGCAGAATGTAAATATCTGAGATGGACTTCACGTAATGATGTTTGAAAAGCGCAGCCGAGACTTTCTCTCCGAGTCCCTGAATATCCATTGCTTCCTTGGAAGCAAAATAGATCAAATGGCGGACAAGTTGTGCTGGACAGTCAATCCCGGTGCAATAAAGATCGGCTCCGTCGCCTACATATTCTGTCGTGGATCCACACGCCGGACATTGTTTCGGAAGCACATACGGCACTGTATCGGGCGGTCGTTTCGCGCGATTGACCTTAATGACCGCTGGAATGATGTCCCCACCTTTTTGTACAAGCACTGTATCTCCAATACGGCAGTCCAGCTGGTCGATATACCCTTGGTTGTGCAGTGTTGCACGTTGTACTGTGGTTCCTGCCAATTGAAGCGGTTCTAAATGCGCTAGCGGCGTAATCCTCCCCGTTCTCCCTACCTGCGCAGAAATATCTAAGATTGTTGTTTCTTTTTGTTCGGGCGGGTATTTATAGGCAACTGCCCAACGCGGAAATTTACTTGTCGCACCAAAAAGGTCACGTTCTTCAAGAGTGTTGACTTTAATAACCGCGCCATCGATTCCGAAGGGGAGCGAATCGCGCACGTCTTGAAACGAGTCAATTGCGTCGAGAACCTCTTCTCCGGTTCTGCATAGACACATGTCGGGAATGGTTTGAAAACCCAATGCGGCTAATCGCTCTAATGATCCTAAGTCTGTCGTAAACGATTCGGTCGCGTACTGTACATCGAAGGCGAAAAAAGAGAGTTTACGGTCGCGCACAACCGACGCATCGAGTTGCCGGATGGTTCCCGCAGCGGCATTGCGCGGATTGGCAAATGTTTTTTCACCGTTTTCTTCAAGCGCGGCATTGAGCGCCTCAAAAGACGATTCCGGCATAAAGGCCTCTCCGCGGACGACAAGTTCTTCGATGGGTTTTCGTAATGTATGTGGGATGGCGCTAATTTCTCGAATATTTTCTGTGACATCTTCGCCTGAAGTCACCCCGTCGCCGCGCGTGATACCCTGAACGAGTCGACCTTGCCTATACGTCAGTGATAACGAGAGGCCGTCAATTTTCATTTGGCAAAGAAAAGCGGCCTCCGGCGCTTTCTCGCGAACACGCGCGATAAAAGCCAGCACTTCCTCTTTCGAGAAGACATCCAGAAGCGAAAGCATCGGAAAACGGTGCGGCACGGCAGTGAATTTGGACGATGCCTCCCCGCCCACACGGCGCGCAGGTGAATCGGGCGTAGAAGTTTCCGGAAAAGTCTGCTCGATGTTTTCGAGCAGGCGAAGCAGACGATCATACTGTTCGTCGGGAACAAGCGGAGCATCCTGATTGTAATACATCTCATTCAATTGATGAAGCAATGCCGTGATCGCTATTACCTGAGATTGAGCACTTTGCAAGTCAACAGGCATGCCGGCGTCCAGCAACTCCGCCAAAACGATTTCCGGTGGTCTATTCCGTTGTTGTGAATAATCGACCATATCGTGCTCTTTTCTTGCCCTACAAAGGCCTGTCCCCTTCGGAACTTTAAAAAGCCAGCTTGTCGAGACGGTTTAGACGCCCATCTGATACGAGAGCTGACGTCGCCGTTTTTATTTTCATCAAATACTGTGCGCCGGCGGCGCTGTCTTCCGCATAAGCGGACGGCGCCGTTTCTATTCTTATCGAACACAGTACCTGCAGCACTGTCATCCGTAAAAGCAGATAGCGCCGTTTTGATCCGCATCGAACACATCGTCTGCGACACGTCTTTCGCAAGAGCGCGCAGCACCGAAGAGACGTTCCAACGCTGTACGCTCGGAGCGGTTAAACCAATCGTTAGGCTTTGCCGTCACAACCTAACACATTTATGATTTTGTGCTCGACGATGGATTCAATAGCATCGCGCGCCGGACCGAGATATTTTCTCGGATCAAAATTCTCCGGATGTTCCGCCATATTCTTGCGAATCATGGCCGTCATGGCAAGTCGCAAATCGCTATCAATATTAATCTTGCAAACCGCCATACTGGCAGCCTTACGGAGCATATTCTCCGGCACGCCGATTGCATCGGGCATGTTCCCGCCATACTTGTTGATGATATCGACGTACTCAGGCACGACCGAGCTGGCACCATGCAGAACGATGGGGAATCCGGGTAGACGTTTCGATACTTCTTCCAAAATATCAAAGCGCAATTCCGGCTTTTGCCCCGGCTTGAACTTATAAGCTCCGTGACTCGTACCGATGGCGATCGCTAACGAATCACATCCGGTGCGTCTTACAAACTCCTGCACCTCATCGGGATCGGTGTACGATGCATCTTCTGCCGACACATTGATATCATCTTCCACGCCTTCAAGTCGTCCAAGCTCCGCCTCTACGGTGACATAAGGATCACGGCTATGCGCATAATCGACAACGCGCCTCGTCAATTCAACGTTATCTTCAAAGGGAAGGTGAGAACCGTCGATCATGACGGAAGTAAATCCGCCATCGATACAATCTTTGCAAAGCTCAAACGTGTCGCCGTGATCCAAGTGAAGCGCGATAGGGAGATTGGAATCAATAAGCGCCGCTTCGACCAGCTTAATCAAATAAGTCTGGTTCGCATATTTTCTTGCGCCCGCCGACACCTGCAAGATGAGAGGCGCGTTGCATTTTTTCGCCGCGTTGACAATCCCTTGAATAATTTCCATGTTATTGACGTTAAATGCGCCAATGGCGTAACCGCCTTCGTAGGCTTTCTTAAACATCTCTTTTGTTGATACGAGTGGCATAACAGCTCCTTCCTTTTTCTGTCTTTTGTCTTTTATTCTAGTATTAAGCTTTTAATCGCGTAATCTCACACCACGATTAATTTCTATACTCTAATTCTACTTAGACCCCGATATCTGTTAAGCGTATTTCATCCATCCCCTACAAATCAGAAAGACGCTTCTGCTGTTCAAGTACTGTTTCTAGTTGTTGCTCATACTGCGCCTTTTTCTCACGTTGCGTTTCTACAACGCGCTCAGGCGCTTTCTCTACAAACTGGCGGTTGGCTAACATCTTCGCTGCGCGGTCAATTTCTTTTCTCAAACGTTCTTCCGATTCTGCCAAACGAGCTCGTTCTTCTTCAACATCGACCAACTCACGCAGAGGTACCGCCATTTCACCGCCTCTAAAAACGAAACTTACAGCATCCTGAGGCAATTCTTCTTTCGGCGCAAGGCGGTTCAAGGCAGTCACTCCTGCCAATCGTTCAAGCGTCTGCAGGCCTTCTTCCATACGACAAGCGATGGTATCATCTTCGGTTCGAAGCCAAGCAGAAAAACGATGTTGAGGCGACACATTGTACGTTGCGCGCAGATTGCGAATTTCCCGGATGGCATCCATCATACTTTGCATCGCTGTTTCGGCCTCATGATCCGCGATGTACACATTCACATCAGGCCATAATTCACTGACCAATAAGGCGTCATCGTGTAAGATGCCATAAATCTTTTCAGTCACGAAAGGCATGAAAGGATGCAACAGTTTCATGGTGTCTGACAACACGCGATACAGTGTGGATTGTGCAGCGCGACTTGTTCTTCCCCCTTCACGCAGACGTTCCTTCACCAATTCAATATACCAATCACAGAAATAATCCCACAGGAATCTGTAAATTTTGTCTTGAGCGAGTCCGAGTTCAAGAGCCTCCATATTGGACGTCACCGCTACGATAGTTCCGCGAAGTTCAGACATAATCCACCGGTCTTCGATGGTATAGTCGCTTTCCTCTACATCGGAAAAATCAAGGTCATCATCGAGGTTCATCAAAGTGAATCTGAAAGCATTCCAAATTTTATTGATGAAATTGCGCCCATTCTCAAGTTTCTCTTCAGAAAGGCGCAAATCGTTCCCCGGCGCATTACCTACAACAAGTGCGTAACGAAGCGTATCAGCACCATAATCGTTAATCACTTCGAGAGGATCTATGCCGTTGCCTAATGATTTGGACATTTTCCGCCCTTGTTCATCGCGTACGAGACCGTGGATGAGCACCGTGTGAAACGGCGCTTTACCCGTGTGATGAAGGGCGGAGAAAATCATCCTCGCAACCCAGAAGAAAATAATATCGTAGCCTGTCACCATTACATCGGTCGGGTAATAGCGTTTAAAGAGTTCGCTATCCGTATTTGGCCAGTCTAGCGTTGAAAAAGGCCAAAGTGCACTGCTAAACCATGTATCAAGGACATCTTCATCTTGCCGATAATTTTCTAAGTCTTTAGGTGGTGTAACACTTACTACTATTTCACCAGTTTCTTTATGATAATAAGCCGGGATACGGTGACCCCACCAAATTTGGCGTGATACGCACCAATCTTCAGCAATCTCCATCCAATTTAAATAAGTTTTATTAAAGCGTTTCGGGAAAAAGCGGATGGGGTCATCACCTTTTTGCCCTTCGATACTTTTTTTAGCAAAGTGATCCATGCGTAAAAACCACTGTTTTGATAAATACGGTTCAATAATGGCATCACTTCGTTCACTATGACCGACATTATGCACGATTTTCTCCACTTTAATAAGTAAATCAAGTTCTTTCATCTTGGCGACGAGTTTTTCGCGTGCATCGAAGCGATCTAGACCCGCTAGTTCAAGACCGCGTTCGTTAAGTGTTGCGTCTTTATTTAAACAAATCGGGCGACTTAAGTTATGTCTTTCACCGATTTTAAAGTCATTTGCGTCGTGCGCGGGCGTACATTTCATCACACCAGTACCAAATTCTAAATCAACATAATCATCAGCGATTAACGGAATTAATTCATTATTTACTGGATTTACGAAGTTTTTACCTAAGTATTTTGTGTATCGCTCATCGCGTGGGTTAATGACAAGGGCGACGTCGGCAAACATTGTTTCCGGTCGCGTTGTCGCGACACTTAAATAAAAGTCACTGCCTTCAAGTTTATATTTAAAGTAATAAAATGAGCCTTCAACATCTTTATGAATGACTTCAATATTACTAAGCGCTGTTTGGAAAACGGGGTCCCAATTAATAATCCGTTCACCAAGATAGAGATAACCGCGGTTATAAAGTTCCACAAATGTATGCTTAACAGCGTCATTTAGTCCCTTATCAAGCGTAAAACGTTCACGGTCATAATCAAGCATGAGCCCGAGCTTTGCCCATTGACTACGGATCGTACTCGCGTATTCTTCTTTCCATTTCCACGCTTCTTCTAAGAATTTTTCGCGTCCTAAGTCATAACGTGATAAGCCGCGTTCCCGAAGCCGTCCATCAATCCGCGCTTGTGTAGCAATACCAGCGTGATCCATTCCTGGTAAATATAAAACATCAAACCCTTGCGCTTTTTTATAGCGAGCAATAATATCTTGGAATGTATTGTCCCAAGCATGTCCTAAGTGTAAAACACCAGTAACATTCGGGGGTGGGATCACGACACTGAATTTTGGTTTAGATGTATCACCACTTTTAAAATAGCCGCTTTTTTTCCAGTGTTCATAACGACCTTTTTCCACCTTTAGATGGTTATAATGGGTATCAAGTTTCATATTTCCCTCCAACAAATAAAAAAGTACCACTTTAAGGACGAATTGCTCCGTGGTACCACCTTATTTCGTATATATGTATACGCACTTCATTAGATGTGATAACGGACATTACCCGGACATCTTTAGTCACTATGACCCAGTAAGTGGCTGCGTGTCGACTTTCACCTTGCTCGACTCTCTGTGTCGCCTCGTAATCTTACTTCTGTAATGACAATGCCTGTTTATTTTATCACTCTTAAGCACTTAATTGCAACAAGTTACTTATGCTTTAAGGTTTTTGAGTGTATCACTAATATGCTCATGCACTTTACTTATATTTTCTTTATTGTGACTACTAGTAAAAATCGCTTTAACTTCACCTTTAAATGTCTTTTTATAAAAGTTTAAGGCTTTCGCGCGCATACTTTGATTTAATTTATCAGACTTTGTAAAAATAAGGGTCAGCGGAAATTTATGATGACTAACAAAGTCTAAAAAAGCTTCGTCATCCGCGCTTAGTGTTCGTCTACTATCAATTAGTAAATAAATCATGGATAAATTAGTGTTTTTATTAAAGTAATTATTCATCATAGTTGCAAAACTAGCGCTTAAATCTTTTTCACGCTTCGCAAACCCGTAGCCAGGAGCGTCGACTAAATAAAATGTATCATCAACATTATAATAGTTTAATAATTTCGTAAATCCAGGTTTTTTGGAAGTATACGCTAAGTTTTTACGATTAATAATCGCGTTAATTAAACTACTTTTACCAACATTACTACGCCCAATGAAAATAATCTCCGGCAAAGCTTCGATTGCCCCTTCGTTTTTGTTTGTAAAACTACCAACGAACAATGTATTTTGAAAATTAATCATAGTACTTTTAGGCAGTAGCTATTTTCTTTACTTTTTTCGGTAAAAGCGCGATGGCTACTGCTTCATCAATATTTTTAATCGGCACAAGTTTAACTTTATCTTTCACTTCTTGCGGGATTTCATCAAGGTCAACAACATTTTCTTCAGGGAATAATACTGTTTCAATCCCCGCTCTAATACAGCCTAAAATCTTTTCATAAAGCCCGCCGATGGCAAGTACTCGGCCAGTTAAAGTTACTTCACCAGTCATCGCCACATTTGGATTAATCTTACGATCAGTTAATACACTAATAATGCCAATCGTCATTGCGACACCCGCACTATTGCCATCTTTCGTACTTGCTTGTGGGAAGTGTACATTTATATCAGTGTCAAGGAAGACATCAGGATTAATCCCATACTTTTCAGCATAACTTCTAACATGGCTTGCAGCAATTTCCCCTGATTCTTTAAGCATTTTTTCAAGGTTCCCTGTTACATTAACAACACCTTTACCTTTAAATGTTGTTACTTCAATCTTCATGATGTCACCAATATTACCAGCGACACTGATGCCAGTGACAACACCGACGATTGGTTCTGGTTCTTTTTTGGTAAAAAAGTTACGCGGTTTACCTAAATGCTTTTGCACTTCTTCAGGGGTAATCGTAAAGTTACTTTCCACGTCACTAAGTACTTCAACACTTAGCTTACGGAAAATGGCGCTGATTTTTTGATTAAGCATCCGTACACCAGCTTCCCAAGTATAGCCACCGATAATAAAGCGTAAGGCTTCATCAGTAAACTTAATGTCATAGCCCTTAAGCCCGTGACTTTCAATCCCGTTAGGTATTAAGTGCTTTTCAGCAATTTGTACTTTTTCTTCTTCGGTATACCCTTTTAATTCAATCATTTCCATCCGGTCACGAAGTGGACGCGGGATATCCCAGTAATAGTTAGCGGTGGCAATAAAGACGACTTTACTTAAGTCATAAGGTTCATCAATATAGTGATCGATAAAACCTTTATTTTGTTCAGGGTCAAGAATTTCTAAAAGTGCACTGCTTGGGTCACCACGATTGCTCCTCCCTAATTTATCGACTTCGTCAAGGACGAAAATTGGATTAATCGTTCCTGCTTTACGCATTGAGGAAATAATAATGCCAGGTTGCGCACCAACGTAAGTTCGTAAAAAGCCACGTAACTTACTTTCGTCATCAACCCCACCTAAACTAGCTTTGACAAGTTTACGGCCCATCGCGGTTGCAATACTTGTCGCTAGACTAGTTTTACCAGTGCCAGGTGGTCCATAAAAACATAAAACCGTTGCTCTATTTTCTTTAGCAAGGCGTTTTACGGCCATAAATTCGACAATGCGTTTTTTTGGTTCTTCTAAACCAAAGTGATCTTTATCTAAGACCTTACGGACATTTTCAAGGTCAAGATTATCAATTGTTTCTTGGTCATAAGGTAACTTCATTAACCAATCTAAATATTCAATTATCCGTGAGCGTTCACTTGGTTCAACGCGGCCCATCTTTTTCGCTTCTTTTTTAATGCGCGTTACGAAGTTTTTGGGGAAGTAGCGCTTTTTAAGTTGCGCTAGAATTTCTTCGCCAGTATCAAATTCTTCGTCTTCATCTTCATCTTCATCGTCTTCTAGCGGTAAGCCGTCGCGTTCAACTTCGTCAAGTCCTTCACCGCTTTGTGGGCGGTTACGCACAATTTGTGTAATCGCTCCAACAGCATCATTAGCGACATCGTCTTCAAGAAACTTGAGTAAAATATCAATGCGTCGCTCTAGACTATTTTCGGCAAGGACAGCCATTCTTTGTTCGGTGCTATTGAGCGTTTTATTCGCTAAGAAGTAAATAAGTTCTTCTAAATTCATATCGGCAGCCTTTAAGGCATCTAAATCGATATGTAACCGTCTTGTTAACTCTAATTTGTCATTAAAGAAATCAAATAAGGCATTTTTTAAGCGTTCAGGATTAGCGTCAGGGTCAAGTGGCTCATGAAAAGTAACAGTAGCGTCAGCAATAATAAAGGGACCACTTTCATCAAGTTCATTAATGAAAACACGGGCAAGTGGTTCAAGTTGTACGGTAATGTGATGCGGTCTTTCACGCACTTTTGTTAGTCGTGCGAGTACGCCGACTTCATAAATATCATTCATCGATGGGTTATTAACCGTAAAAACCTTTTGCGTTGCTACAATTAGTAACTTATCATCACTATTATTAGCGTATTTAATCGCTTCAACAGTCGCCGGTCGTCCCGCATCTAAGTCATCACTTTGATTAAACGGAAAATACACTTGATTGCGTGTAATAATAAGCGGTAACTCATAGCGTTTTGCTGTATTTTTGTTAGCCATGTAACCTCTCCTTTTCTTTATGTAAAACTTAACTAATTAATAATTATTCATTATTTTCTAATAAGAAATTAATAATTTTCTTTTGGCGGACATCATTACGTAAATTGTTGATGTTATCGCCAAGTAATTCACGGATGCGTTTTTCTTCCATGTTATATTGTTGCGCCATCATCGCAATTTCAAAATCGACTTCCGCATCAGTAACTTCAATTTCTTTAGCTTTGGCAATTTCATTAAGCACTAAGAAGTTTTGTAAGTTAACGGTTGCTTCACTCACAAAGCGTTCTTTAATTTCTTCTTCAGTTTGTTTTGTTAATTCTAAATATTGTTTCCATTCCATTCCTTGTTGCGTGACTTGATTTTTAAGTCTTTCATCCATATGTTCGACTTCACGGTCAATAATGTCATTCGCAAGTTCAAAGGTTGATGTTTCGCGTAATTTCGCTAAGATTTTTTCAACATATTCATTGCGTTCAGCGGCTTCGGCTTGTTTAGTAAGTTCAAATAAGACATGGACGCGTAAACTAGCAACATCCGTAACATTTGGCATATTAAGTGAGGCTGCAAAGTCATCAGTTAACGCTGGTAAACGTTTTTCTTTAACTTCATGGACTGTTGTTTTAAAGACAGCTTTCTTACCAGCGAGTTGTTCATGATAATTTTCGGGGAAAGTAACGTTAACATCACGGCTTTCACCTGCTTTTACACCGACAAGTGCATCTTCAAAACCTGGGATAAATTGACCACTGCCAAGTTCTAATTCGTGATTAGTGGCTTTACCACCTTCAAAAGCTTCGCCATCGACAAACCCTTCAAAGTCAAGCACAACAGTGTCACCTAAAGCAGCAGCGTCTTCTTTTAAGATAAGTTCGGCATTTTGCTCTAAGATTGAGTTAAGGCGTACTTCAACGGCACTGTCTTCAACATTAGCCTCACCACGACCGATTTTAAGCCCTTCATATTGGCCAAGTGTAACAACTGGTGCAGCAACAATAATAAATTTAAGGACAAGTTCAGTATCACTTACTTTAACGACGTCGTAAGTAGGTTGAATTACTGGATAATGTCCGCTTTCTTTAATCGCAAATTGGAAAGCTTCATCGAGTAAACTGTGCACTGCTTCATCTAACTCTTTAACGGGATCAATTTTAGCGCGCACTAAGTGTTCTGGTGCTTTACCTTTACGGAAGCCTTGGACAGTGACGTCTTTTGCTAATTTCTTAAAGGCTTTCTCACGTGCCGCACTCCATTTAGCTTCACTAACTTCGACTTCTAATTCGTATTTACTTGTTTCAAGTTTAGTTACTTTTAATTTCATATATAAAAATTCCTCCATTTATAACCTTAGTAAGTATACTAAAATATCGCTCATATTAGTAATAAAGTGGCTTATTTATGTAATATTTCCGTGATTAAGGACAATTTAATCATTTTATTTCGTTAAATCATAAAAAGACATGATTAATCAAAGTAGGTAAAGTGATACTTTGTAAATATCGCAAATAGTGTTTCAGCGTTTAGACCGTGTTCTTCAATATATTCATTAACATTATTAACACGCCCTAACGCACGATAAATGTAATAAAGGTAGGCGTCCACTAGTCCGTCAACATCTTTTACTTCGTAAGTAAGCGGGTAAATATACATCGCATGACCTGTAATTAAAGAATCAGCGACTTCACTAAATTGATTATAGTCATCAAGCGCCGCTACTTCTTGCATTTTTTTAATTAATTTAGCCCCGCCTTTCGTTTTAAAAGGATCAGGCGCTGTTGCGGGGTTTACTTTAATTAATTTCCCAAACTTATTCACTTGCACAGTTTCATTATGTTTTAATTCTTTTAAGGCAAAAATTATTATTGATTTAACATTGTTAATTGGTGCATCAAGCAGCGCTCTTTTAAATAGGGCAATATAAGCTTCATGAAAGTTACTTACCATATAACTAACCGCACTAAAAGCAAGTTCAACATTACGGCACATTAGTCTTCGTTCTAATTCAAAAAGGTCAAATTTATGTTGCCTGTTCTTTTCTTTACGTTTTTGTTGAACTTTATCGCCTAATTTAGCGATAAGTTCATTTGTTTCTAGGCTGAAGTATGGGAAAGTTTCATAGATTTTAAGTGTATTTAAAGCTTGATCTAAATCATCTAATTCAAGCAATATATCAATATGCCAATCAATAAGTTGCGGAGCATTATTTGTGTATAATTGCATTTGATTTTCACTGATAAATGATAGAGCAATTTGGTACTCTCCTAAATAACGGAGCGCTGCTAAATAAAAGAACTGGATTTCAGGATCTTTACTCCCTTTACTTAGCGCGATAACTTTATCAATTTCACCGCGTTCAAAATAGTCAATTAATTTATCCATCATAATAAGGTTATATTAGCATAATATATGCTATTAAGTTATTAAATATAATTATTTTGTTTCCGCTTTAATTTCGGCGATACTTTCTTCGACTGGTACTTCTTTAGGTTCAGCCGAAACAGGGATTTCGCTTGGTTTTGGTCCAATCATTTCGACCGTCTTTTCGGTCGTATAAGACTTCGTAATTGAGAGTGAGTACTTCGCTGCTGGTGGTCCAAAGATTTCATAAAGCACACCGGCGGCAACGATAATAGTCGTCAACATATCAGCGTAATCATTATGTCCATATCCCATTAAAATCCGTGAACCAAGCGCGGCGAGCCCTA
>LSQX01266566.1_pt1 | contig 13790 bp, 26 predicted proteins | sample 654561 | NCBI WGS metagenome assembly LSQX01 (sample SAMN04489861, study PRJNA283612) | anaerobic digester metagenome | isolation source: 4 biogas reactors fed with cattle manure at either 37C or 55C with and... | place: Denmark: Kongens Lyngby | collected 2014 | reverse complement strand
GAAAGGTCCAGTTCCTCTATGGTCATTTCCAGCACTTTTTCCTTTTTATCCTCTTCCTTTTCTACCATTATTTCAACATCCCTTATCTGGTCGGTAAGAGTTATAAAAAGGTTTAGGTGTTCGTTTAGAATCTTTGCGCCAAGGGATACCGCCTCGTCAGGAGCAATGCTGCCATCGGTCCACACCTCAAGCGTCAGTTTATCAAAGTCGGTTACCTGACCCACCCTTGTGTTGTCAACCCTGAAATTGGCCTTAACCACCGGAGTAAAAATGGAATCCACAGGAATAATCCCAATGGGCTGGCCCTGCTCCTTGTTCTTCTCTGCAGATACGTAGCCCCTTCCCTTTTCAAGGGTGATTTCCATATATAGCTTCGCACCGTCCTCAAGGGTTGCAATATGAATCTCGGGGTTTAAGATTTCCACATCCGGCCCGTGGATTATGTCACCGGCCTTTATTTCCCTGGCACCCTCCGCTTCTACCCTAACCAGCCTCGGCTCGTCGCCATCCAGTTTAACGTTTAGGGACTTTAAGTTTAGCACTATCTCGGTGACGTCTTCCTTAACGCCGGGTATGGTAGAAAACTCATGAAGTACCCCGTCTATTTTGACGGAGGTCACCGCAGCTCCCGGCAGCGAGGAAAGAAGAACCCTCCTCAGGGAATTGCCGAGGGTTATCCCGTAACCCCTTTCAAGCGGCTCCACCACGAATTTACCGTAGGTGTTGTCACTGCTTGTTTCTATTATTTCAACTTTGGGCTTTTCAATCTCTATCATTAATTAACCCTCCTTGAACAACTCTATGAAATCTTACCGAGGGCAACCGATTTCAATTATATTGATTACCTGGAGTAAAGCTCTACTATTAGGTGTTCTTCGATCGGTATATCTATATGCTCTTTTTTCGGTGCGCCAACAACCTTTGCTCTCATCTTCTCCAAGTCCACTTCCAGCCAGTCGGGGGCAACCCTCTGATTATTGTCTGCAAGCTCTTTGAATTTTTCGCTTGACCTGCTCTTTTCCTTGACTTGGACAACGTCTCCTACCTTTACCAGGTAGGAAGGTATATCCACTTTTTTTCCGTTAACCAGAAAATGCCCGTGCTTAACCAGCTGCCTGGCTTCCTTCCTGGATTCACTAAGGCCTATCCTATACACAAGGTTATCCAGCCTGGATTCGAGTATTGAAAGCAGGTTCTCTCCCGTTACGCCCTTCATTCTTTCAGCCATATTGAAGTACTTCCTGAACTGACTTTCCATAACTCCGTAATATCTCTTTGCTTTTTGTTTTTCCCGTAGCTGGATCCCATAGCCCGACACCTTTTTCCTGCCCTGTCCGTGCTGGCCGGGCACATAGGACCTTCGGTCGATTGCGCATTTGTCCGAATAACACCTGTCGCCCTTCAGATACAGCTTCATGCCCTCCCTGCGGCACAGCCTGCATACCGGGCCTATATATCTACCCATTAATATAGTACACCTCCTGCTATTTGTTTAAACACGTCTTCTTTTCGGTGGCCTGCATCCGTTATGGGGCACCGGGGTAAGGTCCTTTATAAGATTTACTTCCAGCCCTGCAGCCTGGAGTGCCCTTATGGCCGCCTCCCGACCGGAACCCGGACCCTTTACATATACTTCTACACTTCGCAAACCATGCTCCATCGCGTCTTTGGCCGCCGCTTCGGCCGCCATTTGCGCAGCAAAGGGAGTGGATTTTCTTGAGCCTCTGAACCCCAGTTTCCCGGAGCTTGCCCAAGACAATGCGTTGCCGTGCAGATCGGTCAGAGTAACCATTGTATTGTTAAAAGTCGACTTGATATGAGCCTGGCCTCGCTCTATATTTTTCTTTTCGCGTCTTTTTGTTCTCCTTCTTGGCCTTGCTGCCATTCATTTAACCTCCTTCATTTATGGTACGACCTATTTCTTTCGCCTTACGCCAACGGTCCGCTTGGGGCCCTTTCTGGTTCTTGCGTTGTTCTTAGTGCCCTGTCCCCTGACGGGCAGGCCCCTCCTGTGGCGCAGTCCCCTGTAGGACCCTATGTCTATAAGGCGTTTTATATTCATATTGACCTCTCTTCTTAGGTCCCCTTCCACCTTATACTGCTTGTCTATTACTTCCCTCAGCCTGCTTATTTCCGCCTCGGTTAGGTCCTTGACTCTTGTATCAAAGTCAACGCCCGCCTGCGCAAGTATTTTTTGCGCCCTATTCCTGCCGATACCGTATATATAGGTAAGCCCTATTTCTATTCTCTTGTCCCTGGGTAAGTCAATGCCAGCAATCCTTGCCATCTAAAACCCACACCTCCCGTATTTACATTATCCCTGTTTTTGTTTGTGTTTGGGATTTTCACAGATTATCATTACCTTGCCTTTTCTTTTGATTATTTTACACTTTTCGCATATCGGCTTAATTGATGGTTTTACCTTCATTGCAATACCTCCTTAGCTTTTGCCCCTCCATACTATCCTGCCCCGTGTGAGGTCATAGGGAGATAGTTCAACCGTCACTCTGTCGCCGGGTAAAATTCTTATATAGTGCATTCTGAGCTTGCCGGATACATGGGCTAAAATCCTGTGTCCGTTTTCAAGCTCCACATAAAACATAGCATTTGGCAGTGCCTCTGCAACCTTGCCTTCAACCTCAATAACATCCTTCTTCGCCATAAGGTAATCATACCTCCATTCACCGAACCCTATCAACCCCCAAGGTCTCTAAGGTTCTTTCTCAGTTCAGCGTTGGTAACCTTCTTGCCGCTTTTTAGCTTTTCCGCAACCTCCGTCAGTACGATACCCGTCCTAGCCAGGTGTTTTGCTTTCTTTTTCTTTGGTCTGTCAACCTTTCGCAGGTTTCCGTCGGCAATATACAGGTACTGCTCTTTTTCTAAACCCACCACTACAAAATATGCATCCTTGTCCCTCCCGGCCTTTGACCTGACAACCTGGCCGAGAACTATTCCGCCTTTTTCCATACCCCATTCACCTCCGTCAAACTTTTTTTGTTTGGGTAAGTATCCGGGGGGCATCCCTGGTATGACTACAGCGTGCTCAAAACAGACGGACAGACCGATGCAACAATACCGTCTGCAGCAGCCATAGCCAGGATTTTGGCGGAGGGACGCAAAAAACAATCATTTACTGCCTTTTTTCGAGGGCCTTTACAATTTGATCCCCCACCTCTTTTATTCCCTGTCCGCCATCCATGCTAATTAGCAGTCCCTTTTCCGAATAATAATCGATCAAGGGCTTGGTCTGTTCAAGGTACACTTCTATTCTTTTTACCACTGTCTCTTCCCTGTCGTCCTCCCTCTGGATGAGTGCACCACCGCAGCTGTCGCACAAACCCTCACGGGATGGGCTGTTGTACATCACGTGGTAGGTAGCACCGCAAGCTTTGCATACTCTCCTGCCCACAGCCCTTTCTATCAGCACTTCCTTGGGTACATCAATGTTAAGCACGTGGTCAATACTCATATCCATATCTGTCAGCACCCCGTCCAGAGCAACCGCCTGGGCTACGGTCCTTGGAAAACCGTCAAGCAGGAAACCCTTTTTGCAATCCTTCTCGTCCAAACGATCCTTTACTATTGCCACCACCGTTTCGTCCGGCACAAGAAGGCCTTTGCTCATATACTCCTTTGCCTTCATTCCCAGCGGTGTCCCCTCTTTGAGGTTCTTCCTGAAAATATCTCCGGTGGATACATGCGGTATCGAGAACCTTTGGGCTATCATGGCTGACTGGGTCCCTTTGCCTGCTCCCGGCGGCCCCATTATCACCAAGCGCAATACCATCATCTCCTATTTAAGAAATCCCTGATAGTGTCTCATGAGCATCTGGGCCTCGATTTGTTTCATGGTCTCAAGGGCCACGCCCACCACTATCAGAAGGGCTGTTCCTCCAAAGTATATCTTAAGCCCGGTAAACCTCATAAGTACTACCGGGAGAACTACTATCACAACCAGGAAAAAGGCTCCCACCAACGTAATCCTGTTCAAAACCTTGCTGATATACTCGGTTGTGGGCTTGCCCGGCCTTATACCTGGGATAAATCCGCCGTACTTCCTCAGATTGTTTGCCACCTCTATCGGGTTAAAGGTAACAGACGTATAAAAATAGGTAAAGAATATTATCAAAAGCGCTGTAAACAGCGTATGGGAAAACCCACCCCATGCGAAATATCTTTCCATAAAGGTGTTAAACCCGCTCTCGGGGAAGAAAGCCCCAATGGTCTGGGGAAATGCAAGCAGTGATGAGGCGAATATTACAGGAATAACCCCCGCCTGGTTAACCTTTATAGGAATATGGGTGCTTTGCCCCCCGTACATTTTCCTTCCCACCACTCTTTTTGCATACTGAACCGGTATCCTTCTCTGGCCTTCCTGTATGGCCACAACGCCGGCTATTATAAACACCGCACCTATGGCGAACAATACCAGTTCAACTATGTTGGTTGTACCTACCCTGTAGTACTGGTAAACTGTGATAAGCCCGTCGGGCAGCCTGGAAATAATACCTGCAAATATAAGGAGCGAGATCCCGTTACCTATACCCTTGTCGGTGATCTGCTCACCCAGCCACATCAGAAACGCCGTACCCGCCGTCAGAGTCAAGGCTACTATTGTAACATTCATTGGCGTTGCATTGTAAAGGGCGCCCCGCATTCCAAGGCTTAAGCCAATACTCTGTACAAGGGCCAGCACCACCGTACCGTACCTTGTGTACTGGGCGATTTTTTTGCGGCCCTCTTCCCCCTCCTTGGCCAGTTCCTCCAGTTTGGGGATTGCTATGGTGAGAAGCTGCATTATAATTGACGATGTAATATAGGGAGTTATGCTGAGGGCAAATATAGTGAAGTTGCTGAAGGCTCCCCCTGAAACCACGTCAAAGAAACCCAGCAGTCCGCCTTTTTGCACAATATCCTTGATTACCGCTATATTGATTCCAGGAACCGGTATAAAGGCACCTACCCTGAATACTACCAACATAGCAATTGTGAAGAGGATTCTTCTTTTCAAATCCGGTATCTTCCATGCATTCCTCAACGTTTGAAACACCCTATATCACCTCAGCCTTTCCTCCCGCAGCTTCAATGCGCTCGGCTGCCGTTTTGCTGAACTTATGCGCCCTTACCGTCAGGGCTTTGCCCAGTTCTCCGTCTCCCAGCACCTTAATGCGCTCGCTGGGTTTTTTGACTAAGCCCTGCTCCGCCATAAGTTCCGGGGTTATTACCGAACCTTCTTCGAACATATTGAGCCTTTCCAAATTTACCACTGAATATTCTTTTTTGAAAATATTTGTAAAGCCCCTCTTGGGTATCCTTCGCTGCAGCGGCATCTGGCCGCCCTCGAAGCCGGGCTTGGCACTGTAGCCGGTACGGGAACGCGCACCCTTGTGTCCACGCGCCGCGGTTTTCCCACTGCCACTGCCTGGTCCGCGACCGACACGTTTCTTGTTTTTACGGGCACCTTCACTCGGTGCGAGGGTATTGAGTTTCAGCACGGCCTATTCCTCCATCTTGACGAGATGTTGTACCTTGTTCAGCATCCCGCGTAACTCGGGGGTGTTTTTCCTGGTGACCGTTTTATACAGCTTCGTCAGCCCCAGCCCGGTCAAGGTCGCCCGGATCGTCTGGGTGCTGCCGATAGCGCTTTTGACTTGCGTATAGGTAAGCGTTTCGTTCATGGTTGCGACGTCCTCAAAAGTGACAAAAAACTCAGGCGACCATTTCACTGGTCTTCAAGTTTCTCAACTTGGCGATCTGTTCCGCAGTGCGCAGTCTTCTCAAGCCATTCAGCGTGGCCTTGACAAGATTGTGCGGGTTATTGGAACCAAGGCATTTGGTCAATATGTTCTGAATACCGGCCGCTTCGAGAACCGCACGCACGGCACCACCGGCGATGACGCCTGTACCATCCGAAGCCGGCCGCAACATGACGCTGCCCGATTTGAACTTGCCGATGATGTTATGGGGAATGGACACATCGGTCAACGCGACCTTCTCCATATCTTTTTTTGCCTGCTCGATTCCTTTTCGGATGGCTTCAGGCACCTGGTTGGCCTTGCCAAGGCCATAACCAACCTTGCCATGACCATCACCAACCACGACGATCGCGCTGAAACTAAAGCGACGGCCGCCTTTGACTACCTTGGCAACGCGGTTGATGAACACAATTTTTTCAATGAGCTCTTCCTGATTGCCATCACTTGATCGTTTAAACTCGGCCAAGAAACACCCCCGTTCTCTCTCTGTGGACTGTGAATGGTCCGTTGGTTAAAATTGGAGACCGCCTTCCCGCGCGCCCTCGGAAAGAGCTTTGACCCGGCCGTGGTAGAGGTTCCCGCCCCGGTCGAAGACAACCTGGGTTATCCCGGCGGAGAGGGCCTTGGCGGCGATCAAAGAACCAACCTTTTTGGCCTGCTCGCACTTGCCATGCAGGTCGGCGGCGTCAAACTGCTTGCCCTCGGTGGACATGGCGGCCAGCGTGCGCCGCTGCTCATCGTCAATAATCTGCACGTATATGTGCCGATTACTCTTGTATACACACAGTCTCGGGCGGGCAGCGGTCCCGAAAACCTTGGTACGGACTCTCTTTGCCCTTTTTTTCCTGGCCGTTACCTTCGGATTTGTCTTTGCCATGATATAACTCGTTCCACTTCTCGGATGGGGTTATTTCTTGCCGCCGGCTTTGCCGACCTTTCTCACGATGTGTTCGTCAGAATACCTGATCCCCTTGCCCTTGTACGGCTCGGGCTTGCGGATGGCCCTGACTTTCGCGGCGGTCAGTCCGACCAGTTCCTTGTCGATGCCTTCGATGGTGATGGAATTGTCCTTGTCGACCGTTGCCGTAATGCCAGCAGGCAGGACAAAGTCAACCGGACTCGAATAGCCGACGTTCAGGGTCAGAGTGGAGGCATTGACGCTCGCCCGGTAACCAACACCTTCGACAGCGAGCTTTCGCGAGAAACCCTGATCGACGCCGAGTACCATGTTGTTGATCAGCGTCCGTGTCAGGCCCCAGAACGCCATTACACGTTTGCTGGTGCCTTTTGGTTCGCAGATGAGCACACCGTTCTCATCCTTGACGTCAATCTCAGGCCGAACATCCCGCTCGAGAGCACCCTTTTTGCCGACGACTTTCACGTGCGTTCCCTGAATGTCGACCTTCACGCCTGCGGGCAGAGGAATCGGCTGTTTACCTATTCTGGACATTGTCTTTCTCCTTTAACCGCTGAATCCGAAGGGTCACCAGACTTCGCACAGCATCTCACCGCCGACGTTCTGCTCCCTGGCTTCCCGGTCGGACATAACCCCTTTCGAGGTGGTGAGAATGGCAATGCCCAAGCCACTCATGACCTTGGGAATGATACCGCTTTTTTTGTAAAGTCGGCGCCCTGGCTTGCTGCTCCTACGGATCCCGGTGATGACCTGTTCATTGTTCGGGCCGTACTTGAGATCGATTTTCAAGGTACCCTGTGGGCCTTCATCAAGGACATGATAATCGGTAATGAACCCCTGTTCCTTGAGAACCCTGGCAACATTGACCTTGAGCTTTGCCAGCGGCATCTCGACTGAAGGGAAATGGGCGTTTGCAGCATTCCTGATTCGTGTCAGCATGTCCGCTAACGGGTCACTCATCGACATTGAGATTTCCTCTTTACTCTGAATATGTTATCAACTCTGGATCATTTCAAACGCGTGGCCGGCAGTGCGACCAGTCCGGGGTGGCTACCAACTGGACTTGGTCACACCGGTAATTTCACCCTGCGAAGCCAGTTTGCGGAAGCAGAGCCGGCACATGCCGAATTTTCTGTAATACGCCCTGGCCCGACCACACAACGGACATCGATTGTAGGAACGCACGCCGAATTTCTGTTTACGGCCTGCCTTGGCAATGAGTGATTTTTTTGCCACAGCATCCTCCTGAAGCGGTTAGTCTCGAGACTGAGTCTAAAATGAATTATTTTTTCCGGAACGGCATGCCGAGGGCATCCAGCAAGGTTCGTGCCCCGTCATCGGTTTTTGCGGTGGTGACGATGGTGACGTTCAGACCTCGTATCTGGTCGATCTTGTCGTAATCGATTTCCGGAAAGATGATATGCTCGCTGACACCCATGGAAAAGTTGCCCCGCCCGTCAAAACCTTTTGCGGAGACCCCACGAAAGTCCCTGACACGAGGCAGGGCGACGTTGATGAGTTTCGACAGGAAGTCATACATACGGTCCTTCCGCAGGGTAACCCTGGCACCGATGGGCATGCCGGCCCGCAGTTTGAAGGTGGCGATGGACTTTTTCGCCCGCGTTACCACAGCTTTCTGACCGGAGATCATGGTCAGTTCCTGAGCGGCCTTTTCAACCACTTTCGGATTCTGCACGGCGTCGCCCAACCCCATATTGAGAACAATTTTCTCGATTTTCGGGATCTCCATCACGTTGGAAATGCCAAGCTTCTCTTGCAACTCGGCTCTCAACTGGTTTTCGTACTGCTCTTTTAAGGTCCCCATCATCAACTCCGTAAGCGGTCAGGCACTACTTTTTTAAGGTTTCGATCGTTGCTTTGCAACTTTTGCACATCCGCGTTTTCGTGCCGTCTTCCAGCACTTTTATGCCGATACGCACAGTTTCAGTGCACTCTGGACAAACGATCATAACATTCGAGCAGTCAATGCCCGCTTCCCGCTCGATGATCTGTCCGGACTGGGTCGCGTCCTTGGCTTTCTGATGTTTCTTAATCATGTTGATTCGTTCGACGATCACATGATTTTTGTCCCTGTCGATCTTCAGAACTTTGCCGACACGGCCCTTGTCCTTTCCAGCAATGACCTCAACCTTGTCATTGATGCGTAGCTTTGTACTTCCCTGGCGCATGGTCAATCTCCCGATTTCACATCAGCTGTTCAATGCAAACTTTATAAAACTTCCGGTGCGAGGGAGATGATTTTCATAAATCCCAGCGACCTGAGTTCCCGCGCAACCGGTCCAAAAATACGTGTTCCAATGGGTTCGCCGTTATTGGCCAGCAGCACGGCGGCATTTTCGTCGAACCTGACGGTCGTGTCCTCCGGTCGCTTGAGTGATTTGACTGTGCGAACAACCACGGCGTCGAGAACGTCACCCTTTTTCACCTTGGCGTGGGGAATGGCTTCTTTGACGGTAACGACGATGATATCGCCAATGCCGGCATAACGTTTCCTGGTGCCGCCCAACACCCTGACACAGAGCACCTTTTTGGCTCCGGAGTTGTCAGCAACGTTCAACATGGTCTCAGTCTGAATCATAACGTACCCCGTAATACTTCGATTTTCTAATGTCTAAGTGAATGGTCAGGCGGAATAATCTCAGGCTGCCCGCTGGATGATAGACCGTACCAGCCAGCGTTTTCTTCTGGACAGGGGGCGGCATTCCTCGATCAGCACGACATCACCGACCTGGCATTCATTTTTGGCGTCATGCGCCATGTATCGCACCTGTTTTCGGATAAACTTGCCATACAGTTTGTGCGGGAACATGCGCTCAACCAGAATAACGACGCTTTTCTCCATCTTGTTGCTGACAACAGATCCCTGACGGGTTTTTTTCGCATTGGCACTCATATAGTCTTCCCGGATAGTTTGCTCTATGGTTGGCTACTGGTTCTGCTTTTCCGACAGGACCGTCTGTATTCTGGCGATATCCTTTTTCAACACCGCCAGTTTAGCAGGATTTTCCAATCGGCGAATGCTGTGCTGGAAGCGAAGTTTGAACAGGTCTTCCCGTACATCCCGTTCCTTTTTGACCAGGTCGTCAACGCCAAGGGCTCGCAACTCTTTTGTTTTCATATCATTGTACTCTTGCTGACAATAATCGTCGGAAAAGGCAACTTGAAGCTTGCCAGGCGAAGGGCCTCGTAAGCAAGTTCCTCGGGAACTCCCTTAAGTTCGTAGAGGATACGCCCGGGCCGGATTACCGCAACCCAGTACTCCGGAACACCCTTCCCCTTGCCCATGCGCGTCTCGGCAGGCTTCTTGGTGATCGGTTTGTCCGGGAACACACGGATCCACATTTTTCCGCCGCGCTTGACCTTCCTGTTGATGGCAATACGCGCGGCCTCAATGTGCTGTGCACTCATCCACCCACAACCAACGGCCTTGAGCGCATAATCCCCAAAGGAAATGTCATGGCCTCGCTGGGCCTCGCCCTTCATGCGGCCCTTAAACTGTTTTCTATGTTTGACTTTACGTGGACTTAACATGTAATTGACTCCTCTGGAGAATCAAGCCGTGGCTTGCATTACCCTTAATCAGTTGCCCTGAGTGCCCTGCTCGACGGTGTTTTCGGTGGTGGTCAGGATTTCTCCCTTGAAGATCCAGACCTTGACCCCGATGATACCATAGGTCGTTTTCGCCTCGGCAGTTCCATAATCAATGTCGGCGCGCAGCGTGTGCAGGGGAACCCGGCCCTCCTTGAACCACTCGGTGCGGGACATTTCCGCGCCGCCAAGACGACCGGAGCATGAGATTTTGATGCCCTGGACACCGAAACGGAGAGCCGAATTGATAGACTTCTTCATGGCCCGACGGAAGGCGATACGACGCTCCAACTGGGTGGCGATATTCTCCGCCACCAGCTGCGCATCCGCCTCCGGTCGCCTGACCTCCTGAATATCGATGAAACACGGACGCTTGAACTTCTGCTCCAGGTCCTTTTTCAACCCTTCTATCTCGGTACCTTTCTTGCCGATAACGATGCCAGGACGGGCGGTGAACAGTTTGACCTTCACCTTGTCACCAGTTCGCTCAATAACGATCCGCGAAATACCTGCGTGATACAGTCTTTTCTTCAGGTATTTGCGTATGAGTTGGTCCTGATGCAGGTTGCTGGCATAGTCCTTATCAGCATACCAGATAGATTCCCAGGATCGCGTGATGTTGAGCCGCAACCCGATTGGATTGACTTTTTGTCCCAAGATATTCCTCCGTTCCCTCTGCGTATTAACTAAAATTGGTTGAGCCTGTATCAGGCTTCATCAACGACCACAGTAATGTGGCTGGTTCTTTTCAGGATGCGAGTCGCCCTGCCCATGGCCCGCGGACTGAAACGCTTCAGCATCGGCCCGCCGTCAATGAGTATTCTCTTAACGTAGAGGGTATCTACATCGATGGAATCCGACTGGTTGGCATTGGCGACAGCGGATTCAAGAACCTTGCGAATAATTTTTGCCCCTTTCTTGGGCATGAACCGCAATGTGGTCAGAGCCAGGTCCGCACTCATGCCCCGGATGACATCCGCGACAAGACGCGCCTTTTGCGGTGAGATCCGAATATATTTTGCGACGGCAGTTGTTTCCATCGTGTGACTCCCGAGTTTTGCTCTTCTGATTCCTTATGGCCTACCGGCCTTTCTTGTCTGAGGCATGCCCGTAATAGGTTCTGGTCGGCGAAAATTCACCGAGTTTGTGCCCAACCATGTTCTCCGATACGTACACCGGTATGAACTTATTCCCGTTATGTACCGCAAACGTCAGCCCGACCATCTCGGGCAGAATGTCGGAACGGCGAGACCAGGTTTTGATGACTTTTCGAGACCCCGATTCCTGCGCCTGCTCGACTTTTCGCATCAGGTGATCATCGACAAAAGGACCTTTCTTAATGGAACGACCCATGGTGCACTTCTCCGTTATTTATTCCGTTTGTTGACAATGTCACGATCCGAGGCTTTCCGCTTCCTGGTCTTGTATCCCTTTGCGGGAGTACCCCACGGTGAACACGGATGCCGACCACCGGAACTTTTACCCTCGCCACCACCCATGGGGTGGTCAACCGGGTTCATAGCCACACCGCGCACCGAGGGGCGGATACCTTTCCACCTGGCCCGTCCGGCCTTACCCAGTTTCTGACTGCCGTATTCGACGTTCCCCACCTGACCGATGCAGGCGCGACAGTCCTTGTGGAAGCGACGAACCTCACCGGAAGGGAGTTTAACCAGCACCTGGTGCCCGTCCTTGGCCATCAACTGGGCGGCGGCACCGGCGGAGCGCACCATCTGCGCTCCTTTGCCGATTTTCATCTCGATGTTGTGGATGACGGTACCCAGCGGAATGTTGACCATGGGCAGACAATTGCCGAGTTTGATGTCGGCGCCTTGGCCGGAGACGACCGTATCACCCACCGAGAGTCCGTTCGGGGCAAGGATGTAGGTTTTTTCACCGTCGGCGTAGGTCAGCAGCGCAATGTTAGCGGAGCGGTTCGGATCGTACTCGATGGCCGTAACGGTCGCCGGCACCTCGGTTTTATTCCGCTGCCAATCGATGATCCGGTATTTACGCTTGTGGCCCCCGCCCTTGTGCCGGGCAGTAATCCGCCCGTAGGCGTTTCGTCCGCCTGTTTTCTGCAAAGAGACGAGCAGACTCTTTTCAGGCTCCTTGTCGGTAAGCGTTTCCCGGGCAACCGAGACGTGGTGACGTGTTCCGGCCGAAGTCGGCTTATGGATTTTGATCGACATTGCAATTCCTGTAGTCTAATGGCTTCAGATAGCAGCGGTGGTTCAACGCAATCAGAGTTCTTCGAGGAAATTGATCTTTCCTTCCGCCAAGGTGATATAGGCCTTCTTCCAATCACTCGTCTTACCGGCGGGTTTCGCTCCGACACGCTTGCGCTTGCCGTTCATGTTCGAGGTCGCGACCTTGGCCACCTTGACATTGAACAGACGCTCAACAGCGCTCTTGATCTCGATCTTGTTCGCCCTCGGATCAACCGCGAACACGACCTTGTTTTCTGTTTCCTGAAGCCGGTTGCCTTTCTCGGTCAGACAGGAGCGTTTGACCACGTTGAATAGATCCTTCATACCATCAGCCTCTCTTCCAGTTTGGCCAGACTCGTCTGCACCAGCATTAATTTCGAGTGCTTGAGGATGTCCATGACATTCAATCCCGCGACCGGCAAGACCTTGTAGCCGACAGCATTCCGTGCCGACAGGCCAAGCTTTTCGTCCATTTCGCCGGTCACCACCAGACAGTTTTCAAACTTGAAGTTGTCCATCACCTTGACGAATTCGCGCGTCTTGGCCTGGTCGAGGCTGAACTGATCGACAACGACCAGATTTCCCTCCTGGTTGCGCGCCGACAGGGCCATCTTCAGGGCGAGTCGCCGGACCTTCTTGGGGAGTGAGTAGCTGTAGTCCCTCGGCTTCGGGCCGAAAACGGTACCGCCGCCACGCCAGACCGGCGATGTCCTGCTGCCTGCCCTCGCCCGACCGGTGCCTTTTTGGCGCCACGGTTTAGCACCGCCGCCGCTCACTTCGCCCCGTGTTTTAGTGCATGCATTTCCACTGCGCTGATTGGCGCGTTGCATACAAACGACCTCGTGCAGAATACCCGTGTTGACTTCCACACTGAACAAGGCGTCGTTCAGATCGATCTCGCCAACTTTTTCCGCCAGCGAATTTAAGACTTCACAAACTGCCATGAGAATCTCCTTAAAAGCAACTGCGGCGATCAGGCTTTTGTAAATATATTGAGCAGGCCATTCTTGGCCCCGGGAACCGTTCCACGTACAAGCAGCAGGTTCTCATCATTCCTGATATCGACGATTTTCAGGTTCTTCTGGGTCACCCTATCGTTGCCCATACGTCCAGGCATCTTTTTGCCCTTGACGACACGCGCCGGCCAGGCACTGCAACCAATGGAACCGGGAGCACGATGGAAGTCCGAACCGTGGGTCGATCCTCCGCCCTTGAAGCCGTGCCTTTTGATAACACCCTGAAAGCCGCGACCCTTGGATTTCCCAGTGATATCGATCAGGTCACCAATAGCTACCACCT
>LSQX01034422.1_pt1 | contig 13791 bp, 11 predicted proteins | sample 654561 | NCBI WGS metagenome assembly LSQX01 (sample SAMN04489861, study PRJNA283612) | anaerobic digester metagenome | isolation source: 4 biogas reactors fed with cattle manure at either 37C or 55C with and... | place: Denmark: Kongens Lyngby | collected 2014 | reverse complement strand
GGTCTGCACGACGAAGCCGAAATCCGTGGACACAGACGCACTTACATAGGAGCCATGCCCGGACGTATCGTAAAAAGCCTGATAAAAGCCGGCACCTCCAATCCTGTTTTTATCCTGGACGAAATAGACAAACTCAGCCGCGACGCTCAGGGAGATCCCTCTTCGGCTTTGCTGGAAGTACTCGACCCGGAACAGAATTCTACTTTTCACGACAATTTCATCGACATCGATTACGACTTGTCCAAAGTCTTGTTCATTGCTACCGCCAACAGCCTGAACACCATACCCAGGCCCTTGCTGGATCGCATGGAACTGATAGAAGTATCGGGCTATCTGACCGAGGAAAAAGCCGAAATTGCCCACAGGCACCTCCTGCCCAAGGAGCTCGAAAACCACGGCTTAAAAGCCGATCAGATAGTCCTGAACAAAACCACCCTCAGGCAGATCATTGAAAAATACACCCGGGAATCGGGAGTAAGAGAGCTGGATAAAAAAATTGCTGCCATCTTTCGAAAAGCAGCCCGTAAGCTTGCTTCCGAGGAGTCCTGTACACAGCTCGAAATCAAGCCCGAAAACCTGAAAGAATACCTGGGCAGCCCACGCTTCATCAAAGACAAATACGAAGGCAACGACTATGCCGGTGTGGTCACCGGCCTTGCCTGGACCTCGGTGGGCGGCGAAGTGCTCTATGTGGAATCCAGCCTGAGCAAAAGCAAAAGCGGAGGTAAACTCAGCCTGACCGGCAACCTGGGCGAGGTGATGAAAGAGTCTGCTATCCTGGCTTTGGAATACATCAAAGCCCATGCCGACGATTTGGATATTTCTCCTGAGCTGTTTGAAAATTACAACATTCACATCCACGTTCCCGAAGGCGCCATTCCCAAAGACGGCCCCTCGGCCGGTGTAACTATGGTTTGTTCTTTGGCATCGTCCTATACCCAACGAAAATTACGCAAGCAACTGGCCATGACCGGAGAGATCACCCTGCGAGGAAAAGTGTTGGCAGTGGGCGGAATCAAAGAAAAAATACTGGCAGCCAAGCGCTTCGGTATCAAAGAAATCATTTTACCCGAAGAAAATCACAAGGACATCGACGATATTCAGCCGGTCTACATCAAAGGTTTGAGTTTTCACTATGTAAGTGATATCCGCGAAGTTCTGCAAGTGGCTCTGCTCAAAGAAAAAGTGAAAAAGCCTCAACAATTTCAATAATCAGTTGTTGACTTTTATTTGGGAGCCTGCAGATAAAGCCCAAAAGCTATAACTGCATAAACGGCGTTGGGAATCCACACCGCCACAAAGGGCGTTGCCGAACCCGAGAGGGCAAAAGTGCCCGACAAAGTATCGAAAAAGATATACGAAAAACTGATCAGCAGCCCCAGCCCCAAATGCAAACCGGTTCCTCCCCTCATCTTGCGCGAGGCCAGTGACACCCCTATCAATGTGAGAATAAAGACTGAAAAAGGGAAGGAAAAGCGACGCTGATACTCCACTTCGTATTCCTTGATATTGGCCACTCCCCTGCGTTTTTGCCGGTCCAGGTATTGCCTGAGTTCCGTAGTGGTCAATTGTTCACTGAAACCTTTGGTAATGAAAAACTCTGTGGGATTCATAACAATCATTGTGTCCAGGCTGGCTCCCATACTGATGTTTTCGTGCAAGCCCTCAAAATCACGTATCAGGTATTCCATCACCCGCCAATGATAAATTGAATCCATGGCGATTCGCTTGGCGGTCATTCTGGACACCAGCTGCTGGCCTTCGTACCTTTCCATAAAGAAATTGTAGCCTATTTTTCTTTTGTCGTCGTAACGCTCCATATAAATGATTACGCCTGGCTCCAACTCCATCTGAACGTTTCGGACATAATCGGAAGAGACTTTTCGGACGTATTGATCTTCGAATTGCAATCGTGTCTTGTTGGCCGGAGGAATTACGTAAGAACTCAGTACAAAAGTCATAGCTGCCAGCAAGGCAGCCGAAATAAAATAGGGCCTTAGCAGTCTGTTAAAACTAAGTCCACCCGACAGCATGGCAATGATCTCGGAATTTCCTGCGAGTTTTGAGGTAAAAAAGATGACCGATATAAAAATAAAGAGCGGGCTGAACTTTACTCCGAAATAAGGTATAAAATTCAGAAAATAATCAAAGGCAATGGCCCTGGCCGGTGCTTCGTGCTGAATAAACTTATCGAATTTTTCGTTGTAATCAAATACCACCACAATGGCCAATATCATGACGATGGAAAAAAAGAAAGTACCCAGAAATTTACCAATGATATAAGTATCAATCCGCGTCAACCAAGGCTTTTCGGATTTTTCTAATCCCAGGCCCTGCATCAGCTTTTGAATTCCGGATTTAATTAAATTGCTTTTCATTGTTTAACCCATTGACTTATCATTTGCTTCTTCCATTCCGCAAAATCCTGGTTTATAATATGCTTGCGTGCTTCAGTTATCAACCAAAGATAAAAAGCAAGGTTGTGAATCGACGCCAGTTGCAAGGCCAGTAGCTCATCGGCAATGAACAAATGCCTTAGATAAGCTTTTGAATACAAAAGGTCAATGTCGGCGGCACCCCCGGCTTCGATGGGAGAAAAATCATTGGCCCAACGCTTGTTTCGCATATTGATTTTGCCCTGTTTAGTAAATAGAGAGGCATTACGGCCATTGCGTGTGGGCAACACACAATCAAACATATCTACCCCCCGCTCTATGGCTTCGAGTAAGTTTTCGGGAGTGCCCACTCCCATCAGGTAACGGGGACGATCCAGAGGCAAAATCTCGTTGACCACCTCTATCATTTCGTACATCTTTTCAGCCGGTTCACCCACGGCCAGACCTCCAATTGCATAACCCGCACAGTCTTTGGAAGCAATGTATTCAGCCGACTGGCGCCTTAAATCAGGATACACACAACCTTGCACTATGGGAAAATAATACTGCTCGTAGCCATACAGGGGCTCTGTTTCATTGTAACGCTGCAGGCCTCGATCCAACCAGCGATGCGTCAATTCCATAGAGCTTCGTGCATAATTATAGTCGGCTGTGCCCGGTGTACACTCGTCCAGAGCCATCATTATATCTGAACCTATAATTCGTTGAGTATCCACTACATTCTCGGGGCTGAACAAATGCCGGGAACCATCAATATGCGATTGAAAAGTAACTCCCTCCTCTTTCATTTTGCGGCGATGCGACAAGGAATAGACTTGAAAACCTCCACTATCCGTCAGAATGGGCTTGTTCCAGGACATAAATTTATGCAGCCCGCCGGCTTCCTTCAGAATGGACAAGCCAGGGCGCAGGTACAAATGATAAGTATTGCCCAAAATAATCTGAGCTTTCACCTGAGCTTCCAGTTCCTGTTGATTGACAGCCTTGACGCTGCCGGCTGTGCCCACAGGCATAAANNCGTGAGCTGTTTGCAGTACGCCGGCCCTGGCCCGGCTGTTTTTGTCCCTGGCTACTAATTCAAAACTCATGCGCTGGAATTTCAGGCAAAGATAACATTTTGCCCACTTAGATAAGCTCTTCCAGACTGTTTTTTATGCATAAGGCTGCCGGTGATTCCGGAGCATATTCCACTATACTTTGTCCCTGCACCATAGCCTCCACCATAAGATGGTCAAAAGGAATTTTAGCTTGTAGCTTCAGGCCTTGTTCTTTACAATACTGTTCTATCCTGGAGGTCATTTCCGGATTCAAATCGTATTTATTTATAATCACAGCCTGACTAAGACTGAAATGCTCACATAAATCATGGATACGCTGCAAATCATGCAATCCCGACATACTTGATTCAGTAACGATAAGCACTTTATCAACTCCCGTTATGGTAGAAATAACAGGGCAACCAATACCTGGAGGACCGTCCATTAAAATTAAATCCAACTTATTATCCCGGGCAGTTTCTTTGGCCTGTTGCCTGACCAAATCTACCAAACGACCGGAATTTTCTTCACCTGGAAACAGCCGGCCGTAAACCATTTTTCCGTAACGGAAATTGCCGGCGTACAATCGACTTTTGTTTTCGGGCTCCATATGAATAGCCTGCTCGGGGCAAACCCGTGAACAAAGAAAACAACCGTCACAGGAGAGCTCAGAGATTTGAACTTCTCCCTCAATAAGATGTATGGCATCAAAACGGCAATAATCCATACAAATGCCACAATTAGTGCAACGCTCTTTGTCTATGATCGCTTTGTAGCCCGAAATAAACTCCTGTTCCAGTGTGTGTTCGGGTCGAAATAAAAGGTAAAGATTAGCAGCATCTACATCGCAATCGGCCAATAACAGCTGTTGCTTCATTCCGGCCAGAGCTGCCGTGATGCTACTTTTACCAGTACCTCCCTTACCGCTGACGACTGCTATTTCCATACTGCTCTTTAATAATACGATATAACTCAATAAAACCTTCTTTCCATAGCGGATCTTCACGCGCGGGAATTTTTCCGCCCGAATACAAAGCAGCCAGTCCTTTGTCAAAGGGGATGTCCATCAAGAGCGGAATTTGTTTCTCTTCTAAATAGGCATATACTTCCCTATCCCCCAACCCGGCTTTGTTGACAACAACACCACAGGGGGTTCCGATACTTGCCAGGGTATCCACAGATTGTTTCAGATCGCTCAAGCCAAAAGGAGTAGGTTCGGTAACCAGCACTACATAATCAGCTCCGGCTACTGTCTGTATAAAAGGACAAGAAGTGCCGGGAGGTGCATCCATCAATATAATCTCTGCTTCTCTTGCTGCTTTGATAGCGGCCTTCAACACCGGCACCGAAGAATGAACCCCCACTTTGATCCTGGATTCAAACAAAGCACTGTTTTTAGATAGAGTGTAAGTATTAATTTCACCCAGCAGATCTTTCCTCTCTGTTATGGCCCCGTCGCGACAAGCATAAGTACAAGCTCCGCAACCGTGACAAAAATCATACAACACCGAGATCTTTTTCAGCTCAGGTACAAAAAAAATAGCATTGTAATGACAATACTCGTAACAACGCCCACAAAAAGTACAGGCTTGCAAATTGATCACCGGCACTTGCTGAAATATTTCCTCTTGCTTGCTTAATCTGGCCTCAAAAAACATCTTATCGTTGGGTGCTTCGGCATCGCAATCGACCAAATGTATGTTTAAACCTGTTTGCTCAAGGGCATGAAAAAGATTCACAGAAACAAAAGTCTTGCCCGTTCCGCCTTTACCACTGGCAACAGCTATGCTGAATTGGTTTTCCGGCTTGGTGTTTTTATACATATACTATTTGCTCAATGACCGCAGGAATGATTTTCGTCGTGATGACAATAGTTGGCAGAAAGCTCCAGTTTGTTATTTAAGAAATCTTCGACCAATTCTCTGGCCGATTTTTGAGGAGCACCCACAAAAGCATTGATTTGTTGAGCGTTGAACAACTGTATGGCCTTTTGCCCCATCCCACCTGCAATGACGTCTGTCACACCAAATCCGGCCACCCAGCGAGGATACAAACCGGGTACATGCTCAGGAGGAGTCACTTCATTGATAGATACTATTTTGTTATCCTCAAGTTCTACGATAGCAAATTCCTGACAATGACCAAAGTGTTCACATAAAACCCCATTTTCCAGGGGAAGAGCGATGCATCTTTTATTGTTTTCCATATTCATTCTTTTATTGATAATCCTGGTTTTATTCCAGATTCTTAATGACCGTTTCTATACTGTCGGGCTGAATTTGCTGCTTTTCAATGTTCAGATCCTGGAGCAGAGATATGATTTTCGCTCCAAATTCCCTGGCAAGTAGACGACTCACCCCCAGGCGGGCCACAAACTGAACCGCTGCCGGACCTGCTCCATGAGATGCTTCTTTGGCCGGATTGGCATGAAAAGTTGTTTGTTTGGTTTCCGTGTCGTACACGGCAAAATAAGTGCAGCGGCCAAATCTGGCATCGACCATGGCTTGTAAACTGTCGTTTTCTGCTGTAATAGCAATTTTCATAATTCTGTAATTATTAAATAGTTAATTCGATTTCATAGCCGGTATGGAAAAGCTCAAGCTGAGCACCCAGTTTTTGTTTCAAAAAAGCGTAAACCTCAGACCCGGTGCAATGACCGGTATAAAAACGAGTATCCGGATACATTGTTTTCAAGAATTCAGCCAGATCAGCCAATTCTTTTTCTATTTCGTAAGTATTGTGCTCATCGCTGTCCAGCAGGTGAAAACCACCCAGCACGGCCCTTATGGATTTATTGGTCTTATTACTAATGCTCTGTAAAATATTCAACAAACCATGATGTGCGCAACCACAATAAACAAACGACTCCTCTGTTCCGAAACAAGCCATTAGTTCATGATTGAGATCATCGGGCTCCATGCCTTTGCCACTGTCTTTAAACAAGTGACGATTGCCTTTCGGTAAAGGGAAACCTAGTTTTTGAGGTTTAATTATTTGAAAATCAGGCTCAATAAAAATATCTTCGTTTACAAAAACAAAACGACCCGGATATTGATCAGCTAAGAGCTGAATCCCAATTTCTCTCAGACTTTTTCTGTTGGAAAAGAAACGCTGCGAGAGAGCTTCGGGACTCAAAATGACTTTGGCTTTAGAATTGATCTCCAACAAAGCGGTCAATCCTCCAATATGATCGGCGTGACCGTGAGATATAAATATATAATCGAGAGTTTCGAGGTTGAGACCAAGCTTTTGAGCATTGCGTATACATAAATCGGAAGCGCCGGTATCCAGTATCACTTTATAAGCTCCCCTATCCAGATATACCGACAAGCCATGTTCAGTTTCGGGTAGAACAGTGGAATTGCGGTTATCGGACAGAACAATGCCTTTCATCATAAGGACTCATTTACAGGGGACAATTCTTCATCGGAGTACATACTGCAATCCTTGCAGGGAACATGGTTCTCAAGTCCTTTGATGAGGCGGTGGCAACGTTTGCATCTGTACCATTCCCCATCAAATTCAACTTGTCCTCCTTCTATCATGATCATTTTGCCTTCGACAAAAGCTTGAGCAATCGTTCTGCGGGCTTTTTCGTAAATACGTGTCAAGGTCGGCCTGGAGACATTCATAACCCTTGCAGCCTGTGCCTGGGTCATTCCCTGGTAATCAAGCAAACGCAAAGCTTCGAACTCATCAAAATGCAAGTAGAGCTCGCTCAATTCCCGCCTGGGAATACCAAAAGGTTTGTAGCCCATCATCAAGGGCGGTCGGGCTATTTTTCGATCAAGTTTAGGTCGAGACATTGATTAAAATAAAATGGAGACAAAGATAAGATATATTTTGAACTTATGTTCATAAGTGCGGCTTAAAATATAAAAAAGATCCTTTTATAAATCTGTTTGAGAGCTAAATTCATGGTAAGCAATCAGTGCGTCGTAGTCAGCACCAATGGGCCTGTAATACACAAAAATCTGGTATTCGTTTTCGGTTTCCCAATAACTGCCTTCTATAGGTAGCGTAGAACCAGCAGCAGAATTATTCACACTTATATATTGATAATTATAGGCTCCCTGTTTCAGTAAAACACTGTTTTCGTAACAGCCGCTTTGAGAATTATAGTGCATTCTGAATTTTTCGTCAAAAGAAGCATAAGTAAAATCACCCTGAAGATAGATCCCATCTTTGTTCAAAGCTTCAGGTGCCTTTAAAGAAAAATGTACCCAAATATAGTCTGCCCTGGTTTGTTGATTGTCTTCAGCATCCATATTTCGCACATAAAAACGGCCATTCTGATCTTTATCGTAGGTATAACCGAGATTACGTTGCGTTGATTCCATGAGATAAGCATGATAATAAGGCTGTTCATACCTGATTTTATCAACGCCCAGACCGGACAATTTGTAACTGCTGATTTCAAAACGCCTGTATTCGTTGCCCCCCTCAAAAATCAATTCAGGCAAATGTTCGTAGCGAATCTCGTTAGCAGAGGTCATCAAGGCTTGAATCCCGAAAATTTCATTATCTGTGCGGCGATTTTGCCGCACCAGAATTTTCAAATCACTTTCGGGGCGTTCTATTTGATTGGCCGTAGTATTTAGCACAAAATTCAGTTGTTGATAAGCGGTATTATAGCCCATATCGGTACTTTTGCTCAGCTCTGCTTTAATGCTGATGCGGCGCTCCGTTACCGAGAAACAAGCAGTAGCCAGAATTTCCTCCTGACGATCTCTGTCCATTATCAAAACGACGTAATTTCCTGACAATTTTAGCCTGAGTTCATCATTAGGGATCTCCAGGCTGTAATGAGTGTAATCTGTTAAAGTGCCTTCAGATAAATCATATTGTTCGATATCCTGCAGGGAAAAACCTTCCAGGTATTCCAACTCATTGAGGCCGGAATTGGTCCAGTCTGCCTTGCAATGAATTAGTTTGAAGGCATAGCGTTTATAATCGTGTGAAAGCTGATCAAAGGAGATTTGAATTGTTTCGTCGGAGTTGAGGACTATGACCGGATTCGCATTCCATTGCCCCTCTTTGTTTAGCTGTAAACTGCGAATGTCTTCTGCAAAAATTACAGTATTATATTCTTGCCCGGTACAAGGCAATAAAAGTAGAAAAAACAACAGACTAAATAAAGCTTTCATAATTGTCCCGGTCTTTAGCTTTTAAGACAGAAGCACAAATATAGGAAAAAGCTCTTAAAACTGGAAATAGATAAAAGGCTGTAAGCCGGCTGTGGCAAACTGATATACTACAAAAACAGTAATGACCACTATTATAGCCATTAGCCACAGGGGCATCAGGGCAAAATTAATCCTGTACCAGCGTTTAAAACCTTCGGGCAGCCAGTGCACAAACAATCCAAAAACAATCAGGATAAATACATAACGATATTCCCACAACATCTGAGGAATCAATTGCAAATTCCATTGTCCGCCAATCTGATCGATCATATCCCGGGCAGTACGCCAGGCGATGCGATTGGCTTCGGCCGGATCCAGATTTGAACCCGAACGAAAAAATAAACGCGTAAAAGTAATGAAGACAAAAGTTTGAAACACACCCCAGACCATTCCCATTCCTTTGGACGAAAAGAAAAAGAACTTATCCATGCCAGGGCTGTACTTTTCAATCACAGACACAAAGAGCCGGATAAATGTTCCCAAACAGAGTATGCCCGTCCAAACCAGCAGAATCTTTACAAGAGCCAGAGCCTGATAATGATACCAGACTAGCAAAATGGCAAACAAAAGTCCTAAAATAAAAGCTCTGATAACCGGAGACCAGTTTTTCCAAAACTTATACAATAAAATACCTACTCCGTTCAGGCCTCCCCATATCACAAAATTCAGGCTGGCACCATGCCACAAACCTCCCAGCAGCATAACAGTCATTAAGTTGATGGCAGCGATGGCTTTTAAACTGTTCTCTTTGTTTTCGAAAAAAAATACCAGGCCCGTCAGTCCCAACAAAAACACTACCGACACAAACACCCAGATGCTGCCGCTCAGGGCTACTACAGTCAAAGCGATCAGTAAAATCCAGAAATAAGTCCCGAAGCTGGCCCGACGATTGCCACCCAATGGAAAATAAAGATAATCCCTGAGCCAGGAAGACAAAGAAATATGCCAGCGTTTCCAAAAATTGGAGGCATTGGTCGCCTTGTACGGTGAATTGAAATTCTTAGGCAGATAAAAGCCCATAAGCAAAGCTACGCCTATAGCAATATCGGTATAGCCGGAAAAGTCAGCATAAACCTGAAGGGAATAGCCAAACATGGCCGATATATTTTCGAATCCCGAAAACATCAAAGGATTGGCAAAAACCCGGTCGATAAAATTCACCGCAATATAATCACCCAAAACAATTTTCTTGATCAGGCCATTCAGGATCCAAAAGACTGCCATACCAAACTGCAAACGGGAAAGTCTGAATTCTCTGTAAATCTGAGGTATAAAATGTGAAGCCCTGACGATGGGTCCTGCCACCAGTTGAGGGAAAAAGCTCACAAAGAAGGCATAATCCAGAATATTATTGACTGGTTTTAATTTTGCCTTGTAGACATCAAAAGTATAACTCAAGGTCTGGAAAATATAAAAACTAATCCCAACCGGCAACACTATCCGATCCACGCTAAACACAGGGCTTCCAGCCGCCCGGTTCCCGATAATGGCAAAAATATCCTGTACAATAAACTTGGTTCCAAACAAGGAGTTCACTAAATCGGCAAAAAAATAGGCGTATTTGAAATAGGCCATCAAAGCCATATTTATCAGTACACTTATAACAAGTAAGAAGCTTTTCCTGTTTTTTTTGGCAGAACGGTAAATGCCTTCGGCCAAAAAATAATCCGAGACAATGCAAAACAATAGAATTAACAAACACAGGCCGCTGGTTTTGTAGTAAAAAAACAAACTGGCAAAAAGCAGAAAAAGATTACGCTGCTGTTTCCTCTTATGAAACAAACTGAACAAAGCAAATACCAAAGCAAAAAAGCCCCAAAAATAAAACTGTGTAAACAACAAGGGAGCATCGTCGTTGTATACGAGTATATTTTTAAGGTATTCCCAACCAGCGGTCAAACTGTTTTGTAATTCCATTTATCTGCTTAATAGTAAGCCCTCAGGCGATTTTATTCTTTTATTCTTTTATTCTTGTTTTCGTTCTGTGTTTTTATGCAATAATTCCAAAAATTCATTCAAAACCGATTCACTGTCCAGATCCTCGGGTAAACTGTCTCCGGGGCTCAGGTTCTCACGGATTAATTGCTCAAACTCTTCGGCATAATCGCTGTAGCCCAATTCAATACTACTTAGTTTGAGGCGGCTGCTATCGTTTAGATTATGTTTATTTCTAAACTTATAATTGGTATAGCACAAAGCTATGTTTTCGTTGAGTAAATCAGCAATCTTGTCGGCTCCTTTAAGTGTAAAATGGATGTAATCGGGAGCTGCCAGAGGCGGCTGGGTATTTACCCAGTTAATCATAGAATTACGCCCTCCCATTACCTGATAGAGATCCCAAAAGGCAGCGCCGTTTTCCAGAACTACCTTTTTGAGACCCTCAATCAATTCTTCCAACAAGGGATAAGTCTGCATGACTCCATCTACAGAGCAAGACATGTCCGCCGGGCCGATAAAAAGGACTTGTGCACCGGGTACCAGCGTTTTTAGGTAACGAATCTGTCTTCCAATAACATTCACATAGCTGTCAATGTCTTCCTGAGAACGAATCGACGGCATACGGTTACCACCAAATTCCAGCAGAAACAATTGTACATCCATAGCCTGAAAAGCCGCGTGGAGCAACCTACTGTCTATACCGGTAAACAAATTTCCCGAACTGCCCCGCATGGGAATATTATCAACAGCCACACCAGAATTACCATCCAACAAGATTCCGTAAATTTCGGCTGTACCGTTCAAAAACATGCTGAAACTATTCTCGGGACGATTCAGCTCCCAGCTAATTACTTTAAGATCAAGGCCGGCTTCGCTTATTTTCCGGGTTTCGTAACGGTCTTTCAACTCAATGGTAGCTTTAAAATCGGCTGAATTGTTGCCCAACAACAAACGTATTCTTGTAAAATGATTGGAGATGTCCGAGTCCTGGCGTTTGAGTGCGTTCACAATCAAATAGGCATAATTATCCACTTCACAAACCGCAGCCATGGGCCCATAGCGTCTGTGCGGAGCTCTCAGACCCGAAGGGCCGTACAGCAGATAACGCCTTATGTTCCCTTCATAATCCTGCCTTAGAGTTCTGGAGGGAATGGGCTGTACAGCAGGAATCAAACCTACCCCCATTCCTCCGGCAATTTTTTGTAAACCATCTCTGAGTGTAGCCGATAAACGATCCTGTTCTATTTGGGAATCACCGTAATGTAAAACCCGTACCACTCTGTTTTGAGCCCGACAGGAATCCAGAGTAGCAAAAAAACCATCCAATATGGAAGGGTCGTTGGCGGGAAAATGAATTCTTACAGGGCTCTCACGGAAAAATTGCTCATAGTAGTCAATAGAATCTGCTAAGGCTTCCAGCTTTTCTTTCAAAAAAGATTCCGCCATCATTGCCAGTTGTTCTTCGGGGTCAGGTGCTGTTGTTGGTTGTTTTTGAGGAGCAAATAAATCACTGGTTGAACGAAAGTTCAGTTTGACAGAGCCCAGGCGCATGCCTTCTTTTGGAAAGAAATATCCGATCATGGCCAAAAGAGCCAATACGAAGAGAATAAACAAAAGTATTTTCCGGACAGACATAAAGTTTGATTTGCCCGATACTATTGGGCTTGTGAGTAATTAATGCTCTTATGTTCCTGGCACAATGTTTTGCAAACATTGTGCCAGGAACACCCTTATTACGCATCCAACTGTCAATAATACTTAAATCACCAACAACCCAAAAGGGAGATTGCAAAGAAAGCAAAATATCTTTATGCAAACAAAATACATAAGCACAAAGTTTCACTTCTATTCACAAAGTCTCGACGAGATTCACAAAGCCTCGATGTTCTTTTCGTTAAAGATATCTTTACCGGCTGCCGTCATCATATATTCGATGCGATCGGCGTACATTTTTTCCACCTTGCCCCTGACAATTTTCATGGTAGAGTTCAATAATTTATTCTGCTCGGTGAAGGCTTCGGGCAATAAAGCAAAAGTGGCCGGCAACCAGCGCTCCGGAAACATTCCTTCGTGCAGGCCTCCTTTTTTAAAAGCATTTATTTCCTGCCAAATAAGCTCAATGGCTTGTTTTTTGCCTTCGGGATTGTCGTAATAAGGAATATCTTTTTTGAGCATTTCCTTGTTTGGTACGATCAAGACCACTGTATAGGGACTTTGGTTGTTGTACAATACCACCTGATCGATGTGAGGAGACAAAGTAACCAGGGATTCTTCTATGCCTTCGGGGCTGTACTTTTCGCCGTCACTGGCAATCAGCAAGCTTTTGAAGCGTCCGTAGACGTAGAGAAAACCATCTTCGTCCATGGCTCCCATGTCGCCGGTATACAACCAGCCGTCCTTGATGGTTTCGGCCGTTGCGGTAGGATTTTTCCAATAGCCGGCCATGACGTTTTCACCTTTGATGACGATTTCGCCCTTCTGTCCGGTGGGAAGGATGTTGCCGTTTTCGTCGCGGATGGTCAGCTCCATAGGTTCCACCAAAGCTCCCGAAGAACCCAGTTTGTGTTTAGTAAAGAAATTGGTCGAAATTACCGGAGTGGCTTCCGACAAACCGTAACCCTGAAACATGGGAATTCCGATGGCATACCAGAATTTTTGCATATCAATGTCGAGCAGGGCGCCTCCGCCAATGAAAAACTTCATATTACCTCCCAGGGCATCCCGCAACTTCGAGAACAAAATCTTATCGAAGAGTTTCACCAAAGGTTTCAGAACGAAAGTTCCTCCGGTGCCTTTGTTGTAGCCCTCTTTATTGTAAGCTACGGCTACTTTCATGGCAAAATCGAATAATTTTTGTACGGCCGGGCCTTTGGCAGCCACCCCNNCTTTGAAACTCTTGGCCAAAGCCGGCACCGACATCATCAAATCGGGTTTAATTTCCTGAATAGACATGGGGATATTCTTGAGCGATTCCAAAGCGGTTTTGCCCACAGGAACAGTAGCAATACTGGCCCCACAACTCATAAACACATAAAAACAGGTTACATGGGCAAAACAATGGTCAAGAGGCAGAATCATCAGCATACGGTAATGCGAAGGAATGTCTGCTCTGGAATGAGATTGTTCTACGTTGGCCGTATAATTGCGATGCGTCAGCAATATACCTTTGGGATCGGCAGTAGTTCCCGATGTATAAGAAATATTGGCGTAATCGTCTCCCTGCACGCTTTTGGC
>LSQX01025589.1_pt1 | contig 13791 bp, 15 predicted proteins | sample 654561 | NCBI WGS metagenome assembly LSQX01 (sample SAMN04489861, study PRJNA283612) | anaerobic digester metagenome | isolation source: 4 biogas reactors fed with cattle manure at either 37C or 55C with and... | place: Denmark: Kongens Lyngby | collected 2014 | reverse complement strand
TTTTTCTTTATGATATTAAATCAGCAGACAATGAGAAACATAAATGCTGCACAGGCGTTGGAAACGAGCTTATAATAGAAAATTTACATAAGTTGTCGGATGCCAACGCTCGGATATACCTGCGGCTTCCTGTCATCGCACCGTCAACAACTGCGTATGGCGGCTTTGACGGGGTGAACTATTCAGATGCAGATATTGAAGGTATAATAAAATTATTGCCCAGCTTGAACATAGAGAAAATTTATATTTTGCCATATCATAATACCGGCACATACAAACACTCTGCTCTGGGACTTCCGCTTGACACACGTTTTGCTGTGCCGGATAAAGAGAGACTTCATAAGATTAAGCAAATGCTTGAATCGGTAGGTGTTGACAGCAATGTTGAAAGAAAATATGAAGTAATATTAAATGGTTAAATGCTCCTTTGACTGTTGTGGAGCAAATTATCCGAAAGGGGTGTAAAAAAGAAAATGACGGAAAGAGTAAGAAGATTACGTGAAATAAGCGTGTCTACCAATCCGTCTATATCAATGGAGCGTGCTCGTTTGTTCACTGAAGCATACAAGAAGTGGGAAGGTACGGTTTCCGTACCGGAAATGCGAGCTTTAGCTCTTCGTTATTTCATGGAAAATCGCAGCCTTTACATAGAGCGCGGTGAACTTATTGTTGGCGAAAAAGGAGAGCGTCCGCAGGCTGCACCGACGTTCCCTGAACTTTGCTGCCACACTGTCGAGGACCTAAAAATAATAAACGACCGCGAGAAAATATCATTCACGAGCACACCCGAGCAGAGAGAATGGCACGCACGTGAGATTATTCCGTATTGGGAGAAACGCTCAATCCGCCACCGCATACTAAGCGAGATGACGGAGGAGTGGCATAATGCCTATAATGCCGGAATATTCACGGAATTCATGGAACAGCGCGGGCCGGGACATACTGTTGGCTCGGATAAAATATATAATAAAGGCTTCGGCGACTATAAAAAAGACATAGCAAAGGCGATTGCCGAGCTTGATTTTTACAGCGACCCTGACGCTTACCGCCGCCTTGAACAGCTTCGCGCAATGGATATTGCCTGCGATGCTATCATCACGCTCGGACGCCGTTATGCCGAGCTTGCGCGCAAAATGGCGGAGGTCGAAACCGATCCGCAGTGGCGCCAGGATCTTCTGACGATTGCCGAAAACTGCTCTGTTGTACCGGAGCATGCGCCAAGGACATTTCATCAGGCGCTTCAGATGTACTGGTTTGTTCACCTCTGTGTGACGACGGAGCTCAACCCGTGGGATTCGTACTCCCCCGGACGGCTTGATCAGCACCTTTATCCGTTTTACCGTCGCGATACTGAAACGGGAATACTTGACGACGAAAAAGCCCTTGAGCTGCTTGAATGCCTTTGGATTAAGTTTAACAATCAGCCGGCGCCGCCAAAGGTTGGCGTTACTCTTAAAGAAAGCAGCACATATACAGACTTTGCAAATATCAACACAGGCGGCATAGCTCCGGACGGCTCGGACGGGGTAAACCCCGTATCTTACCTCATTCTTGACTGTATGGATGAAATGAAGCTGCTCCAGCCGTCGTCAAATGTCCAGATAAGCCGCAAAACACCGAATAAATTCCTCCTTCGCGCATGCGAAATAGCAGCAAAGGGATGGGGTCAGCCTGCGTTTTACAACACGGAAGCAATTATTGCCGAGCTTTTAAACGCCGGTAAATCGCTTGAGGATGCGCGCAAGGGCGGCACAAGCGGATGCGTTGAGACCGGAGCATTTGGGAATGAAGCGTACATTTTGACGGGGTATTTTAACCTGCCGAAGATTCTTGAGCTGACGCTTTACAACGGCTACGACCATTACACAGGCAAGACAATAGGCCTGCAGCTTGGGAATCCGGAGGATTTTAAGTCATATGATGAGCTTTTCGCAGCTTTTTGCCGTCAGATGGACTATTTCCTTGACATTAAGGTTCGCGGCAACGCTGTTATCGAGTCTATTTACGCAAATTATATGCCCGTGCCGTTCCTTTCAATCATAACAAATGACTGTATAAAGAAGGGACGCGATTATAATGCGGGAGGTGCGCGGTATAATACATCGTATATTCAGGGCGTCGGCATCGGCACAATTACAGATTCGCTTTCCAGCATAAAACATCACGTTTATGACCGCAAAGACTTCACGCTTTCAGAGCTCGTTCGCGCAATGAGCGACAATTTTGTAGGGCATGACGAAATTTATCGTAAAATCAGAAACGAAACGCCGTTTTACGGTAACGACGACGATTATGCCGATAATATAATGAAATCGGTGTTTGAGTATTACCGTGACAGCGTTACAGGGCGTCCGAACGTGCGCGGAGGGCATTATAGAGTCAATATGCTGCCAACAACGTGTCACGTTTACTTTGGGGAAGTAATGATAGCGTCTCCAAATGGAAGACTTGCCGGCAAGCCTGTCTCCGATGGTATTTCACCTGATAAGGGAGCCGACACAAAAGGCCCGACAGCTGTTCTGCGCTCTTGCGCGAAGATGGATCATCTGAGTACTGGTGGAACGCTGCTCAACCAAAAGTTTACGCCTTCTGTCCTCGCGGGTGAGGAGGGCAAGCGCAATCTTGCGGCTCTGATAAGAGCATATTTTGCGATGGATGGGCACCACATACAGTTTAACGTTATAGACCGGCAGACGCTTCTTGACGCTCAGGCGCATCCTGAAGAATATCGCGACCTCATCGTCCGTGTCGCAGGCTATTCAGATTATTTCCGCAATCTTTCCCGCACACTTCAGGATGAAATTATCGAACGCACTGAGCAAACGCTCAACTGAGTTGGGATATAATAAATTAAAAATTGGCCGGTGGCAACTGAAAGGCAAATTAAATGTATAAAACTGAAATGCACTGCCACAGCGCAAATGTCAGTACTTGTGCTCACGCTACGGCAGAGGAAATTGTTGAAAAATATACGGCTGCAGGTTACACAACGATAGTCAACACCGAGCATATCAATCCGTGGACATTCCCGCGTGATCTCGAGGTGCGTACGTGGGGTGAAAAGGTTTCATATTTCATCGATGGTTATAAAAAGCTGTGCGCAGCGGCTGAAGGGAAGCTGCATATCCTGCTTGGAGCGGAAATCCGCTTTTTCCGTGAGAATAACAGCGATTATCTCGTTTATGGTATAACAGAGGAGTTCCTGCGTGAATGCGGCGACGTCCGCGCACTTGACATAAATCGTCTGTCACACATTGTACGCGAGCATGGGCTTATGATATTTCAAGCTCATCCGTTCCGCCCGACAATGATGGTGACTGATCCGAGGCTGCTTGATGGCATCGAAATTGGTAATTTCAGTCCGTGGCATGAGTCAAACAATGAAATCGCTGAAGTCTGGGCGAAAAAGTATAACTTGCTCGGCATAACAGGTACAGACTTTCACAATTCCGAACATGAACCTGCCAGCGGGATAATAACAGAATACCCGATCTACGATAATGAAACGCTCCTCCGGACGCTTCGCGCCGGTGCTTATAAGTGTATATACCCGGAAGATGTCAAACCGGCGGATTAAAACGCTGATACAACAGCGCTTCGCAGGGCGGTTACAACCGCCCTGCGAAGCGCTTTAGCTTTAACATATGAGTCTAATTGTCTCTACTTTTATTTTTGCGATTTTCTTGTATTTTACCTCGAAGCCAATTAAGTGCCTCAGCAAGGCTGCCTATTTCATCAATAAGACCAACCTCAACAGCCTCCCTGCCGTCAATTATACTGCCTATATCATTTGCAAGCTCGTCCGTTTTCATTATAAGTGAACGGAACACCTCTTCACTTATATTTGAATGAGACGTGACGAAGCTTATTATACGCTTTTGCATTCTCTCAAGGTAACGGTAAGTTTGCGGCACGCCTATTATCATGCCGTTGAGCCGTACGGGATGCAGCGTCATTGTTGCTGATGGTACGATGAAGGATCGCTGCGCCGCGACGGCAAGTGGCACTCCAATGCTGTGACCGCCGCCGAGCACGACAGAAGCCGTAGGCTTTGTCATACCTGCGATAAGTTCAGCTATTGCAAGGCCAGCCTCGACGTCACCTCCCATTGTATTGATGAGTATGAGGAGCCCCTCGACTTCCTTATTTTCCTCCGCATCAAAAATGAGCGGTATAATATGCTCGTATTTTGTCGATTTTTGTGCTTCGGCTAGTAAAAAATGTCCTTCAATTTGGCCGACTATTGTCAGACAGCGCAGTGATTCGCAATGGTTTTTAGTATCGACTTTTCCATACTCAGAAATATCACCGGATTTATCATCCGATGTGCCGTTATATTCGCTTTCACCTCTGACATTTTTCATTTCATACTTTAAAAAATCCGCGTCGTCGGTCATGTGAAAAGTTCCTTTTCATATGTCATATAATAATCGCAAGCTATTATGAGTATTGTCAGAAGCTTGTTTTTTATGTACCAGAGTGTTATAATACAGCGGGAAGTTATAATTATAAGGAGTATTTAATAAATGGAGAAAAAAGTTCTTGTCGAGACGTCGGCTCGACACGTTCATCTGACAAAAGAGGCAATAGCAACTCTTTTTGGTGAAGGCTATGAGCTTACACCGAAAAAAATGCTATCACAGCCCGGTCAGTTTGCATGTGAGGAGCGTGTTACTATTGTCGGGCCGCGCGGCGAGATTAAGAATGTCAGCATTCTCGGTCCCGCAAGATCGGCAAACCAGGTCGAGGTTTCGTTTACTGACGCAAGAGCGCTTGGACTTACACCTCCGGTGCGTGAAAGCGGCGATTTAGTCGACAGCGCGTCTTGCAAAATAATCGGGCCTAAAGGCGAAATTGAAATACCAGAGGGCGTTATAATTGCAAAACGACACATACATCTTACCCCCGCTGATGCCGAAGCTTTTGGAGTAAAAGATATGGATGTTGTCAGCGTCAGGATAAAAAGTGAAGATCGTTCACTTGTTTTTGAAGACGTTGTTTGCCGTGTCAGCCCGAATTATTCGCTTGCTATGCACATCGACACCGATGAATCAAACGCAGCTCACGCTACCGGCGAAATTTACGGTGAGGTTATAACAGATTGACGATAGTATAATAACCCGTACAATATTAATAAAACTATAGGTATAAAAAGCTCCGGGTGCCGTATTAATTTTTTGCACTCGGAACTATATTTATTTGACAGTTTAAAAAAACAGGTAAACTAACTTGCCTGATTTTGTAGGGAAAACGCCCGCCACTTCTGCGGCGGGCGTTATAATATAAGCTATTGATTTTGAGATGGAATTTTGAGAGGGAAAGCTACGTATAGAGAGTTTGGCAATGATACGTTTCAAAGAAAGAGCGGGCGCAGCTGCCGGTCTTCGAGCGCAGCTTCAATTGCATCCGGCACGAGCGAAAAGTCAACGATAAGCGAATGTGGTTTCTTTACCGGATTATCTTGACGCATCGGCACAAAATAAATGTGTTTTCGCTGTAAAAGTGTACCGATATTGCGCAGGTTGGCTGACAGCGCGTCATTTGTTGCAAGCGCTATGACAAGCGGCCTGTCTCCTCGAAGATGTGCCTTTGCCGCCATGCAGACGGGTGTATCTGTTATAGCGCAGGCAAGCTTTGCGAGCGTGTTGCCGGTACACGGGCAGATAACGAGCACATCAAGCGGATCAATCGGGCCGAGCGGTTCCGCATCCTTTATGGTAAGGATAGCTTTGTTACCACACAAAGCTTCCGCTTTTTCTATAAGGTCAGCAGCTCGCCCGAAGCGTGTATTAATGCTTGCTGTGTTATAACTGAATATCGGGGTTATAGTATATTTACCTGACTGTGCAAGATTTGAGAGAACGGTAAGGGCGGCATCATGCGTACAAAAGGAACCGCAAAAAGCAAATCCTAATTTTAAGGGGCGGTCAATCATACGATTCCCACCATCCCCTCCCGGCGCAGCGCTGAGTAAATGCTTTCAAAAATAACTTCCCCAGCGGAGCGTGGTGCGTATCGGCCTGGCAGTGACTGTGCGCGTATGACTTCAATACCATGGGCGGATGCTTCGTTTATGTCAACTCCGAACGGATTTGAAGCAAGGTCTATGAAAAGCGTGGCAGCTGGAATATTCCGCACGTGTTCGTGGGTAAAAATGCGAGCAGGGACGGTGTTTATTATACAGTCATAACTGGATGTGAGATGCTGGGTGAACTTAGCCGCATCAAGTATGTTGACTGTATCGCATCCTAAAAGTGATGCCCGCGTGAGATCCGAATCGCTACGTGCGGCGATAGTAACTAAAGCGCCAAGCGCACTAAATACTGATGCCGTACATTTTGCGACTCGTCCCCAGCCTGTTATTAGGATACGCGAGCGGAAGACTCCTATGGGCAGCTTTTCCATATATATCATCAGCGCGCCCTCTGCTGTGAGAAGAGCGTTTTTTATTCTGACGGTTTCGTTATCAAAGTAATCGATGGTGAATATGCCGCATGTGCGGCAAGCTTCGGCAAAAGCGGGCGGTATTCTACCCGCAAGAATGATGGCATTATCAGGTATTATCCTGAGAAGCTCGGCGAGTGTTATGTTGCTGTTTGGACTGTTCAGGCTGACGCCGTCCATCGAAACGGGAAGCGGCAGTATGACGGCAGAGCAGCCGTCAATAGCGTCGGCGACATCTCCACAGACCGTAACAGAGGCCATGGTTGTCGGCAGGTTCCACACGTACACGGAGCAGCCCGCGTCCGCAAGGCGACCAGCGACGAACGACTGCCGGGCGTCGCCACCTAACAAGGCTATTTTTTTTCTGTCGTTCATTTTTATGACCATTCCTTTCCCGGGCGGGCTTATAGGCATGCGCGAAGCTAATACCGCGGCCGCCTACGGGGCAGCGGCCGCGCCAAAGCTGAATAAGACGCAGCCGTATACGATACATAATATGAAAAAAAAGAAGCCCGCGTGACTTGCGGGCATTGTAAGAGATTGTAAGTGTTATAATTAAACCAACATATTTTCAGCAGTTAAAGCAAATATAGGCACCCCTTGTGAATAAAAACGTTTTTCATACTCAGTCATAACATTATCAGGGGCGGGGCCCATTGCGTGCAGATTTTCCGTTTTATATATAACACGGAAAGGAGTTTCTGCAAGCTCTTCAAGCGTAAACGCGAAAAGGCCCTCATTATCCGTCTTTAGGTGAAGGCGACTACCGTTTACAAGAAGCGATGAATATATTGATAAAAACGCCCGATAAGTAAGCCGACGCTTATAGTGGCCTTTTTTTGGCCACGGATCGCAAAAATTTATAAAAATTTCCTCGATTGAATGCTCAGGAAACCAAAGCGGGGTGTTTACAACATTCCCAATGATAAAACGCACGTTGTCGGGCAGCGTGTGGTCTTTTGCAAGCATTGCTGCGCGTTTTTCAAGTGCAATAATAACTACGCTTTCAACACGTTCGATTGCATAATAAAGTTTATCCTTATTTCTTGCGGCTGTTTCACATATAAAATCGCCCTTGCCGCAGCCAAGCTCTAAACATACTGGACGTCCGTGAAGTTCGGGAGGAAATGGCGAATAAATACTTGTTGTGAGAATATTTTCAGGCGTTTTTACAATAAGATGTTCGCATGCAGCCATGCGTCTGTTCAAATTTTTCTTTTTTCTAACTCTCATATTGAAATATTGTACGCTTTTTGATAAAATAATATAAAAAATGTGCCGTGGCAAAATGTCGCTTCGGTCATGCGCCACCGTCCTCCCCATTATAGCACGACGGCGCGAATTTTTCCAGAAGAAAACCCGCGTAGGGGGACGCAGATTTGGACAGAAATCAATTTAAACGAATGCTTGCCGCCAAACTTGTGGCGAGAGGCTTGCCGCAGGATATCGCGGTGCGTGAGAGCGTAGCGTTTACAGCCACACTCTCAGACTCAGAGCTATCAACCGTCGCTAGGGCAAATAATCCCGACGCGGCGATCAGCAGCATAGCCGATGCAATAGTAAAGTCAAAATATGGCGGCGTTATGCAGCGAAATTCGGCATCTTTTTCACAAGCAACCGGTAGGACAAGCTCCTCCGATTTTTCATATGAAGACGAGGACAATTTGAGCACGATGCTTAAGGGTAAGACTCAAAGGAAAAAGCCGCAGCCGAAGCGGACAGTTGAGCGTACCCCGTTGGCATCGCGCCCGCAACCTCAGCGTCCACGTGACATATCGGAGCTGAATGTAACAAGGTCAGCGAGTCCTGAGGATGTGTCGCCACGTCAGGCACAAAGGCCAATCGTACGGGAGGGAAAAGCAGAGCTTGTCAGCCCATCGCCTGTACGCCGTATGGCGAGCCGCGGTGCTGGTCTTGAGGTAGCCGCAAAAGCACCCGGACCGTCTGGTTTAGTGGAGCCAGCAAAACAACCCCCGCAACGTCTGCCGCGACAGTTGGCGGGTGCTCGTCCATTACGGCCGGTTGAAAAATCGGATAGTCCATCAAAGAGCTTAGACCGAAAAATTCATAAGCCTGATCCGAACGCCGATTACACAAAGTTCTGGACGATTTTTATTTGCTCATCACCGCTGTGGGGCGCTGTGTTACTGTTCGGCATAACATTTTTTATTTTGCTTTTAGGCGCGCTTTGTGCTGCTGTTGTAGGGCTAATTATTGGGCTCGTTATATTTGTTGCAGGTGGGACAATCGTTTCGCTTGTTGGTATCATCTACGGCATAACTCAGCTGTTTAAATATGTGCCGATTGGACTATATGAGATAGGGCTTGGCATAACTGCTGGTGGTGTAGTGATGTATTGCGGGATTATCATGTATAACGCTGCAATTCGCTTTTTCCCGTATCTTATCCGCAAAACTGCCGCTCTCTTTATTTTTACCGCACGACGCACAGTCGAGCTTTACTACTATGTGAAGGGAGCGTGTGCTGACTTATGAAGCCTACATCATATATTTTCCTTGTCGTAGCAATAATAATATCGTGCATCGGACTGATCATTTGCCAAACTGCGAAAAAGAAGGCTGAAGCCGAGGGAATCGAGATATTTTCACAGACGCTCGATGAGAACAACAATTCAGTTTATACCTTCCCCTTTGGCGAAGGAGAAATATACGACAAAATTAATCTGACGCTGGGGGACGCTGATGTCAATATAGTTGGCGGATATACAGAACCTTATATTGAGATAGTCAACATCAGAGAAGGTTCGTATATGATGACTACCTCAAACAGGATAATATCAATCGATACGACAATTGACATTAAGTCAATTTTAATGTTCTGGGAAAGCGGATATACGTTTAATGGTTTTCGCAACTACGTACACCGCATCAATGATGAAGAAAAAATAAATTTAAAGCAGGTCAATATATATCTGCCGGCTGACACAACCGTACATTCAATTGACATAAAAATTGAAAATGGTGATGTCTCCGTTACGAATCTTAATGCTGACATTGATTTGATGGTTGACATTAGACGCGGCGACGCTGAATTTTCGTCATTCACAACGTCATCCGGTGTTACGGCGGCAGTAGACGTTGGCAATGTCTATTTATATGAAACGACGCTTAATAGCTTCGACGCTACGATTTATACAGCCGGTGACGTTACGACACGCGCCTTTACCTTCAATAGAGTGAATGTTATCGGCAAAAATACAAGTGTTAACATTGATTCGACAAACGAACTTCTCTTATACGATATTAACCTTTCCGCTGTAAATGGAATGGTCATTATCGATGGAGAGGAGAAGGGGGGCACATATTATTATGATTCCTCCGATCCGTCAGGGCTTTCGGTTACAGTGACGACTTCAGGCGGAGATATAACAATGACGAAATCCGACTATATCCCGCTGAATGACATCGGCACCGATACCGATACAGAGTCAGATACAGAAAGCGGCGCAGACACAGGAGAAGCGGAGGAATAAAAACCATTTTATGAGGTTTTTGCGGCAATGTGAGCCCTCATATGGAGCGTGATTGTTGTGAGATACACATATAAAACGAAAAATACATGCTCAACAGAAGTCTCCTTTGACCTTGACGGAGGTATTGTGCACAAAGTTGAATTTATAGGCGGATGCAACGGGAACCTGAAGGCGATAGCAAAGCTTGCCGAGGGGGAGAGCGCCGAGCGCCTTATAAGGATACTAAAGGGCAATACCTGTGGTTCAAGAAAAACGTCATGTGCCGACCAGTTTGCTCTCGCACTTGAGGCGGCAATAGCCAAAGCGGAAGAGAAAAAGACCGAAGATAGTGCTCACATGGCCAGATAATAGAAGAAAAAACAAGCGAAGTTACATTTTTATAGCAAAAACAGTAATAGCAACAAAGCTCACCCGCAAAGGGTGAGCTTTTCGCGTAATAATGTCGGGGTGTTTTTGAAAAATGACGTGCGCATAGTTTGCAGTCCGTAGCAGTATTAAAATAAAAAAAGTCAAGGTGACAGGGATATAGCACAGCATAAGGCGCTGTAAGCACTCTTGGCATTGTCACTACTTACAGCAAAAAGCAAAGAGCCCTCAGATACCGATATTGTAAACACTGAAGCGCCTGCATTCTCGACAACAGTCTCGACTTCTTTGAGAGCGCGGCGCATTCCGTATCCACTTACAATAATGATGGCACACGGTGTGTAAAACGCGTCAATATCGCGCGCCGCAAGTAGGCGGGCGGCGCATTGTGCATTATCTGCGTCTTTATAAAGAAATGTATAACAACTGCCAGATGAAATTACGGCAAGAGGGCTATATGTGTCAATGATATACCGCGGGAGGTTGCAGCGTAAAAATGTTATAAGTGCGGCATTGTGTATAGCGCTTATTGTTTTCGCCACATAGCTCAAGCGCTCGCCCCCTACATCTGATGAAAAAACGCCGGTATGCAAAAGCTTCGGCGTTTTTCTTTTTTATCAATATTATATTATGCGGTAAAGGGAAATGGGTGCTTCCTTCGATAGGACAGAAGCGGCTCTCATTGCTTCTCCGTGCGGTGTGGCAGGGAAGATAAAAGCGGCAACACCGTCTGTCTCGACCTTAGCTGTAGGTATTCCGAAGGCTTGGCGTACGCTTTTTGCCATCGACTGCGGGGCGGTGACAAAGTGTGAGAAAATAGCAAGATTTGGGTCAAGAACCTCAGATGCACTGGCTTTTTCAAACGGTTTTATTCTGTTCTGAGTGCCGCGTATAATAGCTACAATGTCGGCAACAATACTTCCCGCAGTTGGATAACGTCCAGCGCCCTGACCGTAAAACATGAGATCACCGGAAACAGAAGCGGATACGAGAATGCCATTATATACGTCTTTGATATGAGCAAGCGGAGAAGAATAAGGTACAAAGCACGGTGTGGCAAAAACATTGATAGCGCCATTTTTTGTGTCTGTGTGTGCGATTAGCTTGATTGCGCCGCCGAGTTTTGCTGCTGCTACTATATCGGCGGGAGTGATAGAACGAATTGACTGCGTTGTTATCGCCGATGTCGGAAGAAGGTGTCCTGTGATAAGCGCTGTCAATATGCAAATTTTACGCTGCGCGTCAATTCCATCAATATCTGCGCTTGGATCTGCTTCAGCATAACCAAGGCGCTTTGCTTCAGCGAGGGCTTCTTCGAAAGAGCCGCCGCCCACGGCCATCTTTGTCAATATATAATTAGTCGTACCATTGACAATGCCGTCAATGGACGATATGGTTTCTGTACTTAGAGAAGTAGTTAGGGGCCTGATTAGCGGGATTCCGCCGCCCACACTTGCTTCAAATAAATAATGGACGCCGTGTGCTTCGGCTTCACGTAAAAATTCATCACCGTAGTTGGCGACGACCTCTTTATTCGATGTGACGACGTGCTTTCCGGCGCGAAGGGAGGCAATCGTATATTCGTATGCGGGGTGTGAGCCGCCCATCGTTTCAACTACGATTGAAACAGACGGGTCGTTTACAATAGTATTAAAATTACGTGTTACGCGATCTGCAAGCGGGTGTCCGGGAAAATCACGCAGATCAAGAATATACTTTATTTCAATATCATCATGTGCAGCGGCAGCGAGTGCCGCTTTATTTTTCATTATTACGTCGGCAACGCCTCCGCCGACAACGCCCATACCTAAAATTGCAATTTTTATCATATATACAGTTCCTTTCATGTATTGATAAGGAGTATATTTTTGTGCTTATAAGAAATTGACCGCGGCAAATAATATCGCCGTAACTATTTTCTTTCAAATAATATGCGCTTTATAAATTCACTTTATAAATGATTATATATTTACATTCAATAGTATATCATAATAAAACAGAGTGGGCAATAATGTTGCAAATAAGTTATTTAATTTAGAAGTAAGGTATGCTTTTTGTTTTGCTTGTGTCTTTACACGACGCTGTTTTTATGATACAATAACGCTTGCGACACCAAAAAGTGTCTGCATATCTGCCCGTGGCACAGTGGATAGCGCGCGAGACTCCGACTCTCGAGGTCAGCGGTTCAAATCCGCTCGGGCAGGGTACAAAAGCGGCGGGCGCAAATCGGTGAGTGTAAAGAAACAAGCATTGCAAAAGGGACGTACAACGTCCCTTTTGCTGTTTATAAAAAAGTGCAGCGCGATAAAGATTATCATAATATATTATATATTTATATTGATATTTACATCAAATCTTGACATAAAGGTTAAATTGTTTTAATATAAATTATTACAGAATAAAGCTGGAAAGATAGGAGTTAAGACACATGACAGATAAGTTATTTCCTGTTAGCATGAGAGCCCGCGACATCGTAGGTCTTGTTGTTTCTATATTAGTTTATTTGGTTATTGGAGGCGCTGTTACGACAGTGCTTGGATGGCTGTCTGGTTTGCTGCTAATAGGTTGGATTTTTAGAGTCGTTTCCGGCATAGTCGATCTTTATTGTCTCTGTGGCATAATAGTATCTGTGCTTGTTTATTTGAAGATTGTCAAATAAAACGTCATTTATACATTTTAAGGAGGAAAGGCAAAGCTCTTTCCTCTTTTTTTATTTTTGCAAAAGGGTTTTGTCATTATTTACTTATGTCTGTATATCATATGTAAAACATCTTTTACTGAATCAAAATACTTTTTTTATTTATAATAATGTTAAACATACAATTTGTGAACATTGTAAATACAATGTTTCTAAAATAAAAATTGGCAGTTATAATAATGTGAACGGTGATAATAATAATGACAGAGGACGCTGATGCGGACTCGATTTATATAGATGACAGGATATACCGAAAGAATTGGCGCATAGCGTTTAAAAAACGCGACGTTTGAATGCGTCAAAACGGACGGTGATATCCAAACAGGAGAAGAAACATGGCATCTAGAGGGAACAGAACACTCGTACCGGAAGCCAGAGCTGCTCTTGATAAGTTCAAGATGGAAGCAGCAAGAGAAGTCGGCGTAACTCTCAACCAGGGTTATAATGGTGATCTGACATCGCGTCAGGCTGGTTCTATAGGCGGTCAGATGGTCAAGAAAATGGTTGAGAAATACGAAAACGAGATTAAGAACTCCAAGTAAGGGATCTATGGCATAAGGCCTCCGCTTTAGCGGAGGCCTTATGCTTTTTTATACTTTTATGTTTAATTTTTGCCTTTTATTATGCTATAGTAATTTTGTGATCGTAATTAAACATACTTATGTGATTGAAATAATCCTTATATAACAGTAATAATTTTAAAATTTCATGCAATTATTCGATAATAAAGTGAAGTATCAAGCTTTAGTATAAAACATCAACGAAGACAGATAATGATTCTCAAAAAAAA
>LSQX01191613.1_pt1 | contig 13792 bp, 12 predicted proteins | sample 654561 | NCBI WGS metagenome assembly LSQX01 (sample SAMN04489861, study PRJNA283612) | anaerobic digester metagenome | isolation source: 4 biogas reactors fed with cattle manure at either 37C or 55C with and... | place: Denmark: Kongens Lyngby | collected 2014 | reverse complement strand
ATTGCGAACACGATGCTGCCCTCGAAAGTGTCACCCGGGGCAATGTCGGTGCCGCCAAATGTATCAGGATCGGTTTTGACGCCGGTCGATCTGGTGTACGCTTCTCTTGAACCGCTGGCATTGACAAACTGAAAGTCGCCCGCGCCGACGCTCTGCTCCTCGTCCGAGATGTTCGTAATTTTCAGTGCTACGACGACGTATTCAGATCCTTCCGGCGGGCTGTTGATCCATTCTGTCGCTTTTTGCACATTCGTGATGCTGATCTCCAGATCCTCTGTCCTGCCGGCTTCGCCGACGGCCAGAACCTGATCTGTTGCCGGTGCCTCTGCTGCGTCAGTATTTTTTGCTGCTTCAGATGCCTCCGCTTCAGATGCGGAGACGACCTCCGTCTCGGCACCGCCTTCCGCACATCCAGCTGCAGAGAAGAGCGTGCAGGCAACGAGCAGTGCACTGAGCATCCTTACTATTGATGATTTCATAATCGGTCCTCCCGCGACACTATTTGAATGATTCAAACGTATCGATAATCAGCTGGCTTTTGGGATGGGTTATGACCTGGTATTCGGCTGTTTTCTCGCCGCCTTCCAGAACCGAGTAAGCGTTTCGCAGAATGAATTCGCCGTTGCGCCAGACGGGATCGTCCGTCTTCAAATCGATGCCGTGTTCATCCGCGGATTTCAGATAGCCCTCTCCGGTACTGTCCAGATTCTCGAGATCATACTCAAGTACCATAAACTGCTCGTCGTCCAGATGAACGACATAATGCATGCTTGAGCCGTACAGCGCGGCAAACGTCGCATTTTTGAACGCATCGTCAATGCCGGCATCCAAGCCGGCGTCTTTCCAGGCCGAAACGAGCGTGTCGATGCGTGAACCGCTCGCCTCCGTTGCCTTTGTTTCCGCTGGTGTCGGCACCGCAGTGGTCTCTCCGGCGGTTTCAGCCGTATTACCGCCGCAGGCGGCAAGAGCCAAAATGGAGAGGATTAGGATAAACGACACCATGTATCTGAGATACCGTCTTTTCATGTGTTTTCCTCTTATTCAAAATTATTCAGTTTTCAAAATTTGATGCCGGTGATACTAAACGAGAACTCGTGCCGGTTCCTTTAACAGGGCGTACTTCAACACATTACCTGCTGCCGCACCATCTGCTCGACGGCCGCGTAGTTTTCTTCGGTGCAAAAGATTGCCACGTTTTCCGTCCAGCCGCCGCGCAGCAGAATGGTTTGGCTCCCCGGCCGATACTTGACTTTCGTGATACGCGCCCACTTGAGAAAAACGTCCTGTCTGGACTGCGCCAGCACCCCCGCACCGGCTGTGGTCAGACGTCCGGAGAATAGTCCAAGCCCGACGGTCAGCGCGTTGACAATCCGGTTTTTCCTTGCCTGTTTTGACCCGGTGCGGCACCGCACGCCGTCATTATTCAGAATAAACTCGACGTCGTACTTGCCGCCGTAGAGTGCCAGAATGAACAGCCAGGTCAAAAGAAACAGGGCGGCGATAAGCCCAAGCGCATACAGCAGATAGATGCTCTTGCCGGATGTCAGCCAGATGATGATGGCAACGATGCCGAAAGGGATGCCGACGGCGATGCCGAGCTGCTTCAAAATAACTGGATGACGAAAGATCGGCACGCGGCAAGCCCACTCCATGTTAACCTTCTCCATACGTCACATCCGTTTGATAAACGGTTCCTCCTGTCCGGGTGCGAATCCGACGATCCTGCAGCATTGCGATCAATGAGAATGGCGGCTGACTTTCGGCTGCATTGCCTTTCACTCTTGATTGTCCGCTCTATAAACTATAGCAAAAATGCAAGAATAATTGCCAATTTTAATTGCCGATTTCGTAAAAAAATCCCCTGTTTTGCACAAGGGATCGTAATCGCTGCAAGGTAATTAAATGAGGCTTAAAAAGCGAACCGGCCGCCCTTCATGACAGTGAGTTCGCTGCCGTCCTTTTTGATGCCCGTGATGTCCAGCTTATCCGAGCCGACCATGAAGTCGACGTGAATAAGCGATTCATTCATGCCGTGCTCAGTACGGGCTTCTTTTGTCATGCCGGCAGATTCATGCAGGTTTTCTTCATAGGCGGAGCCGAGGGCAAAATGGCAGGAGGCGTTTTCGTCAAAGAGTGTGCTGTAGAAGAGGACGCCCGTCTGATAGATGGGCGAGTCAACCGAAACAAGAGCCGCTTCGCCCAGCCGGTTGGCGCTGTCGTCGGTCGCGAGCATGCGCTCGAGTACGTCTCTGCCTTCGGCAGCACCGAAATCGGTGACGATGCCGTTTTCGAACTGGAACCAGAAATCGCGGATGAGAAGACCTTGCCAGGAGAGCGGCAGCGTTGCGGCAATCCGTCCGTTGACCCGATCCCTGTGGGGCATGGTGAAGATCTCCTCGGTCGGGATATTGGCCATGAACGATTCACCATCGCCGAACTCGGATGAACCGCCGACCCAGCGGTGGCCTTCCACCAGTCCGACTTCCAGAGACGTGCCGGGCCCGCGGTAAACCAGTCTGTCGAACCGTGCGTCGTTCAGGTGCGTTTCGACGCGTTTCAGTTCCGCATCATGCGCGGCCCAGGCCTGAACCGGATCGGGCAGATTGCAGCGGCAGGCCTGAAAGACGAGCTCCCAGAGCCGTTCCAGGGCTTCATCTGCAGGCAGATCGGGAAATACTTTGGCAGCCCAGGCATTGCCTGGAACAGCCGCGACCAGCCATTTGACACGGTTGCCGAGAATCATGGCATCGAGCGGTCGAAGCGCCTCGGCACTGACCTTGTTCCAGTCTGAAATAAGCTGGCCGTCGATGCCCTTCAGCAGCTCCGGGTCAGGCGTATTCAGATACAGGCGGTGCGTGCGGTTCTCATAGCGCTTCAGCACAATATCGACATCGTACGCCGGCACCTCGGCAAAACTATCAGAGGAGGCATAACGGTAGCGGGCCAGAATGTTCTGGCTGTCATACAGTTCGGTATAGACGCGAAGTGCTCCCGCTTTGTACGCCGCTTCCGTGATCAGCCGAGCGAGCGGTATCGCCTCGGGACTCAGTGTCATCTGGATGCTGTCTCCCGGAATGATGTGAAGGCCGGTTTGCACCAGCAGATTGGCGTACGCTCGCAAATAGTCCTGATTCATGACTGCTCTCCTCAAAAAACCTTTCTGTCACTATAGCGCTGACCAATGGCGGCGGCAACAAAGGCTCGCTTCGGATCTGGTCAAAATCGTAACAGGCCTGCCGGCAGAATGCCTGCGCTCCGGCGATACTTGATTCAGTGATGACAGGAGGACAAACCATGGTCGGTACAGAAGTTAATTTCGTTGTTCCGGACAGTCTCCAGGCTCTGGAACTGTATGAGCGTATATTTGAAGTGGAACGGCTGGAGGTCACCAATTTTTCGCGCGGCCATAACGAAGCCGTATTCACGATTTACGGCAGCCGCTTCCACATGCTGGATGAAAACCCGGAATATCAGCTGATGGCGCCCGTACCGGGCACGCCTCTGCCGATCTGGATCAATGTACTGGTGCCGGACATTCAAAAAACGTTTGATGCGTCCCTCGACGCCGGCTGCAAACCGATTCAGCCGCCGACACCGATGGAGCAGTTTGGTATCACGAACGCCATCGTCGCCGATCCGTTCGGCTACACCTGGATGCTGCATCAGGTGCATCGCGAAGTCAGCTTCGAAGAACGCATGCAGATTTTCAAGGATATGGGGTTTGAGACGGCCGACTGACAATCACGCCTTTTCTTTTGCCGTCACCGTGTCGATCTGAATGCGGCAGACGGTCGTCAGTGCTTCGCCGGAAGCGAAGGCTTCATCGAAGTACGCCATGTATTCCGGTGTGTATTTCTCCGAAATGAGCCGGAGTGCCTCCCGTTTTTCGCCGGCGTCGCTGACGGCGCGGATTGTGCCGGTCACAATGGCCGATCTGAACGTGGTTGTGAACAGGGACGGCGCCTTGCCGGCCAGGATGGCCTCCCGGATTTTTGGGGCGGGCAGGACATCCGGGACACGGCTGCAGCCGACAAAGACGACGCGCACGTGCGTACCGTCTGTCAACAGACTGTTTTTTGTGCCGCTTTTGGCCGCATGGAAGTAAAGCTCGCTGCCCTTGCGCGCGATCGACAGCGGCACGGCGTACGGGATGTCGCTATTATCCAGGACGGCAAGCGTCCCGAAATCCGATTCATCGATGACGCTGAATCCGAATTCGGCTGAACGTTCCCTGTCTTTTCGTCTCATACCGTTTACCTGCCTTTTTTGTCTGACCGCCTCATAACCGGTCAGCATCATTGTAAACAAACATCGCCGACGATATCCTGTTCGTTTTGCAGTGCTAAAATGGGGTGGATAAAGGGGTGGAGACATGCTTACGATTTCAAATCTGACCAAACGCTACGGCAAAAAGACGGCGGTCAACCGCATTTCACTTGAGATCAACGCCGGCGACATTGTCGGCTTCATCGGCCACAACGGCGCCGGCAAAACGACGACGCTCCGGTGCTGTTCCGGCATTCTTGAACCGGACGAAGGCGACATCCGGATCGACGGGCTGTCACTCCGGGAATCGCCGCTTGAATGCAAGCGGCGGCTGGCGTACATACCGGATAATCCGGATCTGTACGAGTACCTCACCGGCATCCGCTACCTGAACTTTGTGGCCGATGTGTACGGTGTGAGCGCCGCCGACCGGGCCAGCCGGATTGAGCGCTACGCCACCATGTTTGAAATCCGGAATGATCTCGCCGATCCGATCCGCCAGTACTCGCACGGCATGAAACAGAAGATTGCCCTGATCTCGGCCCTCATACACGAGCCGAAGCTGATCATGCTGGACGAGCCGTTCGTCGGTCTCGACCCCGTCGCCGCGCACCGCATCAAGACTGTCATGCGGCAGATGTGCGACGCAGGCGGCGCGATCTTTTTCTCGACGCATGTACTTGAAGTTGCCGAAAAACTGTGTGACAAAATTGCAATCATCAGACAGGGGGAGATCGTCGTCAGCGGCGACACAGAAACGGTTCGCGGCGACTCGTCACTGGAAAACGTATTCCTGGAATTGGCGGAAAACCATGTTTAGAAAACTCGTTGCGATCAACATCAGAGCACTGCTTGACCGGTCTACCAGAAGCAGCGGCAAAAAGCGGAGGCTTCCGCTGCCCCTGATACTTGTCCTCGGCTTCGTCTTCATCCTGCTCATGATCTATCTCGGCTTTTCTGAAATTCTTTTCAAGCCGCTTCTTCTGACGGTGGCGGGCACGCCCCTGCAGAGCCTCTACTGGACGGTAATCGGATTTCTCGCACTCGTGATGTCGTGGCTGTCCATCCTGTTCATGACAGGCCCCATGGTCTTTGCGGCCAAAGACAATGACCGGCTGCTTTCCATGCCGATCCGGCCGATCACGATTGTGATGTCGCGCATCACCGGCCTCTATTTCTTTGCGCTCCTGATTCTTAGTTTCTTCTTCATTCCCGCTTTCGTCGTGCAGATCGAAATCGTCGGATTCAACGCGGCCTCGGCCGGCATGCTGCTTTTATGCCTGCTGGTGTTTCCGCTCCTGTCCCTTTCCCTGGCCCTGATTCTGGGCTTGCTGCTCCATCTGGTGTCAGGTCACCTTGCGCGCTTCAAAACGGTGATCACGATGGCGGTGTCCATCGCCTCGCTCATCGCCTACTTCTATTTCATTATGAATCTGCAGAACGCCATGATTATGATGGTGGAACGAGGCAGCGACATGCAGGAATCGTTTCGCCGCGTGCTGCCCTTCATGCACCATTTCGGCGAGGCGGTCGCCGGCACAAGTGTCCGCTCGTTTCTGATCTTTGCCGCCTGGGCCGTGCTGCCGGCGGCGCTCGTCATCTTGCTTATCAACCGGATATTCCTTTACCTGGCGCGCCGCGTATCGTCCACACACAAGTCGGTGTTCCGCGGTGTGCGCGAAACGTCACTCCGCCTGATGCCCTCGCTTTTGCTGCGCGAGTGGCGGCACTATTCATCAGCACCCATGGTGATGATGAATACCGGCATTGCGGCCATCATGGCCATCGGCCTGGCCGGCTTTCTCTGGTTTTCGGGCGGTGAGGTCGTCGCCCTGATCGGTCTGCCGGAACTGGCACCCTTCATGCCTGGCGGACTGCTGGCGATCGTCCTGTTTCTGGCCTCAACCGCCTTAATCTCGGCGTCGTCGATTTCGCTCGAAGGCAAGAGCATCTGGCTCCTGAAAACGCTCCCCGTGAAAGCGGCGACGATACTGGCGTCGAAGGTAATGTTTCACTGGCTCGTGCTCGGCCCGTTCTTTCTCATCCTGTCGCTTACGATCGTCATCATGTTCGGCGCGAGCCTGTGGCAAAGTATTCTGTTCCTGATTCTGCCGCAGCTGATCATCATCCTGTTCGGCCAGGCCGGCCTGATTGCGAATCTGTTCTGGCCGCGCTTCGATTACCTGAACGAGACGGCTGTGGTCAAGCAGAGCGTCAGCGTCATCGTGGCCATGGTCGCGTCGTTTGTGTTCAGCGGCCTTCTGATCGCCGGCTATGCCCTGATCTGGAACCGGATCGGCACGCTGGACCAGTACATCGCGGTCGTCACGGCATTCATTCTGCTCTTGATTGCGGGATTGGGCGTATACCTGAATACAGCCGGCGTCCGGCGTTTCCGGGGGCTGCAGGCGCCTTAGCGGCGGTAACGCTCGAAGAACGTCTTGGAGAGCGACGGGCTGTCCAGCGTCTGGCCGGCTTTCAGCTCGCTGATTCTGGCCAGTACGGCATCGCCGAGCGGCAAATCGTCGTAAATGCCGTACATGCGGAAAAAATGCTCCAGCGGCTGGTTTGACTCCATGGCCGCCTTGGCCACGTCAGTCAGAAAATGGCGGCTGTTCGGCAGTGCGATTTCGGAGATAAGCGGAACATCGCTCCACACGGTGCGACCCGGCCCAAGGTCCGGTTTGGCACGGCGGCCAAGCCGGGCAGGCATCAGGTTGCCGAATGTGTAAAGACGGTCTTCCAGCTGGATGCAAAGATCGCTCAGCGCTTTGGCAACGGCATTTCGCGGATACGAGAACTGCAGCGTGACCCAGCCGTGGTAATAAAGATAGAGACTTGCGCGCGCGCGGATCAGGGTCTGAATCTGTTCCGCCGGACCGCGTTTCGAAACGGTCGCCAGCGTCGGGAACAGCACGGCCAGATCCTTGTAATTGAGTCGATTGGCGAGTTCCTGAAGCCGTTCCGGCGTATCGGCCACCTTCAGCTGAGCGGTCAGCCACTGATAGCTGACGGACTGGCCTTCCGTTTGCATTTCGCGCGGAAGCGGCAAAGACAGACGGGCAAATTCCCTCGCCTCGCGAAACGTCTTATAGCGCAGCACGGGCCGCTGGAGCACGGGGGGGTGTGCGATCGCCGGCTCGTGCGGCGCTGTGTCCGGGGGCAGGGGAGACGAAAGATCGGCTTCTGAAGACCGTTTTGCGGATGCGTCAGCCGGCTCCTGCTTTGCCTCAGGCGTCTGGAGCGTCAGTTTCGCGGCGCGCACACCGGGCGCGACTTCGGAGGTCGACTGACGAATGCGCGAAATGACTTCGTAAATGTCCTTGCGCTCCGTTTTCCCGTCCGCTGTCTGCCTGTTCTTTTTCATCTCAGCCGATACCGGGCCTCAGCGCCTGCGGCAGTGCGTCAACGGCGTCCCGAATTTCCGTGGTGGTGAAGGTCAGCCGCTCAATCACTTCCGCGAGTCCCGCATCATATTCATCCAGCGATTTTCTGACAAAATCAGCCGTTTCCTTTGTGAAGTTAGTGGTGTTGTCGGAAATGATCCGGCCGAGATCCGCCAGCCGGTCAAGCTGCGAGTCGAGCCGATCGAGCCAGATGGAGCCGGCTTCATCCTGGCGTTCCGCCAGCTGCGCCGCCGCGAGCAGCGCTTTGCTCGATTCGCCGACACTCGTGTCGAGGCGGATCGCATAGTTCTGCAGCTGAGCCGCCAGCTGATTGATGTGGGCCGCAAGGTCGGCTTCCTCACCTGTATACAGTGCCGCCATCTTTTCGGTTGTGACGCCGATCAGGGCGATGTGCCCGCGAATGTCCCCGACCTCCTTGACCATATCCTCTTTCGATTTCGTCAAAAGCTCGATCGCTTCATGAATTTGCGTGTTCAGCTCAATGTTCTGCTGGCGCGATGTCTCCAAAACATCAACCTGAGATTTGATGTAGCGTTCCGACTCGGCCAGTTTTTCGTTCATGGCGGACAGATGGCCGTCGAGCGGCGCCAGATGCACGGCCAGCCTTGAGCCGACCACATTTGCAAACTGATTGGCCAGATCGGCCATGCCGCTCTCCTGCCTGGCGGTGATCTCGCCTGCGAGTTCAATCAGAGCATTGCTGGCGTTCTGAATCGGCGGCGAGACCTGTTCGGTCATGATCGCCCGAACGCTGTCTTCGATGCCTTTTGAGAATTCGCTCGTCGCCAGGCGTTCGGCAGTATCGTTGAAGACCTTCAGCTGGCTGCCCATATTCCGGTCGTACGTCTGCATCTCATTGATCAGGGAAGCGATACCGGCCTTGTCCCGGAAGACATTGAGGCGCGCCGTCATGGCGTTGTTCAGCTGCTTCGCTTCGTTCTCAAGGCGTGCGCGCACGCCGTTTGTGTAAAACCAGGCGTAGGCGGCAAGCGCCAGGCCCGTCGCCAGCGGGAAGATCAGAACCGGCAGGTTTTGTGCCGGGACCGCAGGCGGGATTGCCGTCAGCGAAGCCGCCGCACCGACCAGACCAAAAAGACCGAGCAGGACAAACAGTGCCGACGGCCAATAGGATACGGCCCGCTGTTCATGCCGGCTCATCAGCTCGGCCGGGACAAAATAATCGTCAGGATCCGGCAGATAACGGTCTTCAAACAATGCTTTGCCGTCCTCCCGGTAAAGTGTCAGCCGTTCCTCGAAGGCTTCCGACTCCGAACTTACAGGCAGCTTGCCCGTTTCGCGGATCTCATCGGCCGCATCCTGGTAGACATCCGTCATCTCGTGTTCGACCCGTCTCATGCGGAGCAGGTAAATGATGCCGAGTGCCGCCATGATGATCGGCACAATCAGAACAAAAAACCAGTGGACCGCATCCAGCCCGAACAGACTGACTGTTTTTAACAAGAACATACACACCCCCGTGTTTCAAAACGCGACATGCCCGAATTCGCGTCAATTATATCATGCAAAGGGGGATGAATCCGGCACGTTCACGGTTTGACAGTATTTGGGCAAGACTCGTATCATGTGTCCAATGCCGACCCGGCATTAGAAAAGGCGTGAATCAGATGGCGACAAAATACATTTTTGTGACCGGAGGCGTCGTCTCCGGTCTTGGCAAAGGGATCACGGCGGCAGCCATCGGATGTCTCCTGAAAGCCCGCGGATTATCGGTCAGAAACCAGAAATTCGATCCCTACATCAACGTCAATCCGGCGCTCATGAATCCGACGCAGCACGGAGAAATATTCATCACGGAAGACGGCGCCGAAACGGACCTCGACATCGGACATTACGAGCGCTTCACGGACGTCAATCTGAACGCCGAGTCGGACATCACCTCCGGCATGATCTACCTTGACGTGATCAACCGCGAGAGAGACGGCGGCTACCATGGCAGCACGGTGCAGGTCGTCCCCCACATCATCAACGAGATCAAGTCGCATTTTTACGCCATCGCCGACAAACATGACGCTGACGTGGTCATCGCCGAAATCGGCGGGACGGTCGGTGATATGGAAGGCCAGCCATATCTGGAGGCCATCCGCCAGCTTTCCTACGAGGCCGGCCGCGAGAACTGCCTGTTTGTGCATGTCACGCTCTTGCCGGTCGTCGGCAAGTCGGCGGAAGTCAAGACCAAGCCGAGCCAGCACAGCGTGCAGAAGCTGCTCTCCTCCGGCGTGCAGCCGGATGTCCTGGTCTGCCGCTCGGAAGCGCCCCTCGATCTCGCGATCCGCAAAAAACTTGCGATGTTCTGCAACGTCCCGGTCAGCCGCGTGATCGCAAATCCCGACTGCGATTCCGTATATGAACTGCCGCTTCTTTTTGAAAAAGCGGGCCTGGCGAATGAAATCTGCCGCCACTTCGGCATGGCCGAAGGCGTTACCCCGGATCTGAGCGGCTGGGAAGACCTCGTCCTGCACATGAAGAAGCCGCGGACACGGCTGAAAATCGCGCTGATCGGGAAATACGTTGAGCTGCAGGATGCGTATTACAGTGTGATCGAGGCGCTCACGCACGCCGGCATTTACGGCGGGTATGACCCGGACATCACCTGGCTGCAGAGCGAATGGTTCGAAACTGAACCGTACGAAACGGCGCGGGAACGTCTCCTCGAGCACGATGCTGTCATCGCGCCGGGCGGGTTCGGCAACCGCGGCATGGAGGGACTGATCACGGCAGCGGGCATCTGCCGGCGTGAGGGCATCCCCTACTTCGGCATCGGACTCGGCATGCAGATGGCCGTGGTCGAAATTGCAAGGCACGAGGCCGGACTGAATGAAGCCGGCAGCGACGAAGCCGATTTCTGCGGCGACGACATATTCTATTACCCGGCCGGCAGGAAAAGCATGGAAACGACGCCCTTCAGTGACTGGCACATGCGCGCGGGGGCCTGCACCACGGTCTTTGCACCGGACACGCCGCTGCACCGCATCTACCGGACGGATGAGGCCGTCGAACGCCATCATCACCGGCGGGAACTGAATCCCGCGTATCAGTCGCAGCTGATCGCGGCGGGACTCGGCATCGGCGGCACGGATCCGGACAAGCTGATCGTCAACGCCGTATTCTGGCCAGAGCACCCGTTCTTTATCGGGACGCTCTATGAACCGCAGCTGATCTCCCGGCCGACCCGGCCGCACCCGCTCTTCGCGGCATTTTTGCAGGCGGCCGCGACACGAAAGGAACGCTCATGATCGTACCTGAACTATCCCGTACTTTTTCCGAATACCTCCTGATACCGAATCTGACCGATGAACGCTGCGTCCCGTCCGGCGTCGACCTGTCGTCGCCCCTGACCCGTTTTTCGGACGGCGAAGCATCGCGGATCACGCTGAACACGCCGCTTCTTTCCGCCATCATGCAGAGCGTCTCCGACGACGGCATGGCGATTGCACTGGCGAGAGAAGGCGGACTGGCCTTTATCTTCGGCTCTCAGTCGATCGAGTCGCAGACGAAGATGGTCCGTCGCGTCAAAAAATACAAAGCCGGCTTCGTTCCGAGCGACAGCAACCTGCGCCCGGATCAGCGCCTCAGCGATGTGCTGGCGATCAAGGCGAAGACCGGTCACTCGACGCTGCCGATTACGGCAGACGGCACGCCGACCGGCAAACTGGTCGGCATCGTCACCAGCCGCGACTACCGGATCAGCCGGATGGATATCGACACCAGAATCGATACATTCATGACAAAGCTGGAAGATATGGTGATCGGGCAAGAAGGCATCACGCTGAGCGAAGCAAACGACATCATCTGGGATCACAAGCTGAATCAGCTGCCCATCGTAGACGACAGAGGCCACCTGGTTTCACTCGTATTCCGCAAGGATTACGATGAGCACAAGAGCAATCCGCGGGAGCTTCTGGACACGCGCAAGCGCCTGATGACCGGTGCCGGCATCAACACGAGAGATTACACGGACCGTGTCCCGGCTCTGGTCGAAGCTGGCGCAGACGTCCTCTGCATCGATTCCTCGGACGGGTATTCGGTCTGGCAGCAAAAAACATTGGCCTGGATCCGTGACGCTTACGGCGAGGACGTGCTGGTCGGAGCCGGCAACGTCGTCGACGCAGAAGGCTTCAGCTATCTGGCCGATGCGGGTGCCGACTTCATCAAGGTCGGTATCGGCGGCGGTTCAATCTGCATTACGCGCGAACAAAAAGGCATCGGCAGAGGCCAGGCCTCCGCCTTGCTCGACGTGGCCCGGGCCCGCGACAAATATTATGAGGAAAAGGGCATCTATATCCCCATCTGTTCCGACGGCGGCATCGTGCTCGACTACCATATGACGCTGGCTCTGGCGATGGGCGCCGATCACCTGATGCTCGGCCGCTACTTCGCCCGTTTTGACGAAAGCCCGACGCGGCGTCTGCTCGTCAACGGCCAGTACGTCAAGGAATACTGGGGCGAAGGGTCGAACCGGGCCCGCAACTGGCAGCGCTATGACAGCGGCGAGTCGACCGGCCTGCACTTCGAGGAAGGTGTCGACGCCTATGTGCCGTATGCCGGTTCACTGAAGGACAACCTGGACGCCAGCTTAAGCAAGGTGAAGGCCACGATGTGCTCCACGGGTGCCGTGACGCTCCCCGAACTGCGTGAAAAAGCGAGACTGACGGTTATCTCTCCGACCTCCATCGTGGAGGGCGGCGCCCATGACGTCTTCTCCAAGCAAAATGACCCGCGCTGAACGGTTTGGCGCTTCATTTGATTCATGTCATAAATCGGCTATAATGCTTGCCTGAGTTAAGCACAATAAACCGAGCGTCTGAAAGGAATATATAAGATGGCAGAACAAATTTACGAGCTGACCTATGAGGGGATTACCGAGAAACAGGAAGAGCTTGAGCGCCGCAAAACGGTGGTGGCCGCCGAAGTTGCGGAACGGCTGAAGGAAGCGCGGGCACTTGGCGATCTGTCCGAAAACTCTGAATACGACGATGCCAAAGCCGCACAGGCCGAAAACGAGATGCGGATTATGGAAATCGAGCAGATCCTGAAGAACGCCAAGCTGATCGAAGACAAGGAAATCTCAAAGACGAGAGTAACACTCGGCGGATTCGTCACCCTGATTGACGAAGATACCAAGGAAGAACGCGAGTTCAAATTGGTCGGCCAGCAGGAAGAAGACATCTTTCAAAACAAGATCTCTCAGGAATCGCCGGTCGGTGCCGCCATCATGGGCAAGAAGAAAAACGATGTGGTGGACGTCCGCACACCGGCGGGAACACTGCGTTACCGCATCGTCAAAATAGCAAAGTCAAAGTAGGTATACGATGGAAACGACTGACCTCGGTTCAGGGCTTCACGAACAGCGCCTGAACCGCCTGAACAAGCTGAACGAGCTCGAACGAAGTCCGTATCGGGAAACGACTGCCAGACAGACCGGAAAAGCGGCCGACATTGCCGCCCGATTTGATGAACTGGAAGGGCAGACAGTTTTCCTGGCCGGCCGACTGATGAGCAAACGCGGGATGGGCAAGGTCAGTTTTTCCGATCTGCAGGACGAATCGGGGCAGATTCAAATATTCACAAAAATCGACGTGCTTGGCGAAACAGCCTATGCCGGCTGGCAGCAGCTCGACATCGGCGACGTCGTGCAGGTCGAAGGCGAGATATTTCGCACCAGGCGCGGTGAGATATCGGTCCGCAACCAGGGTTTTTTGCTCCTCGCAAAAGCGCTGCGCCCGCTGCCCGAAAAATTTCACGGCCTGACCAACACCGACACGCGTTACCGCAAGCGCTACCTCGACCTGATCGTCAATCCGGATGTGAAGGACACTTTCCGCAAGCGCTCCGCGATTATCGCGTCGCTGCGGCAGGACATGATCGCGCGCGGCTTTCTCGAAGTCGAAACACCGATTCTGTCCACGATCGCGAGCGGAGCAGCAGCCCGGCCGTTCACCACGCACCACAATGCGCTCGATCTTGAACTGACCTTGCGCATTGCCCCCGAACTTTACCTCAAGCGCCTCGTCGTGGGCGGTTTCGAGCGCGTCTTTGAAATCGGGCGAAACTTCCGGAACGAAGGCATGTCGATCAAGCATAATCCCGAGTTCACCATG
>LSQX01040743.1_pt1 | contig 13792 bp, 12 predicted proteins | sample 654561 | NCBI WGS metagenome assembly LSQX01 (sample SAMN04489861, study PRJNA283612) | anaerobic digester metagenome | isolation source: 4 biogas reactors fed with cattle manure at either 37C or 55C with and... | place: Denmark: Kongens Lyngby | collected 2014 | reverse complement strand
ACTATGTAAAAACACAGCTAACATAAACAAAAGAACAAGTATGAACACAAACTCATACTTGTTCTTTTTACTTTAGACGTAAAATTAGGACAACGAAGGAACAATATTTAGTAAACAGAATAGCATGCTACTCTATATTGTTAGTGTACCAATTATCAATAAGATCTGTATATGATTCTATAATTGCCTTAAACTCTCTTTGCATGTTAATGATGCTTTCGCTCAATGTTTCCTGTGTTGAATAATCAAATTCGATGACATTACTTATTTCATATATTGTAGAAGATGAGCCATTAGTGGAAACTGAACCTGTGATAAAAGATGATCCTAAGCCAAAGGTTAAAGATAAACAAGTAGTACCAATACCGCTGGTGACAAAGACGGTCAATGAGCCACCTAAAGAAAAGGAACCAGTAGTCACTACCAGTATTGTAGAAGAGAATGAGGAGATTCCCTTTACAATTACAGAACAACCAGATCAAGGTGTTCATTGGGGTATCTCAAATACTAAACAAGAGGGAAAACCTGGAACAAAGACAAAAGTATATGAAGTTACTTATGTTGATGGAAAAGAGACTTCTCGAATCTTAATTTCAGAGAATGTGACTGTACAACCTCAAAACCAAATTATAGCAATTGGACAACACGTTGAAGATTTTAAAAATTGTACAGAGTTAAGAAAAGTATATCCAGGTGGTGTCTATAGTGATAGTCCAGTCTATCAAAAGAAATATGATAGAGATGGCGATGGACACGGATGTGAGTAATACACATTGAAATTTATCTAAATCATAATGTTTACAATTATTAAGGTATAATATTTCTTAGAGGTGAGATTATGATTGCTGAAATTATTAATGTTGGAACTGAATTGTTGTTAGGAGATATTATCAATACTAATGCTGCCTATCTCTCGCGTGAATTAAAGGAGTTAGGCATTTTTTGTTACTACCAAAGTGTAGTAGGTGACAATGTCGAACGATTTAAAGAGCTATTAAGATCGAGTATTCAAAGAAGTGATTTAGTTATTATCACAGGAGGTTTAGGACCAACATATGATGATATGACTAAAGAAAGTGTTGCACAAGTATTAGGAAAAGAAATGGTTTTTCATCCTGAAACTTATGAAAGAATCAAAGATATCTTTAGACAATCTAAAAGAGAACTAACCGAAAATAATAAGAAACAAGCTTATCGAATAGAAGGTTCAGAAGTATTAATTAATCATCAAGGAACGGCTCCTGGTCTTTTTCTGGAAGATGAACAATGTACTATTATTTTATTGCCAGGACCACCTAATGAATTAAGACCAATGTTCGAAAAGTATGTTATTCCCAAGTTGAAAGAAAGTAGTGACTTGACTCTGGTATCAAAGAATATCTATATGACAGGTATTGGTGAGTCACAAGTAGAAGATATTCTTAATAAAGAAATGTCTCAAGGGACCAATCCTACCATTGCTCCCTATGCGTTTATTGATGGGTTAGTTGTTAGAGTAACAGCTAGCGCACAAACAGAAAGGGCAGCACTTGAATTAATAAACCCAATTGAAGATAAGATTGTTAAACGATTTAGAAACTATGTCTATAGTGTAGATGTTCCCTTAATTGAGGAAGTTGTTGTCGATTTACTAAGAGGATTTAACCTTAAAGTGTCCGTCGCTGAAAGTTGTACAGGGGGACTCTTAGCACAAAGGATTACTTCCATACCTGGCAGTTCAAGTGTATTTGATTTAGGAGTTGTCACTTATAGTAATCAACAAAAGATTGATCTTTTAAATGTGGATAGTGAATTGATAAAAGAAGTAGGAGCTGTGAGTGAAGAAGTTGTCAGAGAAATGGCAACTAATGTTCAAATCTTAGGACAAGCGGACTATGGTTTAGCAATTAGTGGTGTCGCAGGACCTGATAGTAGTGAACAGAAACCAGTTGGATTAGTCTATATTGGTGTGGCTACAAAAGATGAAGTGGTTGTCAAAAAGTTGGAATTGGGCAGGGGTTATCATAATGATCGCCAACGAATTCGACAATTAAGTAGTACTTATCTAATGAAGTTGTTAATTGACTTGATAAGTTCTGATTCAAAACTAAACAATAATTAAATCCAACATTATACTTCTAAAAAATAACGGTAATTAACAAACAACTAATAAACTTAAATTCAGATTGACATTTTATGGACGAGTGATATAATTTTGGAAGTGTAGGTCCTTTAAATGTGATCCCGTGAGGTCATCAAGGCAAACAAAACGTTAACTTGAACATTTTACAAAGGACTCATTGTGTCCTTTTTTATTGGCCTATACAAGAAAATAGGAGGATGTTATGCAAGTTAATAAATCAAACGATTTACTGTTGGATGTTCATGAGAAACCCAAACCACTACAATGGGCTGTCTTAAGTATCCAACACGTCTTCGCCATGTTTGGCGCTACCGTCTTAGTTCCCATCATTGTAGGATTCCCAGTCTCTTTGGCTCTCTTTGCCTCAGGAATTGGAACACTAATTTACATAGTTGCCACAAAGGCAAAAGTTCCAGTTTATCTAGGATCATCCTTTGCGTATATTACCGCTATGATTTTTGCTCAAGAAGCACTGGGAGGTAAGAGTGACGCCTGGCAAACCGCGATTATTATCGTAGGTCTCATTTATGTCGCAGTCGCTATCTTGGTTTATTTCATCGGTACCAAGTGGATTGACCGATTATTACCACCAGTTGTCATTGGTCCAATGATCGCAATCATTGGATTAGGATTAGCTCCAGTGGCAGTAGAACAAGCTGGACTCACAGCAGGTGGCGATATTAAAGTTATCATGGTCGCAATTATTACCTTTTTAATCACTGCCTTAGTATCGACTTATGCTAAAGGATTCTTGAAGATAATTCCCTTCATAATTGGGATTGTCGGAGGATATGTTGTTGCCTATCTCTTTGGATTGGTCGATTTCCAACCCATCATTGATGCGCCATGGTTTCAATTACCAGAATTGAAACTTCCATTCGCATTAGGTAATTTCGACACGTATGAATTCTATTTCGGACCGGAAATGTGGGCTATTGTACCCATATCAATTGTCACCATCTCAGAGCATATTGGTGATCACACAGTGTTATCAAAAATTTGTAACCGAAACTTCCTAAAAGATCCAGGACTAACAAGAACTTTAATTGGGGATGGAGTTGCGACTGCGGTTAGTGCTCTAATCGGAGGACCTGCTAACACAACTTATGGTGAGAATACAGGAGTCGTAGGAATGACCAAGATCGCATCAGTATATGTGGTCGGAGGGGCAGCTGTTGTCGCTATAGCTCTATCATTCTTAGGGAAAGTATCAGCCATTATCTCAACAATACCTGATCCTGTACTAGGTGGAATGAGTATGTTACTCTATGGTGTCATTGCATCAAATGGATTAAGAGCACTGGTAGATGCTCAAGTTGATTTCTCTAAACAAAGAAATCTTATCATTGCCTCTGCTATGCTAGTTGTTGGACTAGGTGGAGCGGTTCTACAAATGTCTAGTCTTGTGACACTTAGTGGAACAGCACTAGCTGCTTTAGTTGGTGTGATACTAAATCTAATTCTTCCAAAAGAATAATTGTGTTTATAACATCTTGTGACTTAGCTTCATAAGATGTTTTTTAATACACTTGATAAAAAATTAACAAAGTATTATAATGGAAGTGGATAAAGAGGATTGTTACGGCCAAGAACAAATATAGTCGCCAACTCATTAAATTGAGGTCACACATCGTTTAATAAAGGGGGCAAAAATGATGAACGTGAAGTATGTTGGCAAAAGCACAAAAGATTTAGAACATGGATCTATTCATGCGCTTCAAGGTAATTTAACAGGTTGTGGAAAACGAATTGATGAAAATCGAAATGATTGGAAAATGACTACACAACATGTGACCTGTGATCGAAAGGGCTGTAAGAAAAAATAAACTAAACCATCTTTATTCGAGTTAAGATTCCTATTTGTTCTTGACTTAACTTATATGAATTAATCTTGTATTTTCCCATATAACTTATTCCTTTACATGAAAAACTAGCTTCGATGCTAGTTTTTCTTTTAATTATAAGATGTTAATTGTATTGATAAATTGCACCCTAAACTATACACTTTTGGGTGCAAGAGGTGATAGAATGAAAACAGATAATATAACCGACAAAATTTATAAAAAGATACAAGAACAATCTAGAGGTAAGATATTTTCTATAGATGATTTCTATCATTTTGGAAACTATAATACAATAAAATCAGTATTATTAAGGCTTAATAATGAAGACAAGATTATTCGAGTAATGGATGGGTTATATACAATTCCAAGATACAGTAAATTAATTGGCGAATACAGTTACCCAAGCGTTGATGAAGTAGCAAATAAAATTGCCGAGAAGTTTTCATGGACTATTTCACCAGCTGAAGACTACGCTTTAAATCTAACAGGTTTAAGCACTCAGGTTCCTAATGAATACACTTATGTAAGTGATGGCCCATACAGAACTTATGATTATCGAGTAAAACAAATTACTTTCAAACATACAAGTAATAGATTTATAAAGGAACATTCCACATCATTTGCTATTTTAATACAGGCAATCAAAACTTTGGGTAGAAAAAACATTACTAATAATGATGTCAAAAAAATGGCTAAATACTATAAAAAGTACATTAGTACTAATCGTGAAAGTCATGAAAATAAATTGCCCATTTGGATAATTGAGGTTTTGAAGAATATTAAAGAAAGCAAGGAGCACACATGATAATCACCGACATAATGAAATACAACGTAGATTTGAATAAGATACTAACAAATAACAAATGATATTGACTAATACGATATACATACAAAAGGCCATCCACATAGGATGGCCAATAAAGTTAGATAGTAAGTGAAAGATGTTAATTAGTCTTCTTTACGACGTTTTTTCGCAACAGCGGTCGTTACTAGACCGAGACCAATAAGCGCAAACCCTGGATTGAACACACTACTAATACCAGTAGGTGGTAATTCATCTTTATCCTCTGGTTCAGTTGGTTCAACTGGTACTACTGGAGCTTCATAATCTTCAATAGCTTCCATAGCAGCCAATATTGCATCAATATTGAGTAAATGATCTTCTAATGTGTAATCTTCAACCACTAAAAGATATTCTTCAGCTTTATTGATTGCTGCTTGTAGAACATTAATAAGTTCTACTGGAATATCATCACTGTCTTCAATAAGTGCCTTAGCATCTACAATTGTTTCCTCAAGTGTTGTCACTGTTTCAACATCAACATCAATTTGGAACAATCTAGTTCTAGGCGTTTGATCTTCATAGAGTGACCAATCGAGTGTATCGCCATGGTCCTCTAAGAATTCTCTAAATACTTCTTCTAAGCCATTACCTTCAATACGAGATCCACCAAGCATGGTGTAACCATCGCCACCAACAGCTAAGAAATCATTAGTCGCTAAGACATATGATTTAGCTAAGTCAAGTGCTTCTAAACCAGTATCTCTTTCAAACCAAATGCCCTCAATGCGAGAACCTTCTGGTTTAGCAGAGTTGTAAATAACCTTAACTCCTGATACTTGTAAGAATCCACCAGCTTGTCCAAGAACAAGTTCGCCTTCTTCTGAGACATCAGATTCAGTCTTATACGAAAACTCAAACATATCAAGGATTTGTTGACCGGTTACTTCGATGCTGGAGTACATATTACCAAATGGTAACACAGCAATAACATCTCCAACCGTAATTGTTGGCGGATTGATATCCGCACGGATGCCTCCACCATTAATCACAGCTAAGTCAGGTTTTTGGCTAAAGCCTTGACCATAACTCATCATCGCATCAGTAATTAAATTACCTAGAGCTGCTTCACGTCTTCGGACGATATCACGATGACTAGAAAGTATGTACTCTAGACCATCGAAGATAAGTTCTTTACCGATTTCTTCGATATCATTTTTTGCAGCTTCTTCAGCAGGTAGGATTTTAGGATGATCTCCTGTGGGTACAACACTTGAAGTAGCAACAAGTTTAGCTGTGGACTTGGAGAAATCAGCTAAATCAATTTCAACATGTCCAATGTTATTAAGGTATTCACCTGTTTGAACATAAAGGACATTGTCACCATGGAACTCACCAGTTGGATATTCTGTATGGGAGTGACCATCAATAACTAAGATAGGAATTTCGAGATCTAATTTAGCCAGTTCAGCAGCTAAATTATTACCTCTCCAGGCAACAGGTGTTTCTCCATCAACCCCTAAGTGAGCAAGAACGACAATGATATCTGTTTCTGATACTAGAACATCAATATCCTTCTTAACCTCAGTCAATGGATCTTCAAAGGTTACACCGACCACATTGTTAGGATGTGTCTTAGTAGATGTTTCTGGTGTAGTGACACCAATGATTCCAGCTTTAAATGTGCTGTTATCTACAATTGTATGTCTATCAAAGTCAGACGAACCATCTTTGACGACGTTGTTAGAAACCATAGGTACTAAGTTGGTATTCTCTAATTGGACGATATTGTGATAACCAAAGTCAAATTCATGGTTACCAATCGTCATAGCATCGTAGCCAATGGCATCCATAACCTCAAGAATTTTATGACCTTTGTTGAGATTTGATATAGGCATACCTTGAATGGCATCACCTGCATCTAATAGGAAATCGACATCATTGTTTTTTACATAATAATCAAGTAGTGAGAACAATGTATAGTCACCGGACTCTTGATTCAGTCGACCATGCATGTCGTTGGTATGAACAATTGTAATTTTATTCGTTGTATCATCAGCAAATATAGGCTGCGATAGTGGACCGGACATAACTGTTATCGAAAGTAAGACAATGAACATCGATAAAAGTCGTCTTAAATTACGTTTCATATTTCCTCCTTATTTCACTTACTAACTAGCTAAACTATATCAATATAGAAACGATAGTGTCAACGAATATGGATAGCGCTTACAGGAAGATTTAATAAAAAAGCACTCAATTGAGTGCTAAATTAAATATTGTCTAAGATAACGATAAGAGAGTTCAACTGACTTCTCGATGTCATCAGTAGTGTTCTCATAGGCTTTATCCTCAACCTCTATGCAGCCGTGTCCCGTGAAGTTGATATCATTTAGTGCCGAAACATATTGGCTCCAATCGACATCACCCAAACCAGGAAGCTTAGGTGCCATATACTCGGTAGGATTTGCGGTAGTGCCCACTTCATTAAGTCTATCATGGTACACTTTCATGTCCTTATAATGAACCATAAAGATTCTATCCTTAAACTCATAAAGAGGTTTAATATAATCCACAAATTGCCACACAAAGTGGGAAGGGTCATAGTTAATGCCTAAGTTATCATCAGGAATAATCTCAAAGACTTTACGCCATACTTTAGGTGAAATAAAGAGATTCTTACCACCTGGCCACTCATCATTAGTAAACCACATAGGACAGTTTTCGATCGCTATTTTGATATTATGACTCTTTGCAAACTTAACGATATCAGGCCAGACCTCTTTCATAATTTCTAAGTTTTCATCCATATTTAATTTAGGATCACGACCAATGAAAGTAGTGACTAATTCAACACCTAATTGATTCGCAGCAACAATCACTTTCTTAAGATGATCAATATTGAATTGTCTAGTCTTTGGATCAGGATCTAAGGTATTAGGATAAAAGGCCAATGCCGCAATTTCGATATGATGTTCTTTGGTCAATTGATGAATGTGATCGATTTTATCCTGAGTAAGATTAGTCACATCAATGTGGGATACCCCCGCATAGCGTCTCTCTGCCTCGCCCTGTGGCCAACACGCCACCTCAATGCTTTCATAACCAATCTTTGAAACAAAAGGGACTAATTCATCAAAAGTCATATGTTCCAAGATGGCCGTATTAAGTCCTAATTTCATACTATTCTCCTTTTATATTTATAGGGGTTGAATCCCTGAGTATCAATTCGGTTTCCAATAAGATATGTTTATCTAATGCTCGTGGATTAACAATTTTTTCAACTAATAATTCGCATGACTGATAGCCAATTTTATAGCTAGGTTGTTCAATAGTTGTTAATGATGGTTCAACCATGGTCGTTAATTCGATGTTATCAAAGCCAATGATTGCGATGTCCTCAGGTACTCTAAGTCCTTTTCTTTGGCATGCTTTAAGTGCACCAATCGCAAATACGTCTGAAGCACATAAGATAGCATCTGGTTTATCATCTTGATTTAAGATAGACAATGTCGATGCGTACGCTAGTGAGTGATTAACGGAAGACATTCGCACAATATAGTCTTCATTAACTTCAACATTCGCACTCTCGAGTGCTTCTCTAAATCCCTGTTCTCTTTTACGAGCATAGTTATGAGTAAGTTTTGAGTTGATAAAGAATATATTTTTTCTATTTAAAGATAATAAATAATTCGTAGCTCTTGTGATAGCACTGATATCATCAATACCAACATAAGATATTTCGGGATCATCAATATATTCTGAACATAAAACAATAGGTGTACGATAATTCAATTTCGTGGTGATATCTGTTAATTGTTTTTGGGTTAGCGTGGACACAAAGATAACTCCCGCAAAACTTTGAGACTTCAAAACTGATTCATATTCATGATACTCAGTATAGAAATCTTTTGTTTGTAAGATAAGCACATCATATCCATGTTTACGAGCAGAATTTTGAATACCATCAAAGACAGGAACGTTAAATGGGTTTTTTAATTCTGTCATACATACTAGGATTGTTTTACTCTCATCATTAGATAGCGCAGTAAGCTTTGACGAATCATAGCCTGATTTTTTTACAATATCTAACACATGTTGCTTGGTTTCTTCTTTAACCTTGTCCTTACCACTAAGAACTCTAGAGACGGTTGCGGTAGAAACACCTGCCATTTGCGCAATATCATTTATTGTTAATTTTTCTTTTTTCATATCCACGATCCTTTTTCAACATCATTCTAAATCAATATGTAACAAATTACAAGAGATTACATGAATAATTACATTAACTAACATATTTTAGTATTAAAATCAAACAAAAGGCCAAAAAAACATTGACAGTTGCGATTTAAGGGCTTACAATCTATTTAAGAAATGTAATAATTAGGTAAATTACAGTAACGTCAAGGAGGCACTTCATGGAAATGATACATGCTGCGGTAGTTGGAGTAGGATTTATTGGTAAGCAACATATAGAAGCGATACATAGAATCCCGAACACTAAAGTAGTTGCGGTTGTTGAAACCGATTTTATTCGAGCACAAGAAACTGCTGCCGACTATGGCATTCCTCATGCTTTTGATAACATTTCAGATTTATTAAAGTTGGATGGTTTAGATGTTGTACATATTTGTACTCCAAACCATTTACATTATCCAATGGCTAAAGAAGTAATAATGGCTAAGAAAAATGTATTTTGTGAAAAACCATTAGCCCTAAATACTTCTCAAACACAGGAATTAGTCGAATTAGTCGATACATATAAAGTAAAGAGTGCTGTGAACCATAATTACCGTAGTAATGTGATGGTAAGAGAAATGAGAGCTAGGATTTTAAGAGGCGATATTGGTAAACCACTTTTAGGTCAAGGTCAATATATTCAAGACTGGTTAATGTTTGATACGGATTATGATTGGCATTTTGATCCTGAAAAAGTAGGTCCTTCAAGATCAGTAGCAGATATTGGATCTCATTTATTTGATTTAGTTCAATTTGTGTACAATGAAAAAATCGTTTCAGTATTCGCTAAATTAATCACAGTTTACCCAACTCGTAAACAGCGAGAACAATTTGGAGAAACATTTTCATTAGAGTATGGCGAAGAAGTAACCGAAGTACCTGTAGAAAATGAAGATGCGGCATTTATTATCGCTAAATTAGAAAGCGGTATACATGTATCGATGGATGTTTCACAGGTAACAGGCGGACATAAAAATGATTTAAGACTTGTTGTCAGTGGCTCGAAAGCCTCTCTAACTTGGTGTCAAGAAAGAGCAGACATTTTACAAGTAGGTAAAAGAGACGAAGGTAATGAAATCGTTTATGCTGACTCAAAGTATTTAGATCCTAGTGTAAGAAGACTCATTAGTTTGCCAAATGGACATGCGGTAGGTTGGGCAGATGGACTTAAGAATTCAATCCTTGATTTTTACAGTGACTTGAGGGGGGATGTTGAAAAAGATCAAATAGGATATCCCACTATTGCTGATGGTCACAACCTAATGAAGCTTGTAGAAGCTTGCTTAGAAAGCAATGAGAATAATCGTTGGGTAGATATTAAGGAATAATGGACTATTTAAACCATCTTAATAATGATGGTTCTAAATATAGCAATAAAAAAAGGAGGAAGTTTATGAAGAAACTAGTTAGTATTTTATTGCTCGTGGTATTAGTATTTGGCCTAGTGGCCTGTGGTACTAGTGGTACAAACAACAATGGCAACGGCGACGAAGAAAAACAATATCTAGTCGTTATGACCCCAAATGCAACTCACGGATTCACAGGACAAAGTGTTAGTGATGCTCAAGAAGGAACTGAGCGTCTTGCTAAAGAACACGGTTTAGAATACAAAGTTGTTACATCAGCAGATGCCAATGAACAAGCAGGTCAAATTGAACAAATCATCGCTGAAGAGCCAGATGTAGTTGTTCTATGGCCACATGATGACACATTGAAATCAGCTGCACAATCATTTATTGATGCTGATATCCCAGTCATTATTTATGACCGTTTATTAACTGATTTTGACCAAGTTGCCGAAGTTATGGGCGACAACGAAGAAATCGGACGTCAAACAGGACTATATTTTAATGAGTTCTTTAAAGACAATGATGCAGAAACTCTAAATTATGTTGAGTTTATGGGTGATAATTCATCTGTACCTCTTCAACGTAGTGATGGTTTCCATTCGACAATTGAAGATCGTTTTGAAAGACTTGGCCAATGGAGTACTGGATGGCAACGTTCAGAAGGTCAAAGAATTATGGAAGAGTTCATGGGAACTGAAGATTTCGCAAATCTTGATGCAATCTTTACCCACGACGCAGAAGTAGCTTTAGGTGTCTTAACAGCACTTGAAGGTTATGAAGGCGAACACAATGTTAAAATTGTTTCAGCAGTATCAGAACCTAAACAACTACTTGAAAAAATCTCCTATTATTCAGATTTAGGTATTGAAGTTGTAACGTATACGTTCAACCCTAACATGGTTGTTGATGCGGTAGAATTAGCAATTGATTACTTAGATGGTGAATCACTACCTGAACTTTATCTAATACCAACAGAAGCTGTTGATGTTAGTAATTACGAAGACTTTGTAGGTTGGGGAAGCTAATTAGTTTTAATTAAGAGATTAGTTAGCTTGCTAGCTAATCTCTTTTATCTATTTAGGAGAGCGATATTGTATGTTAATTGAATTTAAAAATATTTCAAAATCATTCGATGCGACACAAGCACTCAAAGATGTCTCATTTAAGGTTACCGAAGGCAAAATTTTAGGCCTACTAGGCGAAAATGGAGCAGGTAAATCAACCCTCATGAATATATTAGGAGGGGTTTTTCCGCCAACAGCAGGCATTGTGACGATAGATGGTGTTGACTATGAATCGCTGAATGCTGACATTGCTTTTGATTTAGGAATAAGTTTTATACATCAGGAGCTTAACTTGGTGAATGATTTAAAAGTTTACGAAAATTTATTTCTTAATCACGAATTAACTAAATTTGGTTTTTTAAGTAAGCAGACAATGATTAAAAGAAGCAAAGACGTATTCGAACAAATGAATATTGATATTAATCCAGAGGATTATATTAAAGATATAGATACCTCGCGAAAACAAATGGTAGAAATAGCAAAAGCTCTTCTTTATGAATCAAAGGTTATTATTTTTGATGAGCCAACAACTGCTCTCACCGATACTGAAATTCAAACATTATTTAAGCTAATGAGAGATTTCAAGGCAAGAGGAATTAGTAGTATTTATATTTCACATAAAATGCCAGAGATATTTGAAATTTGTGACACTTATGTTGTTCTTCGAGACGGCCATTTTATACAAGAAGGATATATTAAGGATATAAATGAACGCATCGCAACGGAGCTATTGGTAGGAAAAGCAATCAATCAAGATCGTGTATATGTAGAAGATATCGAACCTGCCGAAGTTGTTTTTGAAGTTAAGAACTTTACCTTTAAGCCCAATTTTTATGATGTAAATTTCTCTGTAAGTAAAGGTGAAGTTTTAGCTATCACAGGATTATTTGGTGATGTNNGTCATTAGTCTTATGAATATTGGTGACAATTTATCAATGCCTTCTTACAAATTTAAAAATAAATCAAGTTTGATAACAAAAAAAGAAAGTAAAACAAGGTTTGATGAAAATAAAGAATTATTTAAAATCAAAGCTAATTCTTATAAAGATGGAATCACAACTCTCTCTGGTGGTAACCAACAAAAAGTGATGTTTGGAAGATGGCACGAATTAGATAGTGACATATACATCATGGATAATCCTACCCAAGGAATTGACGTTGGAGCCAAGGGTGAAATTTATGAGCTTATTGATATTCTTTCCAAAGAGGGTAAAACAGTTATTGTGTTTACCTCGGAGTTTCCGGAAATTCAAAAAATAGCCCACCGTTGCATTGTGATGTATCGGGGTCGAATTAATAAGATATTTCATCGTGATGATTTAAATGAAGTAGATGTCATGTATTACTCTACAGGATCCAATATTAAGGAGGAAAGAATATGAGTGAGTTAAAAAGAATAAACGCTAAGGGTAAATTTAAAGAGTTAATACGCGATCATAACTATATTTTTTCTTTACTTGGATTAATTATTATTGGTTTAATTGCAAACCCAAATTTTCTACGCTTTTCCAATGTAATGACATTAATGCGCGCATCATCTATATTGGGTATCCTTTCACTAGGAATGACAATGGTTATTTTAATTGGACAAATTGATTTATCAGTAGGTTCCACATTAGCCCTTGTGGGTGCTAATGCGGTAATTGTGTATAATTCAACCACTAGTATTTTAGTAACATTAATCTTTTGTCTATCTTTTGGATTTATTCTAGGATTATTCAATGGATTCTTTGTTGGTAAATTAAATATTGCGGGCTTTGTAGTTACGCTAGCGACAGCCGCGGCATATCGTTCGCTAACAATACAACTAGGACAAGGTGGTCCACTAAATGTTCAAAACGAAATCTTTTATGGAAAATTGAGAGAAATTGGCTATGGAAAAACATTTGGTCTTCCTAATTTAGTTCTCATCTTTATACTTGCCTCAGTAGTGGCTTGGGTCATCCTAACAAAAACAAGATTTGGTCGCTACGTTTATGGTGTAGGTTCCAACATTAAAGCAACCCGATTAACAGGAGTAAAAGTCGACTGGGTACAAATTATTGTATTTGGTTTCTCAGGAGCGATGGCAGGCTTAGCTGCCTTTCTATACATCTCTCAAATGGGAGCGGTCGATACCGCAACCGCTGGGCAAGGTATGGATACTAATGCTATTGCTGCGGTCGCTATTGGTGGTATTTCCATGTCAGGTGGTAGGGGCTTTGTTCAAGGGACTTTTTGTGGAGCAATCATATTACAATCCATTAATACTATTTTGACAGCCTTCGGTGTACCAGCATTTGTAAATGACTTAATAAAGGGAATTCTTATCCTAACAGCGGTAGTTGTTCAGAAATTAATTAGAAGAAACAAAGAATAAAATTCATTAAAAAAACAAAGGATTATACTAAACC
>LSQX01002533.1_pt1 | contig 13792 bp, 15 predicted proteins | sample 654561 | NCBI WGS metagenome assembly LSQX01 (sample SAMN04489861, study PRJNA283612) | anaerobic digester metagenome | isolation source: 4 biogas reactors fed with cattle manure at either 37C or 55C with and... | place: Denmark: Kongens Lyngby | collected 2014 | reverse complement strand
ATTTTGGCTCATATTAATGGTCATCGGAAGACTGAGTTATTTTTTTTAACCAGTTTCCCTGCAAATCGATTTGTTTTTAGTTCATCTTGTAAGAACCAAGAATGCCCTATTTAGGGCTTTTTTTATTAGAAAATTCCTTGCATTTTTCGAATATTTTTAGTATAATAATATAGCACTGATATGCACCCTTAGCTCAGTTGGTAGAGCAATTGACTCTTAATCAATGGGTCTGGGGTTCGAGTCCCCAAGGGTGTACCATTTTAGAATCTTTTTAGATTCTTTTTTTATTTCCCCTAATAACATCCCCTCCCTATATAATTAAAGCAGAAGAGGTTGACAATCTCTTCTGCTTTTTTATTGATAACTTATTGCATGGAAACTAAGGCAGGAGGCAATGGCCTTTATGGGTTTAGAACGTTCTGCCTTTTTCTTAAAAAATTAATGCCATTCTTCTTATTGTTGTATGCGTTTCCATGATATGTTATAATAAAATCACTAAAAAATTTATGGGGGAAGCATACAATGGAATCAAAACTATCGAAAAAAGAAACTTGGTTTTTTGCTTTAGGAGATCTATATGGAGGGGGCGGTCAGACAATAATTTCGGTTATATATCTGATCTTTTTGACAGATATAATCGGAGTTGATCCGGCTATTGCTGGGACCGTCATTTTTATTTCTAAAGCATGGGATGCAATCAATGACCCATTAATGGGGACAATTTCTGACAATACACGAACAAGAATTGGCAGAAGAAGACCATATATTTTAATTGGTGGTATTCTTCTCCTTCCTGCTTTGGCACTTCTCTGGCTTCCCATCAATGCTGAAAGTGATTTTTGGAAGACAGTTTATGTTCTGTTGACTTATTTATTTTATTTCTCGGTAAATACTTTGATTATGGTGCCATATAGCTCCATGAGCGCAGAAGTTGCAACTGATTTCCATGATAGAAATAAGATTAACACATTACGGTTGGTTCTTTCATTGATTTCTACTGCTATTTGTTCATTGGTGCCTTCATTATTATTTGAAATGGTTACTGATAACAAATTGGATTATCTAACGTTTTATTTCATTTTAGTATTTGTTTTTGGAATAGTATTTGCGGTTCCACATATTTTAATTGGGTTGTTTGTAAAAGAGAGGGTGAAAGCGGAGGGGGAAAAGAAAAAACTGTCTTTAAAAGAATTTGTTTCTCCTCTGAAGGTTAAATCATTTCGGAAATTGGTTTATTTATATATTTGTCAAGCCATAACTTTGGATATTGCATCAGCGGTAATTATTTATTATAGAAAATATGTGGTTGACATCTCTTCGACAGTCTTTTTAGGTATCTTCTTAGGTGTACAATTAATTATGTTTGCACCGATTTATCATCTGATAAAAACGAAATCGAAAACAAAAATATATCGATTTGGCTTACCGCTTACAATTCTTGCTGCAATTGGAATTGCTTTTTATCCACAGGGCGCTCCCGTATTACCCCTTTATATTTTTACTGGATTAACGGCATTGGGATTTGCCGGAGCACAATCAACACCTTGGTTGATGTTCCCCGATGTTGTCGACATTGTGACTTTGGCGCGAGAAGGAAGGAAAACCGGGACATGTTCCGGGATTATGACTTTCATTCGCACGGCATCATCTGCTTTTGCTATTTTCCTCATAGGTTTGGCACTTCAGTTTACAGGTTATATTAATCCAACCGATGCCAATCCCAATCCAACTCAACCAGCTTCCGCTATCTTCGGGATTCGTTTTATTCTGCTTTTTGGATTTTCCATATTGATGCTTGTGGCTTTCTTTATTTCAAAGCGCCTTCGCTTAAGTCCAGCTTTAAGTAATGACATAAAAAGGCTAAATGAAAAATTGGACGAAGGAATGGAACTTGATGTTGAAGAGGCGGAAAAATATTTACAGATAAAGAAGGAGTTCATCTGATGAATTTGGACATTCCAATGTCAATTAAGATGAATTATAAATGTTTTCCTGGAATTAAAGACTTGGATTCGGGGAAGAAAATTGAAGAAAACCAGATTATTGAAATATTGGAGTATATTAATAACAGATATGACTGCGCAGATTTTCGGATGATCCCTATTCTGAGGACGCTTTATGCATATTCTACCTTGTTGACGGAAGCGACATTAAAAGAAATCGAAAAAACTGTTCTGGGCTTTAAATACTGGATGGACGAGCCCGGAGAAGATAGCATGTGCTATTGGAGCGAAAACCATCAACTCATTTTCGGAACCATCGAATTATTGGCAGGTCAGTTTTACTCTGATAAAGTTTTTTATAACCTTCCCATTACTGGTAGAGAAAGAATGGAGCGTGCGAAAAAACGCCTCCTTGATTGGTTTAAGTATCGATATAAATACGGTTTTATTGAATGGCATTCTAATACCTATTATGAAGAAGATGTTGCTCCTTTAAGCCTTTTGATTGATTTTTCAGAGGATGAAGAAATTAGGGTTAAAGCATCAATGCTCATGGATTTGGTTTTGTTCGATATGGCCGTCAATAATTATCAAGGGTATTTTGTTGCAACAAGCGGAAGATGCTACGAAGAACAAAAAAAAGACCCGAATCGCCAGGATGTTTTGGATATTATGAAGAAAGCTTTTGGGATTGGACCGGTAAGGGAATATGATTATACAAGGCTTTCTGCGGAATTTGTTTTGAATAAGAAATACCGGGTTCCAGAAGTTTTAATTGATATTGCCAGAAGCAAAGAAAAATTTATTCTTAAAGAGTCGCTCGGTTTGGATTTATCAGAAGTAAGAGAAAAAATAGATCCAGAAAATAAAATCGAAACTGTTGGTCTTTATTACTGGGCAATGGAAGCTTTTACAAACCCCCAATCAATTACCATGACGATGGAGATGTTTAGAAATTGGAACCTAAAATCTAATATATTTCTGAAGGATTTAAAGATTGTTGACATACCTTTCTTAAGAAAATTAAATCTCCTGCCCTTTTTGGTAAAAATTCTAAATTCGGCTACCCAGGGCATTGCCATCCAAAGAGCAAACACTTATACCTTGCGTAGTAAAGATTATTTCTTATCAACAGCGCAACTCTATCATCCCAGGGAATTTGGGGATCAACAGCACATCAGTCAAGCAACCCTGGGGGATGGAATCACCGTATTTACAACCCATCCCGGAAAAGCCTTCTTCAGCGACAATGCCCGGAATTTTTCCCCTAGCTATTGGGTTGGAAATGGGATTAATCCCTATGCCGCCCAGTATGAAAATACAGTATTGCTTTACTATGATTTGACACCGAGGAAAGGTTTTCTTGAAGGAAAAAGGCTCAATTTCACGCATTTATATTTTCCGGAAGCAAAATTTGATAGGGTGTATTTCGGGGAGGATTACTTGTTCGGAATTTCAGGAAGAAGTATGATCGGAATTAAGAGCCTGAAAAAAATAAAGAAGATTAACGAAGAAGAATGGATTCAGGAAGGAAAGAAAACAGCTTGGGCAATCACTGTTATGAGTACTGATGAAACAAATTTTGAATTCTTTCATAAATCAATTCAAAATTCAAAAATTGAGTTGGGTAGAAAAAGCATAAAGTATGAATTGGTACACGATTTAGAAATCCTGTTTAAAAAGAAGATATTTATAGTTGATGGCAAAGTTGAAAATACAAATTATAAACGCTATGAACTTCCCTTTGTTCAAGCAGAAGCAACGACTGGGGAATATCATTTTAAATATGGAGATAAGTATTTATTCTTGAATTATGATGAGGGAGCAAGAAAATATGGATAAGTTTAAAAAAGTCCTGGATTTAGTTAGAGATTATAGGGAACACAATTCCCCGAAAATGAAATGGATGTGGGGAGAGGCCTTATTAGGTTATGCGATGCTCATGCTTGATGAATTTTTTGGAACCAAAGAAAACCTTCCCTTCCTGGTGGAATATTCGGAATATTATTTAAAAAACCGTCCCAAAATAGACCATGCGGATCGACTTGCGCCAATTCTGATTACTTATTTGACTGATAAAATGGCGGGAACTGAACGCTATTTGGAACTTACTAATGAGGGAATAAATTATATATTGAATGAACCACGGATTTTGGAAGATGCGGTCAACCATCTTGGGCATACTTTCGTTGGAAAGTTCTATCCAAAATCAATTTGGGTAGATAGTTTAGTGATGTTTGCTCTCTTTCCGGCTTTATATGGGAGGCTTGAAGGGGATGATGCCCTGATGCAAATCGCAAGGAAGCAACCCCATACCTATGAGAAATATTTATTTGATGAAGAAATCGGCCTTTGGTACCATTCTTACTGGGTAAAAAGAGGTAAACCCCATCCCCGGAAGAATTTATTTTGGGGGCGTGGAAATGGATGGGTAATGGTTGCCCTCCCTTCAATTTTGGATTATCTTGGGGACTCTCCAGAAAGAGAAGAAATTCTTTCTTGTTTTCAAAGAACCGCAGAAGCGATTGTAAAGACACAACAAGAGAATGGGATGTTTAGGACCTTGCTCATGCTGCCTTCTTATGAAGAGACTTCTGGAACTGCTCTAATTGCAGCCGGTTTGATTCATGGTGTCAATCATGGTTATTTGGATCAAAAATACCTGGATGCTGGCATAAAAGCTTATGAAGCAGCAGTTTCAAAAATTAAATATAAAAATGGTAAGTTAGTTTTGACGGATATCAGCGCTCCGACCATACCGCTTCATATTTTTCCGAAATTAGGTTATACATTAATACCAAAGAATGACAATTGGAGTTATGGTATTGCTGCTTTGATATTTGCTGCAATTGCCTATGAAAAAATAGGAAAAGAAAAAAGAATACCTTGGCTGGTGTAAAGTATGAGCGAATTAATAAAAACCGAAAAACTGAAACAAGATGTGCTTTCGGAACTTGTAAAAAGGTTACTTTCTGGAGAAAACTTAAAAGAGTTTTTCTTAGGTAACGAAGAGGTTATTAAAAACATCACTCCTTTTGATGTGTTTTCGATTTCTTTCCTTCAAGAAGAAGCTAATTTGGAACCGGAAAGAATCAAAGAGATTGCCGGAAAACTAATGAATCTCCTCCATCGTAGCCTGAAACTATACCCTTGGGATAAAGGGAAAACCTTGCCATTAATAAAGCTTTTATTGGAAGAAGGAGAGGCAATAAGAAATAAGTTTTCGGAATTTAAAGATTTGATTAAGAATCCAGAAAAGTATCCAAAGGAAGAATTTGTAAAATATCTTTTAAAATTTAAAGAGTTGGAAAAGCGATTCTTAAAAATGCAGTATCTCATTTTTCCAAAACTAGAAAAGAAAAACATTAATCCTAAACCCTTGCAGATTATGTGGAGTCTTCATGATGATGCGAAAGCGAAACTAACCATTCTCCAAGAAAAATTTGAAAACGATGCTCCTGATTTAAATCAAGAAATCGGAAAATTTTTCTTTCTGGTTTATGGCATTTTGGAAAAAGAAGAACTATTGGTGCTTCCGCTCGCATCCCGGGTATTGGATAAAGACGATTGGAAGGATTTGTATAATGAAGCAGCAGAAATTGGGTTTTCATTTTTAGAAGTAAAATCTGAAAAAAAAGCAGAAGCAAGTATTAAAAGCGAAGACGGGAACTTATTATTCGCATCAAAAACTGGGGGAATGACGCTTGCTGAGTTGCTTATGGTTTTGAATCGCCTTCCAGTAGACATTACATTTGTGGATGAGAACAATAGGGTTAAATATTTCAATGATTCTCCTGAGAGGATTTTTCCGAGGACGGCCGCGGTCATCGGTAGGGATGTGAAAAACTGCCATCCTCCAAAGAGCGTGCATGTTGTAGAAGAAATCATATCTGAGTTCAGAAAAGGAAACAAGGATGTGGCGAAGTTTTGGTTTGAGACGCGGGGGCGCTTCCTGGTCGTAAATTATTATGCCCTGAGGAACGAAAAAGGCGAATACAAAGGAATTTTGGAAGTGAGCCAGGACGTTACGGAAATCAGAAAATTAGAGGGTGAAAGGAAACTTTTACATTGGGAATGAAAGAGCTTCTGCTCTTTTTTTCTAATCATTTCCTTTGACAAACCACCAACACTGGCATATAATATACTATATGAATAATTGTTCATATATAGAAAGAGGGATAGAATGAAAAAAGTTTCGATCCTTGACGAAGAAACACTGTTTGCCGTTTCGGAGATTTTCAAAGCCTTGGGGGATCCGACGCGGATCAAGATTCTCTCGTTGCTCTGCGAAGGGGAACGCACCGTCAACGAAATTTCGGAAGAAGTGGGTTTGACGCAATCTGCCATCTCCCATCAACTCAGGATATTGAAGACCCTGAGGCTTGTAAAATACAGAAGAGAAAAAACGAGCTTGCATTATTCGATCAACGACGAACATGTCGTGAATTTGTTGATGCAGACGATCGAGCATGCAAGGCATCATTGAACGGAGGAAGATTATGGATAGGCACCATGCGAATAAGAAAACATTGCTGATATCGTTTCTGATCATCGGGATATATATGGTTGTGGAAGCGGTGGGGGGGATACTAACCAACAGCCTCGCATTGCTTTCCGATGCGACACATATGCTTTCAGATTCCCTTTCCTTGGGAATCGCTTTGCTCGCATTTATCGTAAGCGCCAGGGAAGCAAATAAGAAAAGAACTTACGGAAACAAACGCTTTGAAATACTGGTGGCGCTCATCAACGGAATCCTCCTCATCGGTCTGGCCGGATACATCTTCATTGAAGCTGTTGAGAGAATAAAAAATCCGCCGGCAATCAAAATCGGCGGGATGCTTGCCATCAGCATCATCGGGCTTTTGGTGAATGTTTTGGTGGCATACATCATGCACAGAGGCGGAGATGTGGAAGAAAACCTCAACATGCGGGGGGCTTTCCTCCATGTTCTGAGCGACATGTTTGGCTCAATCGGAGCAATACTGGCTGCGGTTCTGATGCTGCTCTTCGGCTGGGCTTGGGCGGATCCCGCCGCCAGCCTCATCGTTGCTTTCTTGGTTTTGCGAAGCGGCATCCGTCTCTCCAGGGATGCGGTTCATGTGTTGATGGAGGGCGCTCCCAAAAACCTTGAGGGGGAGAAGATTGTCGCCGCGATAGTGAGCGAAGAGAAAATCAAGTCCGTCCATGATTTCCATCTCTGGACGATTACGAGCGGACTCCATGCACTCACCTGCCACGCCGTGGTTTCGGAAGAGATGGATTTTCGGGAAGCAGGGGAAATTTTAAAAAGAATAAACCATGCCCTCAGGAAGTTTGGAATCAAACATGCGACAATCCAATTGGAAACAGAGCATCATTGCCGGGAAGCTTCGCTTTTCTGCGGCTCTTTAGCATCGTCAGGTTGCAAGGAGGGGACATAGAAGAAATTGAAGCACTGGCGGCGGAGATTATTTCCTCCTGGGAAAAAATGAAGATTTCGAAAATGGAATAATCGCATACACGAATGAGTCCCATAACGGTTTTTCCGTGCTTGCGAGAAAAGAAAAGGATATATCCTCGATTTGGTATTGAGAAATAACCGGACGAGCACGGAATATCCCGACGGTATTTTCCATGCCCATTCGGAATACCATTTAAGCGAAGGGATCGGTTTGATCGAAGCGAGCGGCTTTTTCGTTCTGCCCCCGCGCCTGAAGCGTCAACTTGGCTTTGTGGAAGCTGTGCTCACGGGCGAGATTGCAAATCCTGGTTTCGAGGGTGATTTGAAAGCCTTTCGGGCGCTGCCATCTTCCCTCGCCCGTTTCGAAATATGTTGGTCACGGCAGACAAAGAGGCAAAAAAGAAGTTGCGCGGATCTGTGAGAAAATATTGGAAAACATCGCCGTTTTCAAAGATACGGAAACAGGCAGGCGCGGATTCATGCGCTTTTTGGAAAGCATAGGATTGAAAGAGGTGTGCAAATGAAGAAAATCTTGGTCACCGGAGGAGCTGGTTACATCGGCTCCCACACGGTCTTGGAACTTTTGGAAAGGGGCCATCAGGTCGTCGTCCTTGACAATCTTTCCAATTCCTCGGAAGAGAGTTTACGGAGGGTCGAGAAAATCTCCGGAAAAAGCATCGCTTTTTATGTGGGCGATCTCCGCGACGAGGAACTCCTCGATGAAATCTTCGGGAATAACGAAATCGAAAGCGTGATCCATTTCGCGGGCTTGAAGGCGGTGGGCGAAAGCGTCAGCATGCCCCTTGAATACTATCACAACAATGTGGGCGGCACTTTGGCGCTGCTCAGGGCAATGGGACGCGCGGGCGTGAAAAGCATCATCTTTTCCTCTTCCGCAACCGTCTACGGCGAGCCTGAGAGGCTTCCGCTCGATGAAGATTGCCGGCTTTCTGTAACCAATCCCTACGGCGCGACGAAACTGATAATCGAAAACATTCTGAAAGATCTCCACCGTTCTGACAATGAATGGAACGTCACCATTTTAAGATATTTCAATCCCGTCGGTGCCCATGAAAGCGGGCTGATCGGGGAAGACCCGAACGGGATTCCCAACAATTTGGTTCCCTTCATCGCCCAGGTTGCCGTCGGAAAGCTTCCGGAAATCAGAGTCTTTGGGGACGATTTCGACACACCTGACGGTACCGGGGTCCGCGATTACATCCATGTCGTTGATTTGGCTTTGGGGCACATTAAGGCCTTGGAGAGGTCGAAGGAGCCGGGCGTGAAGATTTATAATCTCGGCACGGGCAGTGGTTTTAGCGTGTTGGAAATGATCCGCGCTTTTGAGAAAGCCTGCGGGAAGGAACTGCCTTATAGAGTCGTCGAAAGGCGCCCCGGGGACATCGGTGCCTGCTACGCCGATCCAAGCAAAGCGGAAAGGGAACTAGGCTGGAAAGCGGAGCGGGGAATCGACGAAATGTGCGCTTCGCACTGGAAATGGCAGAGCATGAATCCGCAGGGTTACGGAGGCTGAAATGGAAAGAAAGGTTAGATTGGCAATGATTGGCTGTGGTCTCAGGGGCATGGCGCTCTTGCACACATACTTTTCCGGGCGTGGACATCAGCGCCGTTTCCAATCTCTTACAGGACAGGATGGAGATCGTCGTCCATTGTCTATAATATAATGTTTTACGAAAAATTCTTTTATAAATATTTATGAAACTTTATTTCATTAATGCGAAAACGTTTAATTATATGCGAAAGGAGAAGTGCATGAAAAAGAAATGCTTTTTAGTTTTGACTTTCTTGCTGCTGTTTGGCATTGTCGGATGTGGTCAGAAATTCTCCGTATCTTTCAAAACCGACATGCCGAAAGAGATTGCTTTCGATACCCCCCTTGGATGTCGGAGCTTATCTTGTACTAGAGGATGGGGTGAGCTATGAAATTAGAGCAGAATATCGGGTCGACGGCGAAACTATTATGAGGTTGTTGATTTCGTTTTCACGCCGACAGAGTTTGGTGAAGTGACAGTCACTGTCGTAGCTAAGAAAGACAAAGCAGAAGCTGAAGGCACGGCCAAACTCATTGTGATTGACAGACCCCCGGTAATAAAGAGCGTTCCTCAGAATCTTGTCCATCGCTTGCATGACACCATTGATTTGTCAAAAGTTGAGATTGAAATTGAGTCAAAAAGCGCACCCACTTTGGTTTGGAAGAGCGTCAAGACTCCATCGGCGGAAGTTGAGTTGGACGCCGAAACATATGAATTTCAAGAAATCGGGACTCATGAATTTGTTTTCAAAGTAATCAACTTGGGCGGAACCGCTTCCGGAAAACTCATTGTGACCGTAACGGAATCGGATTTGACTGTTTCCTTAAAGGATGATGAGGGCAACGCAGTTGAGGTTGTGGACAATTCCGCCCTGCTTTTTCCCGGAACTTATGTTGTAACAATCACTGCTGATGGCGGCTTCGGAATAGTGAAAACATTTTTATATTACGCGTAATTGAAAAAGCAAGAATAATTTGTATAATAGAACATAAATATGAACAAAGACTGTGAAGAGAAGAGTAGCCAAAGGATGCATTCACAGAGAGTTCCGTTAGGTGAGAGGGAACAATGCTTAATTTGGTGAAGATGGCCTCGGAGTCGCTTGGTCGAGCCTATGGTTAGATCAAGACGTGTGCGCACGTTACAGCGCTAGAGTATGATCGTACTCGAAGAGGTTGCAATGGCGACGTTGCGGCGAAAAAAGGTGGTACCGCGGGAAATTGTCTCGCCCTTTTGCAGGGGCGGGATTTTTTTGTTTTCGGAGGTGAACATGGTCAGAATTGAAAATGTGTCGAAAACATTCGTGCAGACCGACAGGGAAAATTTACATGCGCTCGTGGATGTTTCCTTGGAAATCGAAAAGAACAGTATTTTCGGAATCATCGGCATGAGCGGCGCCGGCAAATCGACGCTTCTCCGCGCTCTCGTCGGCCTCGAAAAGGTGGACTGCGGAAGGATTTATGTCGACGGGGTCGAAATCACCAGTCTCAGGGGCGCGGAATTGAGGAATTATTTAAAGAATGTGGGCGTCGTGTTCCAGGGCTACAATCTCCTTTATCAGCGCAATGCGGAAAGGAACATTGCCTTTCCGTTGGAAATCAGCTGCTGGGATAAAAAAAGAATCAAAGCGCGGGTCGAGTATTTGCTTGAAGTCACCGGCCTCAAAGGGAAAGAAAAAGCCTACCCAGCCCAACTTTCCGGAGGCCAAAAGCAGAGAGTTGCAATCGCGCGGGCTTTGGCCCTGAATCCCAAGCTTTTGTTGCTGGATGAGATTACGAGCGCGCTCGATCCGAAAACGACGAAGCAGATCCTGAAACTCTTGCTTGAAATCAAGGATACATTTGAAGTGACGATGATTCTGATCACGCATGAGATCGGCGTCGTGGCTTCCGTCTGCGACGAGGTCGCGGTGCTTGATTACGGTAGGGTTGTGGAAAGGGGGAGGGCAAAGGAGGTTTTGGAAAACCCGAGGAGTGAGATCACGAGAATGCTGCTCGGAAAGGGGGGATTGGATGCTTAGGGATTTGTGGGAATTATTTGCGAGAACGGGGATGTTTAAGGGGACGCTTGAGACCCTTTACATGGTTTTTTTCTCCACGCTCTTCGCTTACCTCATCGGCGTCCCGCTCGGGGTTCTGGTCGTCGTGACCGACAAGGAAGGCATCAAACCCAACCGCATACTCAATTTATTGCTCGGAACAATCATCAATCTCTTCCGTTCGATCCCGTTCTTGATTCTCCTTGTGCTTCTGATTCCCTTCACGCGCCTGGTGGTTGGGACATCGATCGGTTCAACCGCCATACTCGTGCCCCTCACTTTCGCTTCGACGGTCTTCGTCGCCAGACTGGTGGAGACGGCATTGAAAGAAGTGGACCGGGGAGTGATTGAGCAAGCGCTGGTTTCGGGAGCGACGCCCGCGCAGATCGTTTTCAAAGTGTATCTGGCGGAAGCGACCCCGGCTTTGATCAGGGGGCTTGCGATCACGGGCATCAATCTGATTGGCTATTCCGCAATGGCGGGAGCGGTCGCCGGCGGGGGGCTGGGCGACATCGCCATCCGCTACGGATATCACAAGTACAATTATCGGGTAATGCTCGTCACGGTTGTTATTCTGGTATTGATCGTGCAGGCGATCCAGTTCGTTTTTGACAGAATCGCCCGCAGAGTCGACAAAAAAAGATTATAGGAGGTAAGGGATGAAAAAACATATTGCTTTGTTTATTGGAATCTTGTTCTTGCTGCTTTCCGGCTGCGCCGAAAAAAACAGCATTGATGACAAGCGGATCGTCGTCGCGGCTTCGCAGACGCCGCATGCGGAAATCTTGGAACAGGCACGGGCCTACATCGAATCCAAGGGCTATGAGTTTGAAATCCGCGTATTCAGCGACTATGTTCTTCCCAACGAAGCGACCGTGAGCGGGGAAATTGACGCCAACTTCTTCCAGCACCTTCCCTATCTGGAGGATTATAACAAAAACAATAAAACCAATTTGGTCTCGGTTCTGAAAGTCCATTATGAGCCCCTGGGCCTGTACCAGGGAAGAAGAAAAAGCCTCGATGATTTACAAAACGCTAAAATTGCAATCGCGAACGACAATTCCAACGGAGCAAGAGGATTGCTTCTGCTTCAGGAACAGAACATCATCAAGCTCGACGAAAGCAAGGGTGTTAATGTTAGCGTGGGAGATGTTGTTGAAAACCCGTACAATGTGGAAATCATCGAACTTGAGGCGGCAGTGATCCCCTCACAACTGGCGGATGTCGATTTCGCGGTCATCAACGGCAATTACGCCCTGGAAGCGCAAGTTCCGCAGAGCAAGCTGCTTGCGAGCGAAAAAAGCGATTCTCTCGCCGCGCAGACCTATGCCAACATCATTGCGGTCAGAGCGGAAAACAAAGACAAGGAGGCGATCAAGGTTTTGGTGGAAGCACTGAGCCAGCCGAACATCGCAGAATTCATCAATGACAACTATCTGGGAGCCGTCGTTCCCCTCGTGGATCATGATTGAAGAATTTGCCTGAACCCGAATAAAGTTGACATTAAAGAGGATGTTTTGTAAAATATAAGAAATGATTGGGAGAGTTAGGGAAAAGGGTTTATGAGAAGGAAAGGGAATGTCAGGCTGATAGACATCGCCAGGGAAGTGGGATGCACTGTCAACACAGTTTCGCGTGCCCTCCGCAACAAAGACGACATCAGCGAAAAAACGAAGAAAAAAGTGAGGGAGGTTGCGAATAGATTGGGGTACATCCCCAATTCGATCGCCAGCAGTTTGCGAAGCGGCCTTTCTTACACTGTTGCGATCATCTTTGAAAATTTAATAAATCCTTACTACATGATCATGACCGACAAACTGCATCGGCGTCTCGAGGAACTTGGCTATGCGACTTTGATATTTGCCGTTCATGATTATACTTTTAAATCCGAAGCGCTCAGTCCGATTATCTCCCGAAAAGTTGACGGCCTCATCACCTTTTTGGAACCGACCGAAGAAACGATTGCTTTGTGCGCCAAAAACAACATTGCATCTCTGCTTTTGGGAAGAAAGAATACCAAATTGAGAATTGATTCAATCGCCACTGACGATTACAGCGGCGGTTTCAAAGCCGGAGAACTTTTGATTGCCAGGGGCGTCAAAAATGTCGGTTACATCGGCGCTCCGGAAGCCATCGAATGTTCCGTGAGAAGGCAGAGGGGTCTGAGGGACGCGTTTTTGAAACACGGTCTTCCCTATGACGAAGATAATGTCAGGTACATGAACGGCAATGACCTCAAAAAGGAAATCGAAGCCCTGCTTGAAAACGGCGCGAACGGCATTTTCTTTTTCAATGATGTCATGGCTTATGAAGGCATCAGATATTTGAACTCCAAAAATATACGCATTCCCGAAGACATTAAAATCGTCGGTTATGACGACATCGCCCATGATTTTCCGGTCCCGATCTCATTGGCGACGGTTTCCTCAGACAAGGATCGGATCGTCAACACCGCCGTTGACATCCTTTATAAAAAAATGCGCGGACTAGACTGCAAAAACGATATCAAAATCATTGACTTCGATGTCAATATAAAAGAAGGTTCAACCGTTTGAACCGTGCTTTTCTGAAAACGAGCCTTATCGGGTTCGTTTTTAATTTTAAAATCCTAGGCTTATACCCTTGATTTTTTTTAGGAAATCTTGTATAATATCTTAGGTCTGAAAAATAGAATTAAATACAGGCGCCTATAGTAAAATGGATATTATGAGGGACTCCGAAGCCCTAGTTGCAGGTTCGATTCCTGCTAGGCGCGCCATTTTTTTCCATTTTTTATTATTAAGTACGAATCGGGATGTAGCTCAGCTTGGTTAGA
>LSQX01069059.1_pt1 | contig 13793 bp, 12 predicted proteins | sample 654561 | NCBI WGS metagenome assembly LSQX01 (sample SAMN04489861, study PRJNA283612) | anaerobic digester metagenome | isolation source: 4 biogas reactors fed with cattle manure at either 37C or 55C with and... | place: Denmark: Kongens Lyngby | collected 2014 | reverse complement strand
TGGTTCTGAATCCGTCAAAGAAATGGAGCACTGGCACACGACTTTCAAGTGTAGCCATCTGTGCAATCAGAGCCATGTCCATTACTTCCTGGACGGTCGAAGAACAAAGCATCGACCAACCTGTTCCTCTAACTGCCATTACATCGGAGTGATCGCCAAATATCGACAGCGCATTTGTAGCCAGAGTTCTTGCTGAAACATGCATTGCTGTGCTCGTAAGTTCTCCTGCAATTTTGTACATGTTGGGTATCATTAAGAGAAGTCCCTGTGATGCCGTAAATGTCGTCCCAAGGGCTCCTGCCTGTAAAGCTCCATGATACGCTCCGGAAGCTCCGCCCTCACTCTGCATTTCCTCAACGTGAGGCACTGTGCCCCAGATATTGGGACGTCCATCTGAGGTCCACTGGTCAGCCCATTCACCCATGTTCGAAGATGGTGTAATGGGATATATTGCTATCACTTCATTAACAGCGTGCGCGACGTACGCTGCCGCCTCGTTACCGTCCAGTGTAATCATTTTTTTCTTTGCCATTGCAGTTGCCTCCTCATTTTTCATTGAAAATTCTGACATTAACTATCATTATTCTCAATAATATCAAAGCGTCAATTACTAATTATTACACATAAACAGCAAAAAACATATCAGTAGTTTGTCCCAGAATAAAAGTAAATGTTTGGTTAGAACAAAAAGAGACCCAGCGATTAATGGCTTCACCTTGCCATTGTAATCGAGAGGGTCCCTAGGACTATAATTTTTGAGAAACAGTAAATTAGATCAGATTACAGTTTCAACATCGTTCCGGCGTTTTTCTTATTCGCCTTTTCAAGAATCAGTTTTGCAGTCATTACGTCATGACTTGCTACACCCATAAATAGACATGTCCTGCGCCCTTCTCTGACCGGCGCAGCCTTTCCTGACAGAACTTCGCCCATGTCCGCATAAATTTCATCTGCTAGAGGGTATCCGTTCTGAAAGAAGATTCCGTGTTCCTGTGTCCACAGGTATTGGTTGCGGCTATCACAGACGAAAGCCTTACCCTTATTAACAACATCAGCCGAGAATGTTGAGTCGTAATCGCTTGTCATACAGAAAACATCCGTCTTCAGCATGTCTGCTGTTATTGTTCTTTGAGGTTTATCGAGTATTGGAGCACAAGTTGTAACTACGTCAGCATCTTCACAGGCTTTTTTCACATCACGGCAAACTACGAATTCTACATTCGGGCATACACCCTTCATGGCTTCGATAAACCTGTCCGCCTGTTCAGGTATCGGATCATAGAGTTTCACTGTTTTGATTTTTGGAAGGACTTCTTTGAACGCACGGAGTGTTATTCTTCCTATGGTTCCGAGCGCTACAATCGCAACAACTTCAGCATTAGGATCTGCAAAATACTTTGCCCCAACTCCCGCCGCTGCGCCTGTTCTCCATGTCGTCATCCAGTTGCAATCCATAATCGCCTTGACAACCCCGGTATCGACATCATTAAGGATAAAGACACCGTTATTGTAGGGCAGCTTCCTTTGTAAATTACTGGGAAAACCGGCCACCCATTTTATTCCTGCCATATCAACTTCTCCACCTACCCAGCACGGCATTGCGTGCATATAACAGTCCGGTTTGGGGTGTACTCCAATTTTTGCAGGAAGCTCAACCTTATTTTCACCGTTGAGTCTCCAGCCTATCTCCACATGGTCCATAACCTCCCTCATCGTTATTCCGAGGGATTCAACATCTGCCTGAGAAAGAAAACGAACATCGTATGCCATTATAAAAACGCCTCCTGTATTGAATTTCCCGGCCTGCCGGGTATTATGCAAATTTGATATCAGGATATAAAGTCCGGAAGATTTACGTTTCCGGAAACAAATAATTTTTGTTCGGCGAACAGTTCGTTCCTTGCTTCCATACGCTTTTTGCAGCTATTTTTATCAGACATATAAATANNATACCGTACAGAATCGAATGTAGAATGGACATCACTGCCGCTCAAGGATCTATAAATGAGACGAATTTTTGCGGTACTATAAAAAGAGGGTCCGAGTACTCGGTTATAGGCGAAGAGATAGAATCAGAGACTCCGATTATAGAACAACCTTTTTTGCTAAGAATTTCCAAAATGGTCTGGGTTTTGAGCGGGTATCTAGGAAAACTCATAACCAGAGCTACTGCTCCCTTTGGAGCATCCAGCAAAGTGTTTATATCAGAGATATCTGTGTTTTTGACAACCCAAACGTTTTCTTTCATAGTCCCCAAAAAATACCCTGCGTACTCTGCAAGAAAAGAGTTGCTCCCTGTTCCTACGACGATAACTGCTGGTGCTGCTGCAAGAATTTTTACCGCTTTAGAATAATCTCGATTTCTTATAAGCTCATAAGTCTCGTCCATCACTGAACGTTCCATTTCAAAGACAGTATCAAAGAGAGTTATGGGATGACCATTCTTCTTCATTGAGAATATTTCGAGGGTTCTCGGGGATGACTTCTCTATCGCATCCCTCAAAGCTGTTTTAAGAGATGAGAATCCACAGTATCCGAGAGTTTGGGCAAAGCGAACCACTGTTCCTTGTCCTGTTTCCGTCAATTTTGCAAGCTCAGCAAGGTTCACATAGGCCAGCGATTTATAATTGGACATGATATAACCACCAACGACCTTCTGTTTAGGTGACAAAAGATCATATTTAGAGCGTATATTATCAAAAAGGGAAAATTTAGCTTCATCGCTCATGGAGAATTTTCTCCTATCCTTGATAATGTTGGAGTATTTGTACTGTCTAAATATTAGTACCTCTTTTTGATTTGTCAATCAAAATATTTCAAATATTGCATAAAGATTGCGAAGACAGATTTATTGTGATAGCATCTAAATCAATCCAAGTCTATAAAAAGAGGGGCGAATGTCTAAATGAAAATCAGTAAAATGGTAGCCGCAATTGATTCTCACACTTGTGGAGAACCTACAAGAATAATTATCGGTGGTGCTCCGCTCTTAAAGGGAAAGACCATGTCTGAAAAATGGAAGGATTTTTGCGATAATCATAACGATTTTCGCCGTTTTATAATGACTGAACCCAGAGGGCATGCAGACATGTTTGGAGCAATAATGGTTCCGCCGATAAACCCAGAAGCACACACAGGAGTTATATTCTGCGATTCAGGCGGGAGTGTTGCAATGTGCGGACACGGTTCCATTGGGCTTTCCTCTACGATGGTTAACCTTGGTATGGTACCTGTAACAGAACCGTTCACAGAGGTTAAACTCGATACTCCTGCAGGACTAGTGACGTTGTCAGTAGAGGTAAAAGACGGCGAGGCTGTATCCGCTACTTTGAAGAACGTACCCTCCTTCGTATTTGCCAGGGACCTTGATCTCTACATCCCATCGCTGAATAAAACTGTAAAGTTTGATATATCTTTCGGAGGTAATTTTTTTGCAATACTGAACGCCGAGGATTTTGGCTTTGAAATCCTCCCGGCTGAAGCTGCGGAAATTACAAAGATGGGGCTGGAAGTTATTGAAGAGGCTAACAAACAGCATAAGGTTCAGCACCCTCTAATTCCGGAGAACAATAGTGTCCTGTTGGCAGAGTTCGGCATTCATAAAGAAGGACAAAATGCTAAAAATTGTGTTATTTTTGGAGTTAAAAATGTTGACAGATCTCCCTGCGGAACAGGAACATGCGCAAAAATGGCCTTGCTTGCATCAAAAGGGGAACTTAAGCCAGGAGAAATATTCCCGCACGAGAGTATTCTGGGAACTGTCTTCGAAGGTCATTACGAAGAAGGACCCAAAGTCGGCAACTTCGAGTCGGTTCAGCCATATATTAAAGGCGCAGCCAATATCACAGGTTTTAACTGGCTCATACAGCAAGACAGCGACGAGCTTCTTCCTGGATTCTTGCTCGGCTGAGTTTTTCAAGGGATACGTAAGACGAAAACGACACTAAAAGATAGGACCGGTTTTATTTTTATCTAAACCGGTCCTGTCTTGTCTTAATTTATCTTTAATTTGGTATAGTTATACATCTATACAAATTCGAACCTTAATGCGGGGGGACCTACGTGTCTAAGAAGACCATTTTTTCATTCAAATCGGTTCTTATATTTTTTATTTTATTTGCAATGTTTTTGATTTTTCCCAACTCATCGCAAGCCGAAAGTCTCGCCGATGTTCACAAAGAACTTCTCGAGTACCAGTCTCAGCCGCTGGAACGAATAAAAATTCTTAAAGCTGAAATACTTAAAATACAAGGTTTGGAAGAAGGGCTTGCGAGGCAATACGGCATACCCGTTTACCAAGTCATAAACTATGAAATGATGTTGGAAAACAACATACAGACATACCACAACATTTATTTCCTTCAAAAACAGGGGACAACCCCTTCACAATTCATATTAGAAGAAGGCAGGATAGATGAACTGGCTGAAAAAACACCCCCTTATTCATTTCTTTTGTACCTTGACTTCATAGAAGATGTAGAAAACTACAACAACGAGGCTGACAGATTCGAATGGTTGATAAAAAGAACTAAAGCTACTCTTTTAAAAAACACTGAAGAGAGGGCAGAAGCAGAAAAAAGGTTCCGTCTTGTAAACAACACTATTTCAAATACAAATGGAAATAATCTCAAAAACAGCTGGGAAATTAAAGAGGTAAAGGCTAAGCTAGAGAAATGTGTAACTGTAAACACTCTTTCAAACAGTACTTTATCTTTAACAGAGAAAGAACTAAACGAAACAAAAAATACAATCGCCATCGTTGAACCAATTCTTGATAAAATTAGAGAAAATATTAAGTTCAACAGCGAAGACTTTGCTCAGCTGAATTTTAACATTATGCTAAAAACCGAATTTCTTTATAGAAGCATCTCAGTACTTGAAAGAAAATTGGAAATTGGAAATGAATTAAACAATGACCTGACGGAAATAACTCCTTTTACAAGATTTTGGATTTCAAACGAAAAGCAGCTGATTAGGGACGAAATTCTGATGGTCCTTGAATTAATTGAAAAATTGACATCCCTCAGATCTGTCTGGAGGGGGATGCAGGATCTCATAGAAGGAAATCTGGATATGTCCGGACAGAAATTTATACTTTCGAGAACCAATGACTACATATCTGACATAAGCACAAATATTAGGTTATGCGTAGATGCTATACAGACTATAAGAGAGACAGAACAGGCAGTTAAAAGAAGATTCAGCGAAGAGAACCCGCTTATAACAGATGGGGATGCGCAGAACAGAGATCAGTTCCTTGAAAACCTGCATGTTAGAAAAACAAGATACCTCTCATACCTTGTCGATTTAGGAATGATAAAGAGTCAATATCAAGACCTACAAAAAGAATCGATGCGCATAGCAGGCCAATATCACAACGAAGACAAGCTAAACTTTCTCTGGGGAGTTAGCTTAGCCAAGATTAAAGATACAGAACTTTGGTATGTCGGTGAATCCCCGATAACTGTAGGCAAGTTTTCTTTTGCACTTCTCATCTTTCTCTTTGGCATAGCCATAACCCGTTACTTCGTATATCTATTTAAAAAAAGAACATCTGACGGTTTGAGCATAACCAGACACGGCAATCTTGTGATCCAAAAGTTTATATATTACACAGGGGTGACCATTTCGACCTTATTTGGACTGTGGAACCTGCATATTCCTATTACTGCTTTCGCCTTTCTTGGGGGAGCAGCAGCAATAGTTATAGGATTCGGAACACAAAGATATACCGGAGACATCTTTAGTGGAATAATACTCCTTTTCCAGAAAAAAATCAGAATCGGAGACGAAGTGATAATAGCTGACCGAAGAGGAATCGTTGAGGAAATAACACTCCAGAACACTATTGTAAGGTGCGAACAAAGTAATCACCTTATTATCCCTAACAGCAAAGTACTTGAAGGATCGATAGTCAACTTGACGCTTAACAACTCATTCTCAAGAACAGAAGTAAGTATCTCTGTAGCATATGATACCGAGATAGAGAAGGCAATGTGTATCATGAGAGAAATTCTGAGCAAGGATAGAAATGTACTCAATTCGCCTCCCTACAAGATACTCTTAGAAGATTTCGGAGAAAGTTCTATAAAGCTGACAGCCCAATTTTTTGTCGACATAAAGGACAATCTCGAAAGGGATGTCAGAAGTTCTATTCGGCAGAAGATACTTGCAGAATTTAACAATGAAAAAATAGAAATACCATTCCCACAAAGCGACGTCAGGATTAAATCCGACTCAAAGGAACAATAAGTAAGGGGTCTCGGTCTATCTTATTTTGATTTACTATATATTCAGGGTTTCTACTTCCGCTTCTCCCTCTCTCTGGGTCACAGATTTCATGAGCGAATAGAGCCTGTAAGAAGCTGACACCATATCTATGACCGAAGATGTGTACTTGAACATCCTAGAGTTTTTCGTGTAGACTCCTTCGGCAATAAAGTTCACGCGTCCATCACGGAGAAGCCTGACGGCGTAGTTTTTGCTATCCTCTTTGCCCTCGCTATAAACGGCAATAGCGTGACCTCCTTGGTTTTTCACCAACTTCATGCAGGGGACGTCTGTGCTTCCGTCACCTATAAAAATCATCCTCGAAAATGGAATCCTACGGTCCTCTTCTGCAACGAACTCATTAATAGCAAGGTTGTCAGTCACACTTTCAATCCCTTTGTTTATCCTGTAAAGATACTGGGTCTTGGTCGTATAGTTAACAGCATTTGCCGGCCATATCGCAACATCATGCTGGTCATATATGAACGAGCTTGCATATATAGCTTTTACGTGACCGTTTATCGGAGTCCCCTCGATCATCTCTTTCAGGCCTGAGGATATTATGTAGTGTTCAAGCTTTACACCTTTTTTTACGGCATATTCGTTAATCTCGCCAAACCAACTTTTTACTCCTTTAAAAAGGTCCACTGTCTTTCCATATTTTCTAAAAGCACTTTTTGAGATCTGCACCTTTCCTGAGATCCTTGCTTTGTCGAGCATAAGTTTCATATAAGCGAGTATAGGGTCTACCTCATGCTCTCTCGCCAAGACGTTGGATTCTTCCCAGAATTCCATGGGAGTAATTTTTAGGTCGGGGAAAAAATCGTGTTCCTGCATATTCCCGGGGGCAAGAGTACCGTCGAAATCGTAACATATTGCCATTACAGGATCTGGATATGTCATATTTATACCTCCTGGCAATTTATTTAATCTGGGAACCACTATACATTTAACGGTATATGGTCAGATAATAATTATACTCACATCAGCAAGATAGGAAAATAACAAAACCTCCTGGTTGGTGCTCTATATTTTGCACCCTTCAGGAGGTTTTGCATAATTTATGGGATGGACGGTCGGAAGATAAAATTTTGAATCCGTTACAGTTGTATCTCAGCCGTCTTTTCTACACCGCCCTGCACAAAAGTAATCTTTAAAAGGGCCCTAGATTTGTGCTTATCGTTGAGGTAGGCTTTTATCCATCCAAAATCATAGTTTAACGTGTCATAAACATCAACTTTTACGAGTCTGTCTCCTTGTCGGAGTCCTGCATAAAAGGCCGCTGTCCCTTTTGCGACACTCTCTATCAGCATGTGTCCTGAAGAGCTCCTTTTTCCATCTGTAATATCAAAACCCGCAAATTGAGTTAAAGATAAAATTGGGCCGGGATTGTTTGGCATATACTGTAGGGGTGTGGGTTGTTGCACATAAGATGGCTCTGTATTACGTAAAGGATCGGCATAATATTCGCTGGCTTCTTCTGAAACAGAGTATTCAGGAACCGATATTCTCACAAATACCTTGCGATTCTCGGGATAGAAGGAGTATTGAATCTGTGAACCATCATTAAATCCGCTGATTTTAATTACAGCAATTCCGGATCTGTCTTCAAAAGAAGTTCTTCTTCCTTCACTTTCCCATAAGTTTCTAATTATGCTTATAGCCTCGCCAATGCCTCTTTCGGCAGCTAGTGAAGATGCCCGTTTTGCTTCGTTTTCAGCTTTAGTTCTGGCACTGTTTTCGAGTTCCTGTTTCTTTCTGTATTCCAAATCATTTCTTGAGTCATTATATGACGTTCCGCTGCCTCTTGAATATCCAGAGCTGCTGTTAATACTTGAAAAAATGCTCCCCAGAACAATAGCAGCGCCCAGACCTACCAAGATGTCATTATTGCTATAGTTCCTGTAGCCGTAGTACCTCGGATAGTTTGAATATCCAAAGCTAAAACCCGGTCTATATATAGGGCGGTAAATGGGTCTATACCAAGGGTAGGACCTGGGGATAGGACCGTGGTAAGGGCGATTGTATTGAGTCCCTGCCTGCGCCATAGGAACAAAAAGAAGAGAAAGTATCAGTGAAATAGACACTATACGCTTTTTCATAATCAATGTACTCCCTTCAAATCACCGGCTAAATAAAAACTTGAGATCCGTCTTTTAATAAAAATTCCTGCTTAAATTCAAACAGCAAATCAACGACCACGAATCAGAATTTCTTTCACTCCTTGGTCGCTAGTCTTTATTATACTAAAAACATGTGTGAATTATATGTGGATGTTCTGTATGGTGAAAATTTTTATATAATTTCTGATATCTGTCCAAGATAGTGGCAAAACACTATAAACAAATCAACCTCTATCTTTAGTAGTAAATAGAAGTTCTCAAGGTAAGACAAGTAAAATCACCTAATTGATGCATTTAGACCTTCAAATATTCAGAAAATTGCGATATAATCTTAGTACCGATACGAGGTAGCGAAGGGAGGAACCAAAAATGACTTTTGACATGAAAACTCAGTATATCGACGTACCCGGTGGATATGTGGGGTTGCATGTATTAGGCACCAACGATTCCAACATCCCCATTCTTTTCATTCACGGAGGCCCTGGAGGTAATTTTGAATCTTTTAAGCCAATGGCTGAAATGCTTTCTGAACACACGAAAGTATATATGTATAACCAGCTTGGAAGTGAGGACCACAACAACGTAGGCGATGAGTCTATCTGGGTTCCGGAACGCTATATTCAGACTCTAAACACAATCATCAAGGAGATGAAAGTAGAAAGCCTTCATTTAGTGGCACATTCATGGGGAGCGATGCTTGCTGCAGAACATGTTTTAAGCACGCCCAACTCACCTGTTAAATCAATTACTATGATAAGCCCATACCTTAGTACTGAGATATGGATAAGGGACGCAAGGTCAAGGCTCGCCGAACTGAACAACGATTACCTTAGAACAGTAGAAGAGTCTGACAGCGAAACACAATTTGGCGGCAGACTATATCAGGACATAATTAAAGAATACAACCGCAATTTCCAGTGCCGGGAGCTGCAGAAACACAAGAGACAGTTCAGGCAGTACTCTCTCAAGCCAAAAACATCGACAGGCATGAAAGTTTACAAACATATGTGGGGACCGAGTGAATTCACATGCAACGGCGTACTCAAAGACTTGGACATTACTTCGAAACTTTCACAGATAAAGGTGAGAGTGCTTATAATAGGCGGAGTATACGACCAGGTAAAAAAAGAAAGCATTGAGTACTATTGCTCCCTTATTCCTGGATCTGTAAGGGTAACCATACCAGAGGCTTCACAAACCTCATTCCTTGAAAACCCCGACAGTTTTTTTGATTCACTCACAACTTTTTTAAAGGGTTTTTAGACTCTAGAGAGAATTTAGGATAAATTTATAATTTTCATTTAAGACAGCATAGGACACAATTCTTATGCTGTCTTTTTTTTGGTGAATTTATACTGACCCTTATAAGGGTAACCGCGTGCTAGTTTTGATTAACAGGTGGACAAGACAACGATTAAAAAATTTTCTAGATTTATCAATTGTATAGGCCTGACCCCACCGCCTTCCCAACCCTGTTGGAAAAAGCATATAATAGACAAACAGAACACAGATCCACACATCATAACTGGCGTAACTTTTTAGGAGGGAATGAAATGAAAAGCACAAAAAGCCTGAGCATAGGCACCACCGGCAAAACTCCTTTCAGCTTCAAGGCAAGAGGACAGGTCTCAATTCAAATGCCCGCACCCTACATGACCGGCCTGATGCTTCTCTCGGTCACAGCCTTGTTCCTATTCTTCTATAAGAAAAAACACTCGAAATAGCTGTGGTGAATTACGAAGCTCCGGATCGTGGTGATTTGCCTGCCCCCTATACTGCGGCTAAAAACTGCCGCGGGAAGCAATTGTGAAACTGCTGGAAAACCGTCCAGCGTTAAGCGATAGTGAAGCGGTTGTAATTTCTACACATCTTGTCAATTGTGTTGGTCTGACCCCAATGGTGTTTCATAGACAGTATCCTCAGTAGCTTCAACGATGCCGGATCCGTTTTTAGGCTGATTTTCAAGAGATCTATCTGTTTGTTATTTCATCACAATTTATCTAGCAGTCTAATAACCTCGGAGATGCTCATGTTTTTTTCTTTGGCGATTCCTGCAAGATCGTCATACTCATATTTTAAGCGGCTAACTCCGTATCCCCTGGAATCTTTACGGCGCACTTCGCCGTAGGGGGTGTCGATCGTCGTGATTTTGCGTTCAAGAACATGCCTGTTGCAGAGAGTCTCGCGGACACCGATCGTAGTGGTATATTTGAAGACAGCTCTTACAATGCTGTCTTTGTCCTGCTCACGGCACAGCATATGAATGAGCGTGCCGGGGCGAGATTTTTTCATGCCGATCGGTAGAGTGAAGACCTCCGGCGCACCGGCGTCAAATAAGCGATCCATTGCAAAACTGATCTCCTCGGCGGTCATATCGTCTACATTGCAGTTCAATTCAACTACCTGATCTCGCTTGTCTTCAGTTTCGCCGAGCATAGCTCTGACGCAGTTAGCCGTTTCAAAATCCCTTTTGCCCATGCCATAGCCGATGGTTTTTGTCTTTATAACGGGCATGTCACCGAAGGATGTTGCAAAATACTTCAGCAGCGCGGCTCCGGTAGGTGTGCAAAGCTCCCCTTTGATACTGCCGCCGTAAATCGGTACATCGCGCAGGATATATGCAGTGGCCGGTGCAGGGACAGGAAGGATGCCGTGAGAGCATCGCACATGATCGCTGCCCACATGGACAGGTGAAACGATGACCTGTTGCGGAGCGATCTTATCCATAAGCAGGCAGACAGCTGTAATGTCAGCGATGGCGTCCATTGTGCCGACTTCATGGAAGTGGATATCGGAGACTGGAACGCCATGGACGTGACTTTCTGCCTCGGCGATAAGTGCATAAACCTCCCAAACATCCGCCTTGACCTTTTGGGATAGCTTCAGGTCCTCAATGATGTGTACGATCTCGTGCATACCTCTGTGACAGGATGTATGATCTCCGTCATTGAAATTTTCGTGCTTATGTTCGTGAACATATTCATGGCTGTGCTCATGTTCGTGCCCATGATGGTGCTCGTGCAGGTGGGGGACCTCTTCCTCCTGACCTTTGACCATAACTGTGATGTGCGTACCGTTAATTCCGCACTTGGTAGATAACTCCTTTTTCACATGTACACCGGGTATTCCAAGATCGTTCAGCTCAGCAAGAAAGACATCCTGATCAGGAAGAAGCTCCAGAAGTGCAGCAGTCAGCATATCACCGGCAGCACCCATTCCACAGTCAAGATACAATGTTTTCATTTACTTTTTACCTCCATATGATTGATCATACTGGCCATGTATCCGGCTCCAAAGCCGTTGTCGATATTGACGACGGAGACACCGCTGGCGCAGGAATTAAGCATGGAGAGGAGCGCGGACAGGCCACCGAAGGACGCACCATAGCCAACACTCGTGGGTACGGCGATAACCGGACAGTCGGCAAGCCCGCCGATCACGCTGGTAAGCGCACCTTCCATGCCTGCGATAGAGATGATTACACTGGCGCTCATGATGTCTTCCAAATGGGCCAGAAGCCGGTGCAGTCCGGCGACACCAACATCATAAAGCCGTGTTACCTCGTTGCCCAGAACCTCCGCTGTCAGCGCGGCCTCTTCGGCAACAGGAATGTCGCTGGTGCCAGCAGTGGCAACGACGATCTTTCCGATCCCGTCAGGCCTGGGCAGATCGCCGATGATGCCGATCCGTGCCTCGGCATGATAGGTCAGAGCGCAAGTCTGTCCAAGCTCCGCTGCTTGATCTTTATCCAACCGGGTGATCAGGATAGTATTCCGATTGTTTTTTCGCAGTGTGTCGGCAATGCCGATGATCTGCTCCGGCGTCTTTCCGGCTCCGTAAATAACCTCGGTGACACCCTGACGAAGCGCTCTGTGCATATCGACCTTGGCATAGCCTATATCCTCAAAAGGAGCGAATTTCAGCTTCAAAACCGCCTCTTCCACAGACAACCTGCCATTCTTAACACCCTCAAGAATTTCTTTGATGTATGTATTCATGCTCTCACCTTCCGATCCAGCAGAACGTCATTAAAGTGTTTTTTTAGTTCTTTAATGATCGCGGCACGGTTCTCCGGCAGCTTATCAAACTGTCCGGACGGAAGTTGAATTTTTGCTGAGGAGCCCAGCATCCGGATACGAAAATCAGAGAATCCAAGTGCCATCAGATGATCCTCGGCGTGCTCTATTTTCTCCAGCTTCTCCTGCGTGATAGCATCTCCGGTCGGGATACTTGTTGCAAGGCAGGAATAGGCCGGTTTGTTCCATGTGGACAGCTCCGCATCCTTGGACAGCCGACGGATATCGCTTTTGGTCAGGCCGCATTCCCGCAAGGGAGAGAGAACAGACAGCTCACGCAACGCCCGCATGCCGGGTCTGTCGTCCTCGCTGTCGGAAGCGTTTGTGCCGTCAATAAGCGTCGTATAACCATCTGCCAAAGCGTACTTTGCTATCGTGCTGAAAATTAACCTTTTACAATAATAACAGCGATCTGATGGGTTCGCCGCAATCTCCGGAAGCAATAGAACATCGGCCTCTATGACACTCATATCTGCATTCAGCTCTGTCGCCGTTTTTTTTGCGTCGTTCAGTTCAAACTGAGGCTGGAAGGCAGATTTAACGTAGTACGCCTTAACCTTTGCGCCGCTGTTTATCGCCGAATAAAGCAGATATGTTGAATCCACGCCGCNNGGAAAAAGCGACCGCCACCCGATCATGCGCCTGAAAGAATGCCGACAGTTCCATAAGTCCAGCCCCTCTATACAAACAGTCTGTTTTCCGAATATTTTTATAAAAAGAGCGATTCTACCGATAGACAGCAGAACCGCTCTCAGGTCGTTCCATTCTATTTGTTCTTAAAAAGTGAGGCTTTGACAACGCCCTTAGGGTCTTTGATCAGCAGGATAGCCAGCCAGATAATCATACCGAGTGCCACAACTGAGAGACCGAGATAGAAATCATTGAGCATTTCCACAGGAGAGGGCGTAAAATACTCGGCTTGCAGCTCGGCATATTCAAAGATAGCATCGACCAGCCACATGATCGAGGCGCCCCAGTACATCCAGCAGAGGATATCGACCCTCATTTCGCTCTTTGGAGCATTTTTATACCAGATAATAGTGCAGATGATTGCCGCGAATACAGTGGTAAGCAGTGTCATACAGTACCTCTATTCAAACGGCAGGCTGATGCTTCAGCGCCCGTTTCTCAATGATGTTTGAAACTACCAGCATACCGATCCAAACCACTGTTACAAGGACGGACATCGCGACGCCCACTGTAGACATCTCATGCAACATCTCCGCCGCATCCGACGGGTTGCCTGCCGCCGTCAGGAAGGGGAACCACGGTACGATCTCGCCGTGCCACACATGCTCAAAGGCCAGCAGAACAGAGCCGCCCC
>LSQX01343487.1_pt1 | contig 13794 bp, 14 predicted proteins | sample 654561 | NCBI WGS metagenome assembly LSQX01 (sample SAMN04489861, study PRJNA283612) | anaerobic digester metagenome | isolation source: 4 biogas reactors fed with cattle manure at either 37C or 55C with and... | place: Denmark: Kongens Lyngby | collected 2014 | reverse complement strand
AACTTCTAACCTCTAAACCGTAGTGGCTGGTCTCTGTCCCAGCCAGATAATCTATCAACGAACACCTGCTGTCCGAGACGGAGATCGGACACTACGGGCAGGATTGCTCATCATTCGTGAGCTGTTACGTAATATATCTTAAAATTGGCTGGTGATATGGAGCAGCAACCCAATAACTGGACAGGCCAGAGGCAACTGGCAGAAGCATGCTGGTCGCAGGCGAGAGCGAACTACGCAGCCGCTGTGACCCTGTTGGATGCGGGCGTCTATTTCGCCAGCGTATTCTTTGCCCAGCAAGCCGCCGAGATGGCTTTGAAAGCGGCAAGCATACGAAAGCTCCACAAAATACCCCGAGGCCACAATCTCATAAATATGTGCAGCGGGCTGGAGGCTCCTGCGGAGGTGATGAATGCCTCAGCAGAGCTTAATCCGCAATTTCTGTCCACGCGAAGCCCGGAGGCGGCCACCGGAGTGCCTGCGCAAAACTACGACCGCAAATCCGCCAGACTGCACCTTCGGATGGCACAGACCATAGTAGATTGGATCAAAGCAACCTTGTATTAACTCCTTCAGGCTGAGCGTGATAGCCAAATAGCGTTTGCACAGTTCGCCCTATTTGGTGTATAACATATCCGTCAATCCAATGGGAGTTGGTTCAAATGCGCATCTGCAACGATCCGGACTTCGACAATCTGCTTGCCGTGCTGCGGCGAGAAAAACCTTCGCGTCCCACTCTCTTCGAATTCTTTCTCAACGAAGCTCTATACCGCAGGATAGCAGGCGTCGGCGCAGAAGATGAGCTTGACGGCCACGACCACGCACGGATGCTGCTGGCGGCGTTTATGCGAGCGGGATACGATTATGTCACTTTATACGGGTCGGATTTGACATTTCCGGCAGGCGATATCGAACAAATGGCAAGCCGCTCCCTTGACCATTGTCCGATTATCTTCGACAGGGATTCATATCAGGCGTATCAGTGGCCGGACCCTGCATCGTTCAGTTACTCCAGACTCGATGTAATAGGCGCACAACTGCCTCGGGGAATGAAAATAGTCGTCTGCGGGCCGGGCGGAGTGCTCGAAAATGTGATGCAGTTGGTCGGCTTCGAAGGCATTTGCCTGATGATGGCTGACGATCCTGATCTTGTCGAGAAGATTTTTGCCGAGGTCGGATCGAGATTGGTCGAATACTACCGAGTTGCAGCTAGTCATCCTGCAGTCGGCGCGCTGATCTCAAACGACGACTGGGGCTTCAGCGCGCAGACCATGCTCAGTCCGGCCGATATGCGTCGATATGTGTTTTTGTGGCACGAGCGCATCGTTCAAGTGATACACGATGCGCAAAAGCCCGCGATTTTGCATTCATGCGGCAATCTCGAATCCGTTATGGACGATATAATCGATGTTATGAAATACGACGCCAAGCACTCGTATGAGGACAAGATATGCCCTGTCGAGGAGGCATACGAACGCTGGGGAGACCGAATCGCGATCCTTGGCGGAATAGATTTGGACTTCGTCTGCCGATCCAAACCTGATAAAATAACCCAAAGGGCGCAGGCTATGCTAGATCGCGCCGCAAACCGAGGCAGCTACGCGCTCGGCTCCGGCAACTCCATACCATATTATGTGCCCGACGATAACTACTTTGCTCTTATCGAACCCGTAGTCGCCCTGCGGAGGCATTTGTGAGGGATATGAATTATCTATTGGGAATAGACATCGGCACCAGCGGAACAAAAGCTCTGCTCATCAATGCGAGCAGCGGCGGAGAGGTTGTGGCTTCCTCCACAAAGACCTACGACCTGTCCACTCCCAAACCCCTTTGGGCTGAACAGTCACCAGAGGACTGGTGGCAGGGGACCGTCGATTCCATACGAGATGTGCTCGACAAATCAGAAATCGACGCCCGTCAAATCAAAGGAATCGGCTTATCCGGCCAGATGCACGGCTCGGTTTTTCTTGACGAGAACAATCAGGTTCTGCGACCGGCGATTATCTGGTGCGACCAGCGAACTCAGGCGGAGTGTGACTGGATAATGGATACCGTAGGCCGCGATAAAACGCTGGAGTTGATCTCTAACCCTGTCCTCACCGGTTTTACTGCGGGAAAGATCATCTGGCTTCGCAACAACGAGCCGCACATATACAATCAGGTTAAAAAAGTAATGCTGCCCAAGGACTACATACGCCTGCGACTGACGGGCGAATACGCCACCGAGGTATCCGATGCCAGCGGCACTGCTCTGTTCAATGTCGCCAAACGAGATTGGGCCTATGAGATGCTGGAGGCGATAGATATCCCTGCGCAATGGATGCCCAAAGCTTATGAGAGCGTGGAGATCAGCGGAAAAATCACTGCCGAGGCCGCAAAGTTGACCGGCTTGTCGAAGGGAACCCCTGTAGTCGGAGGCGGCGGTGACCAGGCAGCGGGCGCGGTCGGCAACGGAGTAGTGGAGGAGGGGATAATCTCGTCCACTGTCGGCACATCGGGCGTGGTATTTGCATTCGCCGATAAGCCGGTAACAGACCCCGAGATGCGCATGCACACATTTTGTCATGCAGTGCCGGGCAAATGGCACATGATGGGAGTAATGCTGTCTGCGGGCGGGAGCCTGCGCTGGTATCGAGACACATTTGCCGAGATGGAGACACTTATTGCCGAAGCGCTCGCCACAGACCCTTATACCATTATATGCGGCACAGCGGCGAAGGCTCCCGTAGGAAGCGAGGGACTTATATTCCTTCCATACCTCACCGGCGAACGCACCCCATATCCAAACCCGCATGCACGCGGAGTCTTTTTCGGGATCACTCTGCGCACGGGCAGGGATCATTTTGCGAGAGCTATCCTTGAGGGCATAGCTTACGGGCTGAGAGATTCGTTCGGCATTCTCGAGGAGATGGGAGTGCCTGTAAATCAGGTTCGCGCATCGGGCGGCGGCGCTCGCAGCGGAGTATGGAGGCAGATTCAGGCCGATGTGACCGGCAAAAACCACGTCACGATAAACATCGACGAAGGCCCTGCGCTGGGCGCGGCTCTGCTTGCAGGCGTGGGCGCGGGTCTGTATCCGACAGTCGCCGAGGCTTGCAGGTCTGTTATCAAAGTCAGTGACGAGACAAAATTCAAACGCTCTAATAAGAAAAAATATGACGGATACTATCGTATTTATCAATCGCTCTACCAGTCGTTGCGCGGTCAATTCGACGAGGTGGCGAAGTTGACAAAGGGATAAGCATACAAATGAATGTCTTAGGCGTAGATATCGGCGGCAGCAATTCGGTTGTCGCTGTGGCCGACCAATCCGGAAGTATTTTTACACACAAGCAAATTCTCACTCCCAATGTCCTTGGCCCAAATTTGAATATCGATATGATCCTCACAGCGGCCTGTCAGATAATACAAGAGACGGGCAAATCAATAGACGCCATCGGCATAGGCTGCGGCGGGCCGCTGGATCGCAGAACCGGCACTCTGCACAAAGTGGCGAATCTTCCCAGTTGGGATGGTATCTGTCTTACGGAAATCTTCGAGGACATAACAGGCGCGCCAGCGTTTTTGGATAACGACGCAACGGCTGCTGCTATGGGGGAGGCCGCGTTTGGATCGGGAAAAGGGTTGGCTAACTTCGTATATCTCACCGTCTCCACCGGCATTGGCGGCGGAATCATAATCAATGGCAAGCCATATCGCGGACACGGCGAAAACGCGGGGGAGATAGGCCACACAAAGATAATCCCCGATGGGCCGCCATGCAAGTGCGGGGATCGCGGCTGTCTCGAAACCCTCGCATCAGGAACCGCAATCGCCAGGATAGCCAAAGAGGGTTTGGCCGATAACCCGGACTCCATTTTGAACGATGCGCTCAATGAAAGGGATGGGTTAACCGCCAGATCAGTATCCGTTGCAGCGAAAAAAAGGGACATTTACGCGAACAAAATCTGGTCTGATGCCATGTATCACCTCGGGCTTGGCGTCGCAAATGTTGTCAACATTCTGAATCCTGAGCTGGTTGTAATCGGCGGCGGGGTCGCTAGCGCTGGTGAAATGCTGTTTAAGCCTGTAACCGAAGTAGTCAATCAGCGCGCAATGAAGGCTCTGGCGGACGATGTGAAGATAGCTCCGTCTCATCACGGCGATCTTATCGGAGTAATGGGAGCAATTGCGGTTGCGCTGGAGGGGATGCAGGGCTAGTTATCCGATTCGTCTATCATCCGTTTTATGGAGTTGAGGTTTCGCTTTGCCACATTTTTGTAGAAATCGTCCTCGGCGAACCACACAGCCCTTTGCGCATACGGCAGCGCGCGCTTAGGGTTTTTCAGCTTTTGGGCATACATAACGGCGGCAAGCTGGTTCAATTCCCTCGAACGAGGGTTTGCCTCCAGACCCTCCATCAGGTAATTCATCGCGCGAATGTTGTTGTTATACCCATACATCAAAATGTAGGTTCCGGTGGAGTAGGCTTCCACAAAGCGCGGGTCGAGGGCGACAATCATCTTGAGCAGGCCGATCAGGTCCTTATTATTGCACCAGTTCGGGTCGTGCTGAATGAACTCGTGATGATACTTATCGGCCTTAATCCACAACAAATTGGCAAAGACCGTCCGAAATTCTCCGGCGAGTTTATAGACGGCGGAGGTTTGATCCTGCGGCTGTGCCGGTCTGGCTCGGACGGCGCTGTTTTCGATGATGCACATCCCGCCGAACAGGACGACCATAGCTGCCACAATGCAAATCCTTGATTTCATTGACGAGCTTTCCTTTCCTGCGCGATGCGCTTAATCAGCTTCACTCCATATCCGGCTACAACCACGACTGCCATCAGAAGCGTTTGCAGGTACATTTCCTGGCGATATTCGCCGATCTCCCAGTGATGACCAAGTGCATCTGCTCCGTGCGCCCAGGCCGTGCTTATAGAGGCTGCTATGGCTATGCCGAAAGCTATTGCCTTATGCATATTCAGACCTCTCTGCTCGCAAAATACGATGCGCCGACCACCAGCGTAAAGGCTATGTAGCAGATGCCATATACCGCCACCTGGCTGAGATACAACCCCGGGATTATTTCCTGATGGACAAGGGCTGATTTGAGATTGAAGCATTCCAGATTGGGCAGCGCATGATAGATCAGCAAATACAGCCCCTTCGACAACCCCGCCTGCGATTTTTCTATCAACTCGCCGATATATCCGATCTTTATCGTGCCGGCAAGATAGATCATAAAAGTAAGCACGGTGGTGATGGCGGGGGATGCAAATGTGGAGATCGTGATGGCCACGGCAGCGATGATTGCAACCTCAAGCAATGTGAACAGCACGGCCAAACCCAGCGAAGAATCGATGCTGTGCTGATACATCATAATCAGCGCCCCGAATACAACCGTCATTGCCGCTACGCCAAGCGATACGGTGATAAACGTGCCAAGAAACTTTCCTATCAAATACTGCACCCTGGTCAAAGGGCGCGCAAGCAGCGGATGAATCGTTCGCGATTCGATGTCATTCGGCACGCCGGTCGCGCCCAGAGCAATCGCCATTGCGGCCCCGCCAAACAGGAGGCAGGTCATACAGAGGTCCTTCAAAATCTTGGTCTGCACCCCATCGGTGAATATCGTAAGCAGCGTAGAGCCTGCAATAACAGCCAGCATCAGCAGGCACATAACGTGAAACACCTGCTTGCGGCTGTTCTCCAAAAGGGACATTTTTGCGATAATCCAGATTCCTGCCATACTATACTCTCTGCTCCGTCATATTGGCCGATATGTTGCGGTCTGCGTTTTTCGCGTCATATCGAACTAAATAGATATATATTTTCCTCTAATTGCAATTTGAAGCTGCTGATAATCTTATGCCGCCAACCTCAGGAACGCCTCCTCTAATGACTCACGTTCGGTCTGCAGTCGCAGTATTTTCGCCCCTGACTTTTCCAGCATTCGAATTACCCAGTAAAGCATTTCCGGAGCGACGCAAAGTCGTATCGCGCCTGCTTCTTCCTCGATTCCCACTTTTGCGAATTTCAGCGACGCTTTAGTCTCGTCGGTCAAGGTATCCACCTGAATTGTGACCTGCTTGCCTTTTGCCTGCACATCATCGGGTTTTCCCATAGCCACCAGTTTACCTCTTTTCAACACAGCGATAATGTCGCAGGTGCTTTCGACCTCGCTGAGCAGATGTGAGCTTAAAAATATCGTTCTGCCTTCGTCTCGAAGCTGCAAAATAAGATCACGAGCGTGACGTCTGCCGATCGGATCCAGTCCTGATGTCGGTTCGTCCATGATCAACAACTTCGGATCGCCGACTATTGCTTGAGCAATGCCTACTCGTTGAGTGAGACCCTTGGAAAGCTTGCCTATCGGCGTATCGGAATATTCGGCGATGCCGCTGCGTTCAAGCGCCGAAATGGAATGCTGCCTAACCTCTTTTCTGGGAACCCCGGCCAGTGATGCGTGCATCGACACAACTTCGATTGGCCGAAGAAATTTGTGAAAATACGGCTGTTCGGGCAGATAACCTATCAGCCTGCGTGAACTTGCCGCTGAGGTGGGATTCCCGAAAATGGTCGCGCTTCCCGAAGTCGGATGCACAAAATCAAGCAGCATCTTGATAGTGGTAGTTTTTCCTGCGCCATTTGGTCCCAAAAAGCCGAATACCGCACCTTCGGGGACGGCTATATTCAACGAATCGACGGCAATGCGGTCGCCCTTGCGTTTGCCGAGCTTGTAGACTTTGCGCAGATTCTCGGTCTCGATAGGATGGCTCATAAGCACCTGATTTCATTTAAGGGTTGTCAACCGGTATTATCGGCAGTTATATGTCGAAACGTGAGTGCAAATCGGCCTTGACGTTGACGGCCTACAGACCTATACTAACCCCGTAGTGGAGGAACATAATGTCTACTGACTTTTGCGCTATAGCCTGCTGTTTGATTCTCGCGGCATCGACCGTTTCGGGAGCGGAAAAGCTGCTCTATCAATTTGATGCTATACCGTCAGGAATAAGCCATAACAATTCAGCAACCAGTATAGTTTCCACCGATCGCGGCAACGCGATGGAGATCGAGTTTCATGTAGCTGACTGGCCGAATATATTCGTGAGGCCGACTCAGGGTATGTGGGACTGGAGCGAGGCGGCGGGTTTTGCCGTCGATGTTTACAACCCGCAAGACACTATTATCGACGTCAGCGTGCGGGTAGATAATCCGGGAGCGGACGGCATTAGCTTCTGCACCTATGGAAATGCAAAAGCCGCTCCAAAAGCCTGGACTACCCTCAGCCTTTACTTCACCAAATCCGCCCCCGCCCTTTGGGGAATGCGCGGCATCCCAAACGTGGGCACGCTGGCTAAGCCAATAGATTTGAGCAAGGTTACGGCGTTTCAAGTCTATTTAAGTCATCCCGAAGTCAAGCGCAAGCTGATAATTTCCCGTGCTCGGCTGCTCGAAGGCGAATATAAGGCGGGCGGAGATGTCAAGCAGCCATTTGTGGATCGATACGGCCAATACAAACACGCTAAATGGCCGGGCAAGCTGACCAAAGAAAGTCAATTCGCCGAATCAGATGTGGCAGAACAAGCCGACATCAAGGCCAATCCCGCGCCAAAAGACTGGGATACTTATGGCGGGCTGCTCGATGGGCCGCAACTTGAGGCGACGGGCTGGTTCCGAGCGCAAAAGCTGGATGGCCGCTGGTGGCTTGTGACTCCGGAGGGTCGATTGTTTTTCTCGATGGGAATGGACTGCGTGCAGCCCTCGCAGCATACGTTCGTAACCCAGCGTGAAAAGTGGTTCGATTGGCTTCCAAAAGACGACGATCCGGAGTTTGGAAGATTCTACGGTCAAATTGGCAGCACCCACAGCATGGCCGATATTATCGGTGGCAAGGGCAAAGCGGTCAGCTTCTACGAGATCAACTTGGTGCGCAAATATGGCAAGGACTGGTTCGCGAAATGGCGGGATAACACCTACTCGCGCCTCAACTCCTGGGGATTCAACACAATAGCCAACTGGTCGCATGCCGATGTAATGCAAAACAGCCCAATGCCGTTTACCGCATGCGCGCATATATCCGCATTAGGCAGATCGATCGAAGGCGGGTCTGGATATTGGGGACGAATGGCCGACGTCTACGATTCAAGATTCGCGGAATCCGTCGATAAGACGATCGCTCCTATCGCTCGCTTGTATGCTTCCAATCGCTACCTGCTCGGTTATTTTGTGGATAATGAGCTATCCTGGGAGAGTATCGACTGGGGCGCTCTTGCATCCCCTCCGGATCAGCCTTGCAGAATTGTTTTTATGGATCAACTGAAGAAAAAATATTCGACCTTAGAGGCTGTCAATAAGGCATGGGGCACACACGCTGCAAGCTGGGACGACCTGCGCGCGCCGGCAAACCCGACCAAAGACAGCGGCGCGGATCTCTCAGAGTTCAGTTATAATTTCGCCCACAAATACTTCGATACTGTCAAAAGTGCGATTAGAAAATACGATAGAAACCATCTGTATCTGGGCGTTCGGTTCTCCGGGTCGGCTCCTGAACCGGTCGCAAAAGCCTGCGCCGATGTGGCGGATGTAGTCAGCTACAACATCTACTCAACGGAGCTAAAGTGCAGTAAGTGGCCTTTGAATGGCTCCCTTGACGCGCCCATTATTATTGGCGAATTCCACTTCGGCGCATTGGACAGGGGCATGTTCCACACCGGTCTTGTTGATGCCAAAAGCCAGAAGGGCAGGGCGGAGAGCTTCATCAAGTATGTTCGCTCCGCTTTGGATTGCCCATCAATGGTCGGCGTGGCGTGGTTCCAATATATCGACCAGGCGATCACCGGCAGAACTCTGGACGGCGAGAATTACAATATCGGGTTCGTAACTGTGGTTGACCAGCCATATCCTGAGCTGGTAAGCGCAGCCCGAAAAGTGAATGCAGAGATTTACAAGCGCCATCTGCGCAGTAAATAAATAAACCGGGCTGCGGATTGCCGCGAGCCGCATACTTATAACTAATTGGAGGAAGACATGTATGACAGCGCTCTAACAGCGTTGCTGGGCGTGGCGGCCCTTTCGGGGGCCGCGGTCGCCGCGACAAATCCCGTGACTATCGAAAAGGTTGAGTATCCCAACTACGGTAGTTGCTATAAACTCACCAATGGCTCCGTCGATGTGCTGGTTACCCTCGATGTTGGCCCGCGCATCATTTTCTACGGATTCAGCGGCGAAGAAAACAATCTCGCCGAGATTGTCCCGAAAAAGAACGAACTTGACAAATGGCAGCCGTGGGGCGGGCATCGCTTGTGGCATGCGCCGGAGGTTAAGCCGCGAAGCTATATCCCCGACAACGTGCCGACAACCTCCGAAGTGATCGGCAACAGCACTGTTGGAGTGGCCTCGCCTCTCGAAGAGCAGACACATATCCAAAAGGCGATGATGATCTCACTGGCGCGCGAAGGCTCCAGGGTAACAATCACCCATACCCTCAAAAACAAGGGACTATGGCCGATTGAACTTGCTGTCTGGGGTCTAACCATTGTAAAAGGCGGCGGAACAACCATAATCCCGCAGGAACCGTTCATATCACACGATGAAAAATTGCTGCCGGCGCGTTCGCTGGCGTTGTGGAATTTCACCGATATGAGCGATCCACGGTTCACGTTCGGCAAGCGATACATTCGCCTGCGCACCGATTCCAACTTGACCAACAACCCGCAGAAACTAGGGGTGGCCAATCGTCAGGGGTGGGCCGGATATCTGCGGGAAAAGAACCTGTTCATCAAGACATTTTCCTACGATGAATGCGCGAAATATCCGGATTTCGGATGCAATTTCGAGACCTACACAGACGGCGATTTTATGGAAATCGAGACTCTTGGCCCATTGACCAGGCTCGATCCGGGGGATACCGCGACCCATGTTGAGCATTGGCATCTGTTCAAGGACGTCGATGTGCAGGACAGCGAAGAATCTTTGAGCAAAGCAATTAACCCGCTTCTCAAAAAAATTACCAACTGACCGGACAGGTAAGTTGGCAGTCGGTAAAACTATGAAGGGTGACGATTTGCGAACCGTCACCCTTTAATACTTAATCAGCGAGCAAATATCGTAGCCGTCCAACACTTTCCTGCCGTGCAGAAATTCAAGCTCAATAAGAAAACTAAGCCCGGCAATAGTTCCGCCCAGTTCCTCGACAAGCTCGACCGCTGCCCTTGCGGTTCCTCCAGTGGCCAGCAAATCGTCCACCACAGCGACTTTCATCCCCGGCTCAATCGCGTCCCGGTGCATTTCAACCACGTTCGTGCCATATTCCAGTGCATATTCTGCGCTTATTGTGTCGGCAGGCAGCTTGCCCGCTTTGCGAACCGGAACAAATCCGAGTTTGAGTTGCAGGGCAACCGGCGCTCCCAGTATAAATCCTCTCGACTCAATTCCCACTATCACATCGGGTTTGGCCTGTCTCACGCATTCCGTCATCGAGTCGACCACTTCTCTAAAAGCCGTCGCATCCTGCAACACAGGAGTTATATCTCTGAAAATCACACCCTCGGCGGGGAAGTCCGGCACATCTCGAATGATCTGCTTAACAAGGGTTTCTCTGAGCATAATATGTCTCCAAACGGCTGATATTTACTTCAAAGACTGCTTATACGGCGGCCACGCTATGCCCTTCTCAGTGATAATGGCGCGCACAAGCGCAGCCGGAGTCACGTCAAAGCTGGGATTCAACACCTCAATTCCCATAGGCGCAATCCGATGTCCTTCAATGTGGGTCATCTCCTCGCGAGCGCGCACTTCAATGGGAATATCATCTCCTGTCTGCAGGGAGAAATCAATGGTAGAGGTCGGAGCGGCCACATAAAACGGGATTCCGTGGTGATGCGCCAGCACTGCCACAGGGTAGGTTCCGATCTTGTTCGCAACATCGCCATTCGACGCGATGCGATCCGCCCCTACGACAACGCAGTCTATGCGCCCTTTGCGCATAAGCGTACCGGCCATATTGTCTGCGATCACAGTCACCGCGATATCATCCTGCGCCAGCTCAAATCCGGTCAGTTTCATCCCCTGCAATCTCGGTCGCGTCTCATCGGCATAAACGTGGATCAGCTTGCCCATTTCGATGGCGGCGCGTATCACTCCCAAAGCGGTGCCATAGGACACGCAGGCCAGCGCACCGGCATTGCAATGAGTCAGGACGTGGCCTTCCTCAGGCATCAACTCCGCTCCATTGCGGCCGATTGCGTGACATATTTCCTCGTCTTGAGCGATCATATCAGACGCACAGCGTTCTATAAGCTGTTTAATTTCCGCCACCGGCAGATTGCTGTTTCTTGCAGTCCTGAGGGTGGCAATTATTTTGTCTATTCCCCAGAACAGGTTCACCGCAGTAGGTCTTGTCTTTCTGAGCAAATCAGCGGCGCGGTAGACCCTGTCGACGAATTCGTCCTCAGTATCCGGCGCGCTTTTGGCTGCCAGTGCGACTCCCAAAGCAGCAGCAACTCCGATTGCAGGCGCGCCCCGGACCTTCATCGTTTTTATTGCATCCGCTATCTGCTGTGTGTTGGACAGCTCAATTGTGACCAACTCTCCCGGAATTCGGGTTTGATCTATCATCACAACTTTGCCGTCGATATAGTCAACTGTGCGTTTCATATTTTCCGTCCGCTATTCCATTCTGGCAAATTGCAGCGCGCGAGCACAAGGGCAATCGCGAGTGTCCGGCATACGCTTGATCATTTCCAAAATAAGATATCTCACCCGTTCGTTGTTGGACTGCAACACATTGACGACCTCGGCGGCGCTGACCGCTTCCACGCCTCCATCAGCCACAATGCCTGTATCATAATCCGTTATCAACGCGATATTGACGTAGCATATCTCCTGTTCCAGCGCCAGCACGCATTCCGGATACTGCGTCATATTCACGATGCTCCAGCCCATCTGCGTAAACCAATGGCTCTCCGCACGAGTGGAGAACCGCGGCCCCTGTACAACGACAGTAGCGCCGCCGTCGTGCATCGTGATTCCCTGCTCGCGTCCGATTTCCACCGCCAGCTTGCGCAATACCCCGCAATATGGCTCGGCGGATGATATATGGGTTGCGATCGGGCCATCATAAAACGTATCCCTGCGGCCGGATGTGCGGTCCACAAACTGGTCACATACCACAAAATGTCCTGGTTTAATATGAGGCTGCAGGCTGCCGACGCAGTTTGGGCCGATGATTTGGGTTACGCCAAGCTGCTTCATCGCATAAACATTGGCCCTGTAGGGGATCATGTGGGGAGGATACTGGTGCTGCTTGCCATGTCTCGGCAAAAATGCGACTTTTCTGTCTCCAACCGTGCCGATAGCTATCAGATCACTTGGCGCGCCATAGGGAGTTTCGATTTTGATTTCCTCGAACGAGTCCATCAACGAATAAAATCCCGACCCGCCGAACACCCCAATACGGGCGGTATGTTTTGTCATGGGCTTTCATCTCCCTCCGAATCAGGCTCCTGGATTTCCTCATCAGACTCAGCCGATTGCGCTTGAGTATGTCCCATATATTCCAGTCCCTGCAACGCAGCCGCCTGTTCCGCCTGTTTCTTGCTTTTGCCTTTTCCGCACCCGACCACTTCGCCTTTCAGCACGGCTTCAATGGTAAAAGTTTTATCGTGGTCCGCGCCCTGCTCGGCAACCACAATATACTGTGGAACTTCCTTATAAATACTCTGTGTGTGCTCCTGCAGCAGCGATTTATAGTCGCGTATGTGTTGTCTGTGCTCAATGTCTATCAAAATAGGCTCCAGGGCCTTCAACACAAACTCCCTGGCCGCGTCCATTCCGCAGTCCAGAAACACCACCGCCACCACCGCTTCAAATGCGTCAGACAAAATCGACAGTCGCTTGCGTCCGCCGCCTGCCACTTCACCGGAGCTTAACAGGATCATGTCGGCAAGTCCCAGATCCCTGGCGCTCTCAGCCAGTACAGGCTCGCTTACAGCGACAGCCTTGGCTTTGGCCAGGTCGCCTTCCGCCCTGTCGGGGAACTTCTCATACAGATGCTGCGCCACAACCAGCCCAATTACCGAGTCCCCAAGAAACTCCAACCGCTCGTTAGACTCAATTCCTTCTTTTTCACCCAGATACGACCCGTGGGTAAGCGCCTGCTCAAGCAGGTCATAATCCGATATTTCCACGCAAAGCTTTTGCGCGATCGATTGAAGAGATTTTATATCGAGAGTCATCTGACTGGTATATTGCTCAAATCAGTTTTGCTGCTGCCCCGGCGATTCGGTCCAGGCCTTTTTTAATATTGTCCATGGAAGTCGCATAGGAGAGTCTGATATAATTATCGGCCCCGAATCCGCTGCCGGCGACCGCGGCGACTTTTGCTTCCTCCAGCAGGAAATCACACAGCATATCCGAATTCTTCACTTTGTCGCCGAAAAGGCCGGATACGTTGGGAAAGACGTAAAATGCGCCGCCGGGCATCGCACAGGAAATACCCTCTATATCGTTGAGTCCGTCTACGATAAATCTGCGACGCCTGTCGAACTCCGCGACCATTTCATCGACCACTTCCTGCGGGCCATTCAGGGCTGAGACTGCGGCGGGTTGGGTGAACGAGACCATGTTCGATGCGCTATGGCTTTGCACCGCCTCCATAGCCGCCACAATCGGCTTCTCCGCCGCCGCATAGCCTAACCGCCACCCGGTCATAGAAAATGCTTTGGAAAAGCCGTTAATGGTGATAGTGAGCTTTTTGATGTCATCGCCCAGCGATGCGATGCTGACGTGCTCTCGACCATCATAGATG
>LSQX01214212.1_pt1 | contig 13795 bp, 11 predicted proteins | sample 654561 | NCBI WGS metagenome assembly LSQX01 (sample SAMN04489861, study PRJNA283612) | anaerobic digester metagenome | isolation source: 4 biogas reactors fed with cattle manure at either 37C or 55C with and... | place: Denmark: Kongens Lyngby | collected 2014 | reverse complement strand
CGCTGGCCGAGGAAATGGGCGTGCTTCAGGAGCGCATCACCTCCACCCGCACCGGCTCGATCACCTCGATCCAGGCCGTGTACGTGCCCGCGGACGACCTGACCGACCCGTCGCCGGCCACGACCTTCGCCCACCTCGACGCCACCGTCGTGCTGTCGCGCCAGATCGCCTCGCTGGGCATCTACCCGGCGGTGGACCCGCTGGACTCGACCTCGCGCCAGCTCGACCCGAACGTCATCGGCACCGAGCACTACGAGACCGCGCGCAAGGTGCAGGCGACGCTGCAGAAGTACAAGGAGCTCAAGGACATCATCGCGATCCTGGGCATGGACGAGCTGTCGGAAGAGGACAAGCAGGCCGTGTCGCGCGCGCGCAAGATCGAGCGCTTCTTCTCGCAGCCCTTCCACGTCGCCGAGGTGTTCACCGGCTCGCCGGGCAAGTACGTGCCGCTGAAGGAAACCATCCGCGGCTTCAAGGGCATCGTCGACGGCGAGTACGACCACCTGCCGGAGCAGGCGTTCTACATGGTCGGCAGCATCGACGAGGCGGTCGAGAAGGCCGCGAAGATGGCCGAGAAGGCCTGAGGCAGGTAGCGACCCATGACCACCATCCGTTGCGACATCGTCAGCGCCGAGGCCGAGATCTTCCGCGGCGAGGCCACCCTGGTGGTCGTCACCGGTGAAGTGGGCGAGCTCGGCATCGCGCCGCGCCACGCGCCCCTGATCACCCGGCTCAAGCCCGGCAAGGTCGTGGTCACGCAGGCCAATGGCGAGAAGCTCGACTTCGCCATCAGCGGCGGCATCCTCGAGGTGCAGCCGCAGGTGGTGACCATCCTCGCCGACACCGCGATCCGCGCCGACGAGATCGACGAGGCCAAGGTCCGCAAGGCCAAGGAAGAGGCCGAGCGGGTGCTGGCGGGCCGTGGCGAGGCCATGGACCTGGTCGAGGCGCAGAAGAAGATGGCCGAGGTCACCGCCCAGCTGCAGGCGCTCGAGCGGCTGCGCAAGAACCTCAAGCACTGACCGGCCGGCCGCGGCTCAGCGGCGGTAGACCCAGTGCCGCGAGCCGAGGAAGCCGATCACGCCCAGCACCGCCTCCACCAGCGGCTTCGCAAGCCACGCCCACTTGCGGCCCAGCACGTCGTCGATCAGTTCGATCGCGACCGTGCTCAGCAGCGTCATCACCAGCCACATCGCGACGAAGCGGGCGAGCTGGCGGCGCCCGATCACGTGCTCGTCGCCGGTGAAGGTGATCTTGCCGTTGAGCCAGAAGCCGAGCAGCGCGCCGCTGATGCGACCGGCGACGTTCGCCAGGCCGATCCGCAGGCCCAGGTGGCTGAGCAGCACCATCACGCCCCAGTCGACCAGCCACTGGATGCCGCCGATCACGAAGTAGCTCGCCCCCTGGCGGCCCAGGCTCATGGCGCCGTGTCCCCGCGCCCGACGCGCCACCATTCGAGGTCGCCGACGACGGCCTCGCGCCTCGCGCCGAGCAGGTCGAGCGCCGCGCGTCGCGCGGGCGGCAGCGCCTGCTCGCGCAGCAGGAGTTCGCTGATGCCCTCCTCGCGCAGCAGGCGGGCCCAGGCACCGCCGCCAGGGTCGCGGTCGGCCGCGCCGGCGCGCGCGGCGAGCGAAGGGTCGTACCAGGTGATCGCGCGCGCGCGCGGTCCGAACTCGGCCAGCATCGGGCCGCCGTCGTCGAGGACCAGCACGTTGCCAGGGGGCGCGCCGCCCAGAGCGTCGCGCATCATCGCGGCAAGCTGCCGTTCGGGGGCGAAGGCCTCGTACAGCGGCGCGTCGGCGCCGCGCGCGGACAGGGCGTGCTTGACCACGTTGGCGCCCAGCATCCAGTGGCCGCGCGGGTGCAGCGCGAGGTTGGTCGCGAGCACGGGGAGCAGGAGCACCGGCCACAGCCGCGGCTCGACCCGCGCGAGCGCGGCCACCATCGCCGGCAGGGCCAGCGCCACCAGCGGGTAGGCATAGCGGAGGTACTGCGTGGCCGCGAGCATCCCCGCCGCCGCGGCCAGGGTGAGCAGCGCCAGGGCGCGCGTCCGCCGCCTCGCGACGGCGAGGATCCAGGCCCCGGCAAGCGCCACCAGCAGCACGCCGGCGGCGCCCGGATAGGCCTCCATGTAACTGCCGGTGTCGAAGGTGGCCCGCCACGGCAGGGTGGCGTCGAAGCCGGCCAGCCAGCGGGAATCCACGAAGTCCTGCGGCGGGAAATAGGGCGACTGGAAGTAGCCGTTGGCCAGGGGCAGCAGGGGGTTCCCCGCGATCACCGCGGCGTAGGCATAGCTGCTGCCGCCGACCGCGCCCATGGCCGCCGCGGCGGCGAAGGCGGTCCCCGCGCGCAGCGCCGCGCGCTGGCGCCAGGCCAGCCAGGGCAGCAGCACCAGGGCCATCCCGGCCGCGGCCAGCTTGGTCGCCAGCAGCGCGCCGGCGAGCACGGCCATGGCCAGCACGCCGCGGGTCGAGGGCGGCTGGAGCCCGAGCACCACCAGCCACGCGAGCAGCGCCGTGGTCGGCAGCTCGGTCTGCATGCCGCCGGCCATGGCCACGGCCAGGGGCACGCTGGACCACAGCGCCACCGTCCACCAGGCCGCGCGCACGCCCCCGCCCAGCGCCACGCACAGGCGCCAGAGGCCGGTCGCGACCAGGACGAGCCAGACGGCATTGACGGCGCCGCGTGCCTCGGCTCCGGCCAGCACCTGTGGCACCGCCTGCACCACGTCGGCGAACCAGGGCGCGAGCGCCCACACGTGGTATTCGGGGTCGAGCGGATGGCGCCCGTCGAGGGCCAGCGACCAGGGCAGGTAGAGGTGGTAGCCGATGTCGTCGGCCTGCATCGTCGGCAGCCAGCAGCCGGTGCCCGCCAGCCCGAGGACCAGCACTGCGAGCGCGGCGCTGCGCGGCGCGGCGGACACCGCCGCGCTCCAGGCCCCGCGCGCCGCGACGGCACCCGCGCACAGCGGCCGCCACTGCCACGCCAGCAGCGCCGCGCATGCCGCCAGGTAGGTCCAGCGCAGGTGCACCGGCAGCGGCAGCAGCCATCCGATGGCGCCGCCGGCAAGCGCGGCGCCGGTGATGCAGCGCGCGGCGAGGCCGTGCCGCGCACCCAGCACCGGTCCGCCCAGGGCCACGGCGGCCGCCGCGGCAAGCAGTGTCGCGGCCACCGGAAGCGGATCGGCGAACACCGGCAGGAGTGCGCACCAGAACAGGGCGATCGCGGTCGCCCAGGAACAGCGGGCGAAGCGCTGCACCGGCCAGGCGCACAGCAGCGCGGCGAGCGCCAGGAGCACGAGCGTCCGAGGCGGTCGCCAACCCTCGAACAGGTCGTGGGCGACTGCGCCCGCAAGCGCGGCCGCGGGACCGGCCCAGGCCAGGACGCGACCGGCAAGCGGCCAGGCACGCGACGCGGCCTTGGTACTGGCGGGTACGTGCAGGCGCGGTGGCGGCATCGCGCGCATGCTAGCAGAGCGACACACTAGAATGGCCGCGACCCGCCACGCAGGACGACCATGCCCGATCCCACTGGAACCACCCGCAGCGCCGCGACCGCGGAGGGCCTGCACGTCGTGATCCTCGCGGCCGGCGAGGGCAAGCGCATGAAGTCGTCGCTGCCCAAGGTGCTGCAGAGGATCGCCGGGCGCCCGATGCTTTCGCACGTCATCGCGGCCGCGCGCGCGCTCGGCCCCGCCGCCATCCACGTGGTCCACGGCCACGGCGGCGAGCAGGTGCGCGAGGCCTTCCGCCACCGCTCCGACCTGCGCTGGGTCGAGCAGGCGGAACAGCTCGGCACCGGGCACGCGGTGCGGCAGGCGATGCCCGGGGTGCCCGACGGCGCCCAGGTCCTCGTGCTCTATGGCGACGTGCCGCTGATCACGCCCGCGACGCTGCGCCGGCTGCTGGCGGCCGGAGGGCGGCTTGCGGTGCTGGTCGCGGAGGTCGACGACCCGAGCGGCTACGGGCGCATCGTGCGCGATCCCGAGGGCAGGGTCGGCGCCATCGTCGAGGAAAAGGACGCCGACGCCGCGCAGCGCCGCATCGACATCATCAACACCGGCGTGCTCGCGGCCGAATCCACCGCGCTGAAGAACTGGCTGCAGCGCCTGTCCAGCGACAACGCCCAGGGGGAGTACTACCTGACCGACGTCTTCGCCATGGCCGCCGCCGAGTACAGCGCCGCGGAGATGGTCTTCGTCGACGACCCGGTCGAGACCGAGGGCGCCAACGATCCCTGGCAGCTCGCGCAGCTCGAGCGGGCGATGCAGCTGCGGGTGGTGCGCGGGCTGTGCGCCGACGGCGTGCGGTTCGCCGATCCGTCGCGGGTCGACGTCCGCGGCGAAGTGGTGGCGGGGCGCGACGTCGAGATCGACGTCGACGTCGTCCTGGAAGGGCGGGTGGTGCTCGGCGACGGCGTGCGCATCGGGCCCTTCTGCCGCATCCGCGACGCCGAGCTCGGCCCCGGGACCGAGGTGCGCGCGCACTGCGACATCGAGGGCGCGCGCACCGAGGGGGCGGTCGCGGTCGGGCCGTTCGCCCGCCTGCGCCCGGGCACCGTCCTCGCCGACGGCGTGCACGTCGGGAACTTCGTCGAGGTCAAGAATTCCGCGCTGGGCGTGGGCAGCAAGGCGAGCCACCTCAGCTACCTCGGCGACGCCGACGTCGGCGCCGGCGTCAACATCGGCGCAGGCACCATCACCTGCAACTACGACGGCGCCAACAAGTCGGTCACCACCATCGGCGACCAGGCCTTCATCGGCTCGAATTCCGCCCTGGTCGCGCCGGTCACGATCGGCCGCGGCGCCACCATCGGCGCGGGGTCGGTCATCACCAGCAACGCGCCCGAGGGCAAGCTCACCGTCGCCCGCGGCCGCCAGCAGACCATCGATTCCTGGAAGCGCCCGACGAAGAAACCGCGCTAGCGTCCGCCGGGGCCGCGACCGGCCCCGCTCAGGCCGGCAGCACCAGCCCCACGCTCAGCCCGCCGCCGTCGCGGTTGGCCAGGGCGATGCGGCCGCCGTGGGCTTCGGCGATCTCGCGGGTCAGCGCCAGGCCCAGGCCGGTGCCGTGCCGCTTGGTCGAATAGAACGGCAGCAGTGCGTTCTCCAGCACCGATTCGTTCATCCCGCTGCCGCGGTCGAGCACGTCCACCCGCCAGCCGTCGGGCAGTCGGCGCAGGGCCAGGCGCACGTCGCGCGCCGCCGAACCCGACTCGTGGGCGTTCTTGAGCATGTTGAGCAGCGCCTGCTCGAGCTGCGCGGGATCGGCGCGCACGTGGCCCTCGACGTGGCCCTCGATGCCGAAGTCGATCTGGCTGCGCAGGCGCTCGAGGAAGGCGCGCCACTCGATCGTCTCCAGCCGGGGTGCCGGCAGCTTGGCGAACCGCGCGTAGTCGCGGATGAAGCCCTCCAGGTGCCGCGCGCGCTCCTCGATCGTCGCCAGGGCCGCCGGCAGGCGGTCGTGCTGGCCGCGACGCAGCAGCTCCGCGCCGGAGTGCGCCAGCGACGCGATCGGCGCCAGCGAGTTGTTGAGTTCGTGGCTGATCACCCGGATCACTTTCTTCCAGACCTGCACTTCCTGGCGGCGCAGCTCGGCGGTGAGCTGCCGGAGCAGGACCAGCTCGTGCCGCCGGCCGTTGAGCCGGAACAGGCGCCGCGAGAGGTGGAAGATGTGCTCGTCGTCGTCCGCGGCGACGGTGAACATGCCGTCGACGCCGCGGGCGAAGGCCTCGCGCATCGCCGCGGGCATCCGCCCGAGCAGCTCCTCGAAGGCGACCCCCTCCAGCTTGCGGCCCTCGCCAAGCAGGCGCCGCGCCGCGAGGTTGCCGAGCACGATGTGCCCGGCCGGGTCGACCAGGACCATCGCCACGGGCGTGTTCTGGACCATCGTGTCCAGCAGCAGCTCGCGCTGCACCAGGCGCAGGCGCTGGTCGCGGAGCGTGTCTCCCAGCGCACGGTGGGCGGCGACCAGCGCCCCGAGCTCACCGCCGCCCTCCCAGGACAGGCCGAAGCTGAAGTCGCCGTCGCGATAGCTCGCGACGCTCCCGGCCAGCGCGCGGAACAGCGAATGCGCGGGCCGCAGCAGGCGGCGCACGTGGTAGACGAGCAGCGGCAGCGGCAGCGCGACCGCGGCGCCCAGCGCCAGCCAGCGCAGCCCGAGCCACTGCCAGAGAAGCAGCGCGATCCCGGCGGACAGCGCCATGTAGGCCAGCGCCAGGAGCGTGAACAAGACGCTCAGGGGCAGGCGCGCGCGGGGCATCAGTCGCGCCGGATCCCGAAGCGGTCCAGACGCCGGTACAGCGCCTGCCGCGACAGCCCGAGGTCCTGCGCCGCCTGCGCGAGCACGCCGCCGCTGCGGGCGAGCGCCGCCTCGATCGCCTCGCGGTCCGGCTCTTCCCCTGCGGCGGCGGGCGGCGCGCCGGGCGGCGGCAGCCCGAGCGCCGACGCGCCGATCACGCCGTCGGCGCAGAGCAGGGCGGCCCGCTGCACCACGTTGCGCAGCTCGCGCACGTTGCCCGGCCACGGATGGCGGCGCAGCGCCTGCTCGGCATCGCCGCCGAGGCGCCTGCCGGGCGGGAGGAAGTGCCGGGCCAGCGGAAGGATGTCGTCCGGGCGCTCGGCCAGCGGCGCGAGCTTCAGCTCGACCGCGTTGAGCCGGTAGTAGAGGTCCTCGCGGAAGGCGCCTTCGCGGATCATCGCCGGCAGGTTGGCGTTGGTCGCGCTGACCACGCGCACCCTGACCTGGCGCTCGCGGTTCCCGCCCAGGCGCGCGAAGCGCCCGGTCTCCAGCACCCGCAGCAGCTTCACCTGTCCCGCGGCCGGGAGGTTGCCGATCTCGTCGAGGAACAGGGTGCCGCCGTCGGCGACCTCGAACTTGCCCTCGCGCGCCTTGCCGGCGCCGGTGTAGGCACCCGCCTCGGCGCCGAACAGCTCGGCTTCGATCAGGTCGCCGGGGATCGCGCCGCAGTTGAGGGCGACAAAGGGCCCATCCCGGACCAGCGAGTTCGCGTGGACGATCTCGGCCACCTTCTCCTTGCCGCTGCCATTGGGCCCGGTGACCAGCACCGGCAGCTCCGACCGCGCCACCTGGCAGGCCAGCGCCAGCAGCCGCTCGGTCGCCGGGTCGGCATAGACCACGCCCCGCAGGTCGTTGTCGCGCTCCAGCGCGTCGCGCCGCCGGCGCTCGGCGCTGCGGTGGCGCGCCAGTTCGCGGCGCGCCTCGGACAGTTCCAGCAGGTTGCCGACCGAGGACAGCAGCTTGCGGTCGTCCCAGGGCTTGCCCAGGTAGTCCGCCGCGCCGGCCTTGACCAGGTCGACCGCGGATTCGAGGTGGGTCCAGGCCGTCAGCAGGATCACCGGCAGGTCCGGCTCCCGGGCGCGGATCGCGTGGAACAGCGCGATGCCCTCCTCGCCGGACGTGGTGTCGGCGTGGAAGTTCATGTCCTGGATCACCAGGTCGACGTCGCCCTCCCGCAGCCGCGCGAGCCCCTCGTCGGGCGACTGCGCGGCCACGGTGTCGATGTCGTGCAGCGAGAACAGCACCTCCAGCGCGGTGGCGACGGCGGGGTTGTCGTCGATGACCAGGATCGTCGGCATTGGCCGGGGATCATACGCTTCGCGTGGCGACCGCAGGCGGCACCGACGCCGCGCGGCGCGCCGGCCCCAGCACCGCCAGCTGCCCCAGCAGCCACAGCGCCACGGCCCCGACGGGCAGGTAGGCCAGCGGCAGGCGCGGCAGCTCGTAGCGGCCCATCAGCATCTGGTTGATGCCGAAGGCCAGCAGCATTCCGATCACGATGCCGAGGGTCGCCAGCACGAAGTTCTCGGTCTGGAAGTAGCGCAGGATCTGGCCGCGGGTCGCGCCCAGGGCGCGGCGGATGCCGATCTGCTTGCTGCGCTGCTGCACCCAGAAGCTGGCCAGGCCGACGATGCCCAGCGCGGTCACCACCAGCAGCGCGATGCAGACCACGCCCAGCAGCACGATCATGTCCAGGTCGCTGCGGAAGAAGCGGTCGCGCACCTCGGTGTAGGTCTTCTGGTCCAGCACGAGCCGGTTGGCGTCCACCGACTCCAGCGCCGCCACCGCGGCGGCCAGCACCTCGTCGCGCCGCGCGGGATCGGTGACGCGGACCATGTAGGAGGCGCCGCTGGCGTAGTTGTCGCGGATCGGCAGGATCAGCGAATGGGTCATGTCGCCGGTGCCCGCGTCGTTGGGCCGGGCCAGGGCCTCGGCCACGCCGATGATGGTCAGCGGCACCGGGCCGAGGTAGATCGTCCGGCCCAGCGCGTTCTCCCCCGGGAACAGCCGTTCGGCCGTCGCGGCGCTGACGATGGTCGGGCTGGAGAGGGTGCTGTAGTCGGTGACCTGCTCGAGCGCGGTCGCATCCATGAACTCGTCGGGCCGGAAATCGCGGCCGGAACGGAGGCGGATGCCCAGGGTCCGGAGCATGGCTTCGTCGCCCTGGTAGGTGGCGGCGACCAGCGCCGCGCGGTCCTGCTCCGGCGTGAGCGTGATTCCGGAATTCGACGCGCTGCTGGAGAACGGCATCTGGTTGACCATGGTGACGCCGGCCACGCCCGGCACCGCGCGCAGCGCCGCCTTGTCCTCGCGGGTGCGGGCGTCGGCGTTCTCGTCGGGCCCGATGCCGCTCAGGCGGATGACCAGCAGCTCGTCCTCGGCGATGCCGCTGGGCCGGGACACGCTTTCGATGCGCTGGGAGATCAGGAACAGGGCGTTGCAGATGATCGCGCAGCTCAGCGCGATCTCGAGCACGATCAGGCCCGCCGCGGTCTTGTGGCGGAGCAGGGTCGAGAGGATCGGTCGGATGTCCATGCGGGGTCCTTTACTGGGACTTCAGCTGTACGGCCGGGGTGATCTGCATCGCCCGCCACGCCGGCAGCAGGCCGGCGAGCAGGCTGGCGACCAGGGCCAGGGCGAAGGTGGCGAGCAGCATCGAGCCGTCGAGATGGGCGAGGGCGGCGTAGCCGGTGGGCCGCTGGCGCACCGCCCAGAGCCCGAGCAGGGCCAGCCCGAGCCCGAGCACGCCGCCGGCCAGGCCGACGGTGCCGGCCTCGACCAGGCACTGGGTGAAGATGTCGCGGCGCGACGCGCCCAGCGCCCGGCGCACGCCGATCTCGCCGCCGCGGCGCAGGAACTTGGCCAGCAGCAGGCCCACGGTGTTGAGCAGGCAGACCAGCAGGAACCCGAGCGCGAGCCACATCTGCAGGCGGACGTCGCCGGGCACCACCTGGCGGAACTCGAGCCACTCCATGACGTCGCGCAGGCGCACGTTGGGGGCGCGCTCGTAGCGGCCGGCCGCCTTCTGCTGCGCCGAGTAGTTCTCCAGCATGGCCCGGTAGTCGCCGGCCTGCGACGGCGACTCCAGCTCCACCCAGTACTGGATCCACGAACAGGCCGCGTTGACGTCGCGCGGATCGGACACCGGGTCGGTGCCGAAGCAGTTGGTCATGCCGCTGGTGCCGAAGTCCAGGTCCATCGCGGTGGAGAACGGGATGAACACCTGTTCGTCGCGGCCGTAGGCACCGGTGTTGAGGTCGTAGAACTTGGGGCTGAGCGACCAGTCGTCGAGCACGCCGACGATGCGCAGGGACTCGCCGTTGACGCGCAGCTCGCGGCCGGTGCTGTCGGCGCCGGAGAACAGCTTGTCGTTCAGCACGCGGGAGATCACCGCAACCCTCGCGCGCGCGTCGTCGTCGGCGCGGCTCCAGCCCTGCCCGTGCGCGAACGGTGCTTCGAACATCGGGAAGAAGTCGGCGGAGGTGTAGCGCGACTGGTCGACGAAGGGCTTCAGCGTCGACGACCCGGGCTCGATGATCGTGCGCCCGCCGACCATCAGCGCCTGGCGGTGCCCCCGTGCCTGGCGCAGCAGCTCCTCGGCGTCGTAGCGGGTGAGCTGGGTGGCGGGTTCGTCGCCCGGCACCTGCGTGGCCAGCGGCTCGGCGTCGAGCTGGACCAGGAACACGCGGTCGCTCTTGCCGGGGAGCGGATCGCCCGAAAGCACCTTGAACACGGTCAGCGTGGTCATGCTGGCGCCGATGCCGAGCGCGATCGCGAGCACCATGAGCGCGGTCAGGGCCTTGTTGCGCCGGAAGCTGCGCAGCGCCAGCCGGAGATAGTAGGCGAGCATGGCAGCCTCCTCAGGCGCCGGCGGCGGCGTTGGCCGCGGCCTCGGCTTCGACGCGGCGTGCGAGCGAGGCGCGCGCCAGCCCGGGCTCCAGCGAGAGGTCGGTGGCCATGCCGTCGACGATGTGGACGTTGCGGTGCGCGCGCGCGGCCAGCTCCGGGTCGTGGGTCACCATCACGATCGTGGTGCCCTGCTGGTTGATGTCCTCCAGCAGCTCCAGCACGCTGCGCGCCATCTGCGTGTCGAGGTTGCCGGTCGGTTCGTCGGCGAGCAGCAGGCGCGGGCTGCCGGCGATGGCGCGCGCGATGGCGGCGCGCTGCTGCTGGCCGCCGGAGAGTTCGGCGGGGAAGTGCTTCATGCGCGAGCCCAGGCCGACCATGCCCAGCGCATCCTCGATCCGCAGCTTGCGCTCGTTGGCCGGCATCCCGCGATAGCGCAGCGGCACGTCGACGTTGTCGAACAGGTTGAGGTCGGGGATCAGGTTGAAGCCCTGGAAGATGAAGCCGATCTTCTGGTTGCGCAGCCTGCTGCGCTGGTTGTCCGACAGCCCGCGCACGTCCTCGCCGTCGAGCCTGAACTCGCCGCCGGTGAAGGTCTCGAGCAGGCCCGCGATGTTGAGGAAGGTGGTCTTCCCGGAGCCCGAGGGGCCGGTGACGGCGACGAACTCGCCTTCCCTGACGCGCAGGTCGAGCGAGCGCAGCGCGTGCGTCTCGACCAGCTCGGTGCGGTAGACCTTGGTGACCTGGCGCATGTCCAGCATGGCGGATCCTTGTTCCTGGGGTGGGTGGGCGGCGGCGTCCATCAGTCGACGTGGAACCGTTCGGGAAGGGCGGAGGCCGGCAGGTAGTGCTCCGGGGCCGACCGGCGGCGCGGCTCGCCGCGGTTCGCGGCCGCGCCGTCGCCGTCGCCCGGATGCAGGTCGAAGTGGTAGAGCTCGCTGAGGCGGCGCGGCACGGCGTCGGCCAGTTCGAACGAACTCCAGTGCAGGTGGTGGGGGAAACCGGTCGTTGCGTACATGGTCACTCTCCGGAGATGCGGACGCGGTCCGCCTGCTGGAACTGGTCGCTGCCCGACACGACGATGCGTTCGCCGGCCTGCAGCCCCGAGACGATCTCGACGGCGGACAGGCTCGTCGCGCCGGCCTGGATCGGTCGCCGCTGGGCGCTGCCGCCCTGGACGACGTAGGCGAAGTTGCCGCCTTCCTGCTCGAGGAAGGGACCGCGCTCCACCATCAGCACGTCCTCGCGGGTATCCAGTACGATGCGCGCCGACAGCCTCTGGTTCTGCCGCAGGCCGGGCGGCTGGTTGCCGTCGGTGAAGCGCAGGCGGGCGTTGACCTCGCCGTTCACCACCTCGGGCGACACCGCCGAGATCTCGGCCGGCCAGAGCTTCCCGGCGCTGGCCACCTGGGCCGGCATGCCGATCCCCAGGTCGCGGGCGAAGCTCTCGGGGACCCTGATCTCGACCTCGAACCGCGACAGGTCGACCACGCCGAGGATCGGCGCGTTGGCGGCCACGTTGGTGCCTTGGGCGATCTGCACCTGGCCGACCTGGCCGTCGAAGGGCGCGCGCAGCGTCAGCGCGTCCACCTGGCGGCGCAGCTCCTCCACCACCGCCTCCTGGCGCTCGGCGAGGAGCCGCTTGTTGCTGGCGTCGATGCCGGCGCCCTGGCCCTGCAGCGCGAAGTCCTGGCGCGCCGAGGCGACGCCGATCTGCGCCTTCTTCAGGCCGTCGAGCGCGCGGTCGTAGTCGTTGCGCGAGACCGCGCCGCCTTCGAAGGCACGCTTGTAGCGTTCGACGTCGCGCTCGGCCGCGACCTCGTCGATCAGCGCCTGGTCGAGCAGCTTCCGGGCGTCGGAGCGGGTGAGGCGCGCGTCGAGCACGGCGCGGTTGGCCTCGCCCTGCAGGTTGGCCAGCGTCGACTCTTCCTGCACCAGCCTGCTGCGCAGCTCGGGGCTGTCGATGACGGCCAGTTCCTGGCCTTCTTCGACCGCGTCGCCCGCGACCACCTTCAGCGCCACCGTGCCGCCGGCGATGGCGTACAGGGTCGGGCTGTTGGCCGCGATCACGCGACCGTCGGCGGTGAGGTCGCGGACGAGGTCGCCGCGGACGACCTCGGCGATGCGGATGCGGGAGGTGTCGTAGGAGCGACCGCCGCTGCTCCAGCCCGCCGCGATCCAGGCCGCGAGCCCGAGCACCACCACGCCCCCGGCCGCGGCGACGACGCGCGGGTCGCGCAGGCGTCGGCGCGCCGACGGCTGCGTCGAGGCCGGGGCGCGGTCCTGGCCGGAGGTGTCGCGGATGCGGGCGCGGGGTGTATCCATGGAGTGTCCGTGGCTGGCATTGCGGGTGTCTGCCTGTATCGACGCAAGCGCCGTGCCAACTGCAAGTCACTGATCCGCAAGGACTCTGGAGCAGTGTCCGGGTGTCCGCCCGGACACCGGCGGCGTCCGCGCGGACAGCCCCGATCGCTTTCCCCGTTAGACTGTGCGGCATCTTTCCCAGGCATCCCTGACCTATGTGCGGCATCGTCGGCGCGATCGCGGATCGCGATGTGGTTCCCGTCCTGATCGAAGGACTCAAGCGGCTCGAGTACCGCGGCTACGACTCCGCGGGCATCGCCGTGGTCGACGGCGGCGACGTCCGCCGCGTGCGACGCACCGGACGCGTATCGGAGATGGAGGGGGCCGCCGCGGGCGAGGGCTTCTCGGCCACCCTGGGCATCGGCCACACGCGCTGGGCGACCCACGGCGGGGTCACCGAGTCCAACGCCCATCCGCACGTGAGCCACGGCGTGGCGCTGGTCCACAACGGCATCATTGAGAACCACGAGCAGCAGCGCGAGCGCCTGCGGGAGCTCGGCTACGAATTCGAATCGCAGACCGACACCGAGGTCATCGCGCACCTGATCCNNCGCCTACGCGCTGGCCGTGGTCAGCCGCAAGGAGCCGGGCCGGATGGTGGTCGCGCGGATGGGCTGCCCGCTGCTGGTGGGCATCGGCGAGGGCGAGAACTTCGTCGCCTCCGACGTCTCCGCGATCCTCCAGGCCACGCGCCGGGTGATTTTCCTCGAGGAAGGCGACACCGCCGAGGTCCGGCGCGAGGGCGTGCAGGTGTTCGACGGCGACGACCGGCCGGTGCTGCGCGAGGAGCACCTGTCCGACGTGTCGCTGTCGTCGCTCGAGCTCGGCCCCTACCGGCACTTCATGCAGAAGGAGATCCACGAGCAGCCGCGCGCGCTGGGCGACACGATGGAGGCGATCATCGACGCCGGGAGCTTCGAGCCGACGCTGTTCGGCGAGGACGCCGAGGCGGTGCTGCGCGAGGTCGAGGGCGTCCAGATCCTGGCCTGCGGCACGAGCTTCTACGCCGGCTCGGTGGCCCGCTACTGGATCGAGGCCATCAGCGGCCTGCCGTGCAGCGTGGAGATCGCGAGCGAGTACCGCTACCGCACCGCGGTGGCGAACCCGAAGCACCTCGTCGTCACCATTTCCCAGTCGGGCGAGACGCTCGACACGATGGAGGCGCTCAAGTACGCGAAGTCACTCGGCCACGAGCTGACGCTCTCGATCTGCAACGTCCCCGAGAGCGCGATCCCGCGCGCCAGCCGGCTGGTGTTCTATACCCGCGCCGGCGCCGAGATCGGCGT
>LSQX01195817.1_pt1 | contig 13795 bp, 6 predicted proteins | sample 654561 | NCBI WGS metagenome assembly LSQX01 (sample SAMN04489861, study PRJNA283612) | anaerobic digester metagenome | isolation source: 4 biogas reactors fed with cattle manure at either 37C or 55C with and... | place: Denmark: Kongens Lyngby | collected 2014 | reverse complement strand
TCGCGTTTGATACTTGTATCGCGTTCAGACAATCGATTGTTCCTGACTATTTGTGCTGTCGCCTCGCGGCAGAATGGAGAATAATATGGCAATTCGTGAAGTTAAAGTAGAAAACGGCCGTCTGCTCGGTTCCCCTTCCGGGATACCATCCGTTACGGTCTTCCGAGGTATCCCCTACGCAGCTCCCCCTATCGGTGCGCTGCGCTGGGCTCCGCCGCAGCCGGCGGCAAACTGGGATAATCTGCGTCTTGCACACAGCTGGCCTCCCATGGCCATGCAACCAATCAACGCGACACCGGAAACACTGAACCATGAAGAACTGGAATATGCGGAACCCATGAGCGAGGATTGTCTCTATCTGAATGTCTGGACACCTGCCAAAAACGCAGACGAACGTCTGCCGGTTTTGCTCTGGATCCACGGCGGCGCGTTCTTTGCCGGACACAGCTACGGCACAAACGTAGACGGTGACTATTTTGCCCGCAAGGGCGTGATCCTCGTTTCCATCGCTTACCGTCTGGGTGTATTCGGCTTCCTTGGGCATCCCGATCTGAGCAGGGAAAGCCCCAACGGTGTCTGCGGTAATTACGGTATCCTGGACCAGCTTTTTGCACTTAGATGGGTACATAAAAATATCGCTGCCTTTGGCGGGGATCCGGAGAAGATCACCATTGCCGGCCAGTCTGCCGGTTCCAGCAGCGTGCAGGCACTTGTTTCCTCTCCGCTTTCTCGCGGTTTGGGCTTGCACGGTGCTGCCATGTTCAGCGGTGTCGGCATGCGGCAGGCTGAATTCATCCAGCCTGATCAGATGAAAACGCTTGAAGCCTTCGGTGTCAGTCTTTTCAGGGAGATGGAGATTTCTGGCATCGAAGAAGCACGCTCCATGGACGCTCAGCGTTTTCTGGACGGATCTTTAGCTGCGTCAAATCGTCTGGTCGGTCGTTTTGGCTTACCATTCAAACCCGTGGTAGACGGCTACGTCCTGCCGAAGCTGCCAAGTACCCTGGCACAGGACGGTAAAATTGCGGACATATACTATATGGTCGGCCATACGGACGAAATCCTGCTGGACGCGCCCGTAACGACTATGGAAAGCTACGAGGCCTGGCTGAAGGCTGAATTCGGCGCTGACGAAGACCGAATGCGCGAGCTTTTTGGAATCCGCAATGAAGTGGATCTGCTTAACCTGAGACCGAATTCAATCCGCGGCAGACTCATTACCGCATCACATGCGTTCTGTCACCGCAACAGCGAACTGGGTCGAAAGCCATCATATTATTATTATTTCTCCCACAGACTGCCGGGTGACAATTTAGGCGCGTTTCATGGCGGCGAGCTTTGGTATTTCTTCAAACAGCTGCATCGTTGCTGGCGACCCTTTGACTGTTTTGATCACCGACTTGCCGGTATCTGTGCGGATTACTTAATGAACTTCGTGAAAAACGGTGATCCCAACAGCGACGGACTTCCCCACTGGTCACCGGATACTGCGGATCAGCCTACAGTGATGATTCTGGAGAACCCGGTTCACCAGAAGATCGGTGTGGAGAACGCGGGCATTAAGCGTTGGATCAATATGTCCTTGGCCGAATGATACTCTATGCAGAAGCAAGTTAATGACTTAATACCACTGAAGATCCTCTGCTAAATGGTTCTTTGGTACCATGCTTTATGTCTCATAGCATAACAGCACTAACGGGAAAGATCCAACCGGATTTTTCCCGTTAGTGCTGTTATTTCATCCCTATCCGGGGTATGCTGCCTTAATGCGATAAGCCTGCATATATTAATCTCCGTTAAAAATGGAGAATAGCATGAATCATGTTTAATAAGGCTGTGGGCTTTGCCCCCATGACATAAACTTCTTCACATTATTGATGAACCGTATGCCCGCTTTTCATAAAACTGGCCGCGTATTTCTGCAACCTCTTTTTGATTCGCTGTCATATCCCGTACAGCCGTAAAAAGCCTCATTGCCCTTGGCCTTAACAATCATATACCCATCTTTACATTGGTCGCATTTATAAATATCATGAAGATGCACCTTGCTATTGGTCATGAAGTCGCAGACCTCGGGCTCGTTTGTGCACAGATATAACCCCATTCCATAGTTCTTGTTAAACTCATATTTTAAAGGATATCTGCATATCGGACACCGCAGGCGAAACAAATCAACCGATTGCATATTCAGGTTATCTGAGTGCGCAATATGATAATCATTAATCAGCTCGATTAGAAACCGGGAAGGCTTTTGCTGAGGCGTAAGGATAAACACACGGTTTTTCGTGCGCGTCAGCGCAACATAGAACAAGCGCCGTTCTTCCGCAAACGGTACGGATGTATCTTCGAAACGCACCAGCTTCATAATGGGATCATCTTCAAGCTGACACGGAAAACCGAATTTCCCCTCGAACATATTTAGTATAATAACATTGTCAAATCCCAGCCCCTTCGCACTGTGTGCCGTCATAAAGGTTATATCGGCTTTAGGATATTTTTTACTTTTAATGCGGTTGCCGGGCAACTGCGTAAATCGCCCTGTGCGGCATAATTTGTAATTGTCATAATTGTATCGTCCAATCATCAAAATAGACTTGTCTTCGCCATATTCTTTTATAATGCGATCTATTGTTTCCGCTGCTGCCCCCGCCATTGCATAATCAGGTTTTTTACTGTCATCGAACTCCGTCAGGACAATCGGATTATCGAGCCGTTTGGGAGAAATCAATTTTTTACGTATTTGAGCCGTGTTTTTTTGTACAAAGCCGCCGGCAATATCGATTAGTTCCTGAGAGTTGCGGTAGGTATGTGTGATTTTCATTTCAACACCGCTGCCCATCAGTTCCAGAAAACGGGTAAAAAGACCGATTTCCGAGCCGGAGAAAGCGAAGATGGATTGCCAGTCGTCTCCGACTGCGACAACCTTGGCGCGGGTTATCTCGCTTAGTCTTTTCGTCAAGTTAAAACGCTGCCGCGCAATGTCCTGAAATTCATCGATTATGATATATTTATAGGGCAATTCCATCTGCTGCCGTTCAATTTCGGCAAGATAGAAATTTGCGTCATTGATCATATCCTCAAAATCAATGCGATTTTGCGCGGAAAGCTGCTTTTGGTAATAGAGATAGATAGGCTCCGCAATATCCAAAAAGAGATGTGTGCGCGGATTATCCGTTTTGGCTCTCAAAGCCTCAAAACCGCCTGCGTCATATCCGCAAGTTTTAAATTGAGCGATAAAGGTCATTAGAAACTGTATCATCTTAAAAACATATTTGTCTTTGCTGGTTTCTGTGATCTTTTTATAAACTTCCGTAAAATTACGCTCTTTGAGGACAAAGCCTTCCTTGATTAACAGTTCTCTCAGGTGTTCCGAGAGTGACCGCCTATCCTTATACCATGCCCATGTCTCCAATAAGTTTGTTCCCATATGACGGTGAAGCTTACGCTTGTCCTTTATGGCGGTTGAATACTTGGCAATTTCCTGTGAGGTCAGAACATAGCTGTGCCCGCTTTCGCTGATTGCATAATGCTCAAGATATGCGACATGCTCACCTTGCCGTATAATAAAGTCAGGCGTGTATTTCTTTCTCGCCCCGCGAATCGCAAGCGGGTATACAGGTTCATACACATACTCAAGACCGTTAAGATAGAGGAAATTTGCAATTTGCGCTTCCTGGACAGAGCGAAGGTATTCACCTGTGAGCGTCCGCATGAATCGCCTTCGCTGCGTTGCAACTTTTTTGACATATTCACCCGCACCGCTTTTGAGTGTTTCATAATCCTGCGCTGCCTTAGCCAGATGAAACTGGTTGAGATTATCATAATTCATCGCATCAGCAGGCATATCAAAATAAAACCCAAGAAACAGCAAAAGTTTGCGCAGAAGGGCTTTGTCGTGAAAAATCTCCTTTTCCAGCATATTAAAGATAATGTTGTAAGCGGAATAATTAACCTCCGGAGGCGTATCGCTGAATTTTCGGACTATATCGTAGGCAAAAGAATGAAATGTACTGATTTTTGCCGGAATACGAAGTCCTTTATTGATACGTTCTTTCAGTTCATCTATTGCTTTGCGGGTATAGGAAATAACGATTATATCTTCCGGCGGAACGTTTTTCTTTTCAACCAGATATTTAACCTTGGCAGCCATTGTAGTTGTTTTTCCCGCCCCGGCTCCGGCCACCAACAGGCAGTAATCATCATCGGTTACAACGGCCCGCCGCTGTTCATCATCTAGTTTTATATTCGGGTCAATGTCTTTAAGCATTGTGTCGAAATAATGGGCGTTATCTTCTACAATGCGGTCAATGTAATGCACATTATGGTTTTCTGCGTCCTGTGTTAAAGACTCATACCGGCGTAGACAGACATTCACCATGCCAAAATCAACCGCAAAACGGTGGGCATTTTCCTTGCAGTATGCGTATGCGGCCTTGTCTTTCAGCTGCTCTGCCCATATGCCAAAGGAACGCCGAAGCCCCGCCAATTCACGCGCCGTGATGTAATGATTTAAGCGAAATAAAGTTTGATAACTATGATCAAAGGCAATAAGCGTATTGCGAAGTGTCGTCAAATCAAGAGGTTGTTTTCGTGTTGTCTCATCCTTTGTGTCATCGGCAGCCGCAAATGTGTAGAAGTATTTAGCCGGCAGGCCGCAATGCGGACAGGCTTCCGCACGGTCAGAGATTTTCCTTTGACACTCAGGACATGATATTAACGACATAAAACGCACTCCCTTACGTGCACAGTCTTGCGATTCTGCTTTGTACTATACTTTTCAAGCGATGCCGTAGCTTATCCCCGTCAGCCTTGATATCTGCCGTATCGAAAGGCCGTTTGCTTTAAGCAGGGCAATATTATTATCGTGTTTATCCGGCGGCATGTTCCGGAATTCATCAATACACTTTGTTTTGCACAGTTTTCTTATCAGCTCCTGCGCTTCCCTGTCTGTGGGCTTTTGCTTTTCCTCCAGATCAAGACAGCATGCTTCCTCTTTTTCGTTCATGTGCTTTTCAAAAAGCAAGCTTACTTCTTTTTATCCGCAGTGAACATTTTTAATGCAAATTCAGTATCAGTAATACCGGAATCTGTAAAATAGTCGTTATAAATGCCCCATTTGTAATCTGATGCTTCTCTGCAAAACCCGGCCATAACGGGATTTTGATGTATAAATCTTAATACGGTCAGAAAGTATTCTTCGTCATCCACCGGCTCACTCTTATACCTATCCTGAAACAAATGCCCGGTCCGCTCACGCTTATTATGCCAATATACATATCATGCGCCGATTCGTTTAGATATCTTTTCCAGCGGTTCCTGTTCTTCTTTAATCAGCAAATGCAGATGGTTTCCCATCAGACAGTATGCCATCAGCTTAAAGCCGCTTTTCTCTTTTCATTCTTTGACTGCCTGCAGATGTTTTTCATGGTCTTTCTTATCCTCGAAAACCGTTTGTCTGTTTATACCTCTGAACAAGACATGATAAATTCCGCGCTCGATTTTTTTCCTTACTTGTCTTGGCATAAAAGACCACTCCCTCATCTACAGACTAGTATAGATGAGGGAGTTTTGTCAACACAGAAGAACTGTCCTTCTGTGCTCTCGGCTGTATTTTATTGCCCGGTATGATTCATGATGAACCGCTGCAGGATTGCAGCTACCTGACAGCGCAAGGCGATGCCTTTCGGATCAAGTTTACCGTTGCCTGTTCCGGTTATATATCCCTCGGCGTTAGCCCACTGTATGGCGCCCTTGGCCCAGCTGCTGATCATTCCGCTGTCGCTGAATATACTGAGATCCTCAGATGCGGAGACGTCATAGCCTTTATACTCCGCATAATTCTTGAGAATGAGAGCCATCTGTTCACGTGTGACGGCATCACCGGTCCCAAAGAGTCCGTTTCCGTATCCGCTGACGATGCTGTGGTCTGAAGCCCAGGCTACTGCGGTTGTGTACCATTCATCTTTTTCTACATCGGTGAAGATACTGTTTACGGCAGTCGGTTCTCCCTCCAAGCGCCAAAGCACGGTGACAAGCATCGCACGCGTCATGGACGTATCGGGGTCAAAGACCGTTTCCCCGATACCGGAGAACAGCCTGTTCGCATACGCAAAGGAGACACTGTCGAAATACCACTTTTCACGGCTTACATCGACAAAGGGCATAGTGCCGACCACATATTTCGAGAAGTGATCCGTGGTAAAGACCACACAACCGGTATCGGCGTCATAGCGGCCGGTAATGGGTTCCAGAATGCCGCTGTCACTTAAATACCATACCACAACGGAATCCGGATCCTCGCCGATACCAATCATATAGGGTACCTTTATCTCTGCGGTTCCGGTTCCGAAGTCAGATATGGGTTTGCCGTCGGCTGTGAGTGTGAGATCAAGCACAGGCTTGTCTCCGACCAGATCCTTTTGCTCTGCCGTCAGCAAATTCGAGTCCAGCATTACCGCCGTAAGAGTTATGTCGGTACCGGTTGAGCCGAATGCGGCAATTGCGGCAGAATCAAATGTAATGTCGGCCTCAGGCAGAGAAATCGAGAGCCCTCCAACGCCGCTTGCACCGGATATAGCCTCGACAACCCCGGCGGGAATCGTAACCCCCGATACATCAAGGGCAGACAGGTCAAAGGACAACGTTCCGGACATAAAGCGGATATCATCAATTATATCGTCGTCAATTTTCAGCCGGGCAATACCATCGGTTAAAATGGCTGAAGCATTTAGACCCGTATCGTTGCCAAATGCCGGAACGGGAACTGTTTCTTCTTCCGGATCGGCGCTGCCTCCGCCACCTACGCTTCCGCCGCCTCCGCCGCCTGAATAAGTAAAGCTGACGGAGACAACCACATCACCGGCGGGCATTTCAAAGGTATAGGTATTTAAGGCAGAGGTGACCTCTTCATTGAGGATCCCCTGATCAAGCGTAAGTGTTGCCAGAGAGTAGCCTGTATCGGGAGTTACGGTCAGTGTCACGGTTTCTCCTGCTGTCGCAGTGACGGAGGACGCGGCGACACCATCCGGTACCGTGATGGTGTATAACTGCTTGTAAATCTGATCTTCAGACAGTGTCATATCCTGTTTAATATTCGTGACTGCCACAGTATATACATTGCCGTCTTTCGTGATGGAAATAACAGCATCAATGTTCGCGGCCGATTCGAATACGGACTCAAGATGCGCGATGCTTGTGTCATAACCGTCACCCGGCTCAAACGTCATCCTGACAGTCCCTCCGCTGCGCACACTATCGGTCGTGACATTGCGCTCGCCGCTGTCGGTGGGTAATATCGGCGTGACAAAGGTGATCGTGCTGACACCCATTGCAGCACCGGCTGCATCGGGAAGCGTTACGGTCTTGGTTTCCAGTTCCGTAAAGTATGCCCTGACTGTTTGGTTTTGCTTCAGGGGATCAATACTGTAGGCCGGCTCCACAATCTTGTTGTTTAACGCATCCACGGCAGCGGCAGCCTCGGGGGCTGTCAAGTCTCCGTTTGTAATGGTCCAGTAGTCCAGCATATAACCGGACGCGGGCGTGGCGCTGAATACAAGAGAGCTTCCGCCGAACTGCAGAGTTTCCGAGGATATCTCGGTCCCTTCAAGCGTTCCTGTCAAGGTACTGCCGGTGGTGCCCATGGCAATGAAGTTGACCAAATAACTGCTTGCTGCTTTGAGATAAGCCACGGCGTCTATATTTTCACTTATATTGTTAATGGTATACGTTTTCTGGGTGGTAAAGGTATTAACACCGTTGACCTTCCACTGCTCCATCATGCTTCCGCTGACCGTGGCGACAGTCAGAACAATACTCTCCCCTCCGTATACGGTCAGACCCTCTGCGGGGAATACTGTGTCCGCATCGCCGACAAGTACACCGTATATATCGCGGAGGGTATACTTCATGGTGCCGCGCGCCGGGTCGCTGACAATCGCAACGGCTGTATAAGCGTCATTCGGCGTGAAAACGGCAACGACCTGCGAATCATGGCCAAGCGCCGCAATGGTCAGGGTTTTTGTTGTGTCGGGCAAATCCGCCCCATCTAGCGTCCAATGGTCAAAGACAAAGCCGCGATTTGCTATTGCGGTGAAGGTAAGCGACGATCCGCCGGGTATCGAGGTAAGGGTGTCTGCAGCTGCAGGGATTGTGTCCACCGAGGCTGCGACCGCTCCGTTTTCCGCTGTCACCGTTACCGAGTAGTTATTGCGAACGGTTGCAAGAGATACCGTAGTATTTTGGGTAATTTCAAACGTATGGCTGCTCGAATCCGCAGTCTCCGCATCATTGATGATGAAATACGCTCCCTCTGCGGCCTGATATCCGGTTTTGGGCTCTACAACGATCAACGTGTCTCCCGCTACAAAACTATCGCTCACAATCGTTCTTTTTACCGGTGCCGTGGTCAAATCCCCGTCGTCATCATGCATGTAGTAGGCGGTAATATCGCCGTCCAGCGTCAGCGCATACGCGTCTCGCTCAAATACCGCATATACGGTCATGGAAGCTGCACCTACCGTAACGGTCAGACTGTTGGAACCATCCGGGCCGGGCGTGCCGACCGGCGTTGTTGTCGCACCGCCGGAAGATGTCTGCCATTTACTGAAATGATACCCGTTTTCCGGGATCGCAGAAAAGGTATATTCCGCGCCGTAACTGACATATGCACCTGAGTTAAAAAATTCGTCGGTGCAGGTGATACTGCCGCCTGCGGCCGGCTGCGCAACCGTAAAGAGTCTGATTGTTGCCGGTTTAAAGGTTACCGTAACGTCTACAGTCTGTGCTTCAGTCGTCAGCGTAAAGGTTGAGACGCCCGTTTCCGACACGGATCTACCGTCTGCAAACAGCGCCGTCCATGTATCAACCTGATAACCCGCCTGTGGCGTTGCGTACAGCAAAACAGCGGTGCCGGAAGCATAATCGGCGTAATTTTCCTGTGCATTGCTTATGCCGACCGAACCGACAGGTCTTTCTCCCGACGGATCCGTATATGGAGCGGCAATAGCATTCAGTCTGTAGGTCGCGCCGATAATGCCGTAGGTGCCGGATATATAATTTACGCTGTAGTTGTTATAGAGCACTACCGGCGTTGTGGGCCCTGTGGTGGCCGTGACGGTATAATTACCCGGATCAGTGCTGTTATTCAAGGTTACGGGGTTACCTGCTGAGTTGATGGCTATGTAAATGAGATTCAAAGCCGCCAGTTCCCCGGAGGTAAGCTCGTCACATATAAAAGTGGGTAGATTTTCCTCAACCGCGGAAGCGCTGATATTTGTTCTATTCTCCGCACGGACGGTGATTTGCCTTTTGCCGATTGAAAATTCTTGTTGTGCAACCAGGTCACTGCCGACATATGCCTGCAAGGTATAGCTGCCGACATCAGGCGTAGAGCCGCCGGCAGTAAAACCGGTTACAACGGGAGTTTCTCCGCTATGATCTACCATCTTGTAGGTAGTGTTTTCAACCGGAGCGGCCTGAATCGTTCCACTTGTCGGATCCTTGCTTATTAACTCCAGCGAAGGCCAGATGTTGTTGCCGTAGTCAAATTTTGTGACGGCGCTGCCCCCGCTTGATGCGGAAAGGGACAGCCGGTATGCTGACCCGTTACCGACCACAACGAGTACGCCTGTTTCAGTCTCCATATCTTTAAAGATACGGTTGCCGCTATAATAGGCGGTCACAGTGTACACTCCGTCCGGAAGGCTGGAAATATCAAGAGAAGCGGTGGAATAGTATTTTTGCATTCCGCCCAGTTCTTTTGTAGTGGAAGACGTGGCCAGTTTGACGGTCTCACTGAATAAGTAATCGGTTCCTTTCACCGTGAAGATGACCTTTCCGGTAGGCGCCGCTGCATGCCCTCCGATAGCGGAATACAGTTCGACTCCGGTTGTCAGCCCTTTTAATGTTTCTCCGCCCGTGCCCGTTGAAATTTTCTCAGTGGCGGAAAAAGTACTTACGGCGGGCGTTCGCTTGGCATAGGCGGTCGTAAACGCATCGGAGTACGCCGATATGTAGTAGTTAGAAGCGGTGCTGCTGTCGTAATAAATACAGTTGATCCGGCAGCGATACATAGCATTATCGGCAGAGCCGGCGTTGGATATTGTCATCGAGGCGGATGTTTTGCCGGAGAGCTCCGTCCAGATTCCGTTAACCAGTTTTTGCCATTGATAACTGAGCCCGCTGTAGTTTTCCACGGCCGTCACATTCACTGTCACCGTGCTGTCGGCATCAGGGTATATGGGCAGCTGGCCGTTTTCGTTAAGGTTGCTGTAGCTCAACAAGGGATAACCGACCTGCGTCTTGGTGCGGCAGCTCATCGGCTCGCTGTATATACTTTGCTTCGGGTTGGTGGCGGACACCGTTTGAATCTGGTACTTGTACTCGGTATAAGGACTGAGGTTTTCATCTATATATTTGAAATGATAAGTTCCTGTGCCGCTGTCGAAACTTTTCGCATCGGTAAATGGAACAAATGCGATTTCATAGCTTCCCGACCCGTCAGGGAACTCATAATAGCGGTAGATTCTGAAACCTGCCACCATCTTGTCATAACTCCATTGGAGCGTGATCTCATCGGACGTGGTCAGGGAAGTATTTTGCTCAAAGTCGCTCGGCAGAGAGGCCGGGCTTTGTACGTCACTGACGATATAGCTGACCACGGGGAAAGAGATACTTCCATCGCTGTATCTGTAACAGAAAATACGCCAGTTCATGTTGTATCCGAAAGGCTGAGCTTCAATCGGCATGTCTTGCATTTCCCCGGAGAAAGCGCTGCCGTTTGTGGAAATCGTAACAAGGCCTGCGCCGGCTTCAGCGCCCGCAATGACGCCGACCTTAAACCCGCCCGCGCCGGCGCCCGCTTTAGCTTCAACTGCGGCGGAGGCGGAGAATGCGGTGCTGGATTCTGTGGACATGGTAATTTCCTGGGCGATGCCGGAACCGCCCCCCGTACTGCTGAAGCCTACGGCAGAGGGCGTACCGGTGTATTTGGCGATGACGTGGTATACATCGTTATCGGTAGGATAAGTCGACGGGTCTCCCAATGTATGGGTCAGTACATTGTCTGCAATAGCGGGAAGTATGCTGTAATCCTTTGCTATGGCTTCATACTCATCCAGAGACAACAATCGGACAGCCGCCTCATGCGGAATATTGACGGTTGTCAGTACCTTTTTATAACCGCCTTCGCCATCTGCCACATAGGATTCGTATTCATAGATTTCCATGGGTATAGAGTAGAACGCAACCTTATCCTCACCGCTCGTTGCGGAGTATGTAACGGTTTGTTCCAGTGAAGCAATTTGTTCTGTTTCAAACGTAAAGTTTGAGGTGAAAGTTGCTTCTGCCTCGACAGAGGCAACTTTTACGCCGAAGACCTCTATATCCTGCTCAAAGGATACATACGCGCCCAGCGAAATTGTTGCGGCTGTATTATATCCTGACCCGGAGCCGGTAGAACTGGAGTACGTGGTTGTCGATTCGGAATAGTTGCCGGAAAGATCGTCACGATCGATCAGATCTTCAAAATACGGGGGAGATGCCAAAACGGCCAGCACCTCCGGGTCGGTATATGTATAGTAGTGCTTCCCGGAATAATTCATGTAGCTGGAGTCTTTGTCCGTGTTGGCAAGACATATGGCTGTTGAGAAATCTGCGCTTATCCGGTTATTGTATGAGGCGGCGGGGTCCGCTACGACCATATGCGTTTTACCCATTGTCAGCTGCTCATAGGAAGCATCTACCTCAGTGTTGTCCGTAACCGTTTCGTATCCGCTGATAGTTAGGTACCAGGTCCTGATATTAAAAAGCTTGTACAGCCAGTTTTTAAAGTAAAAATTCCAGGTGTAAATGGGCGCATCATAGCTGCCCGTGATAGTAAATTTCGCGGTTTTCTGCTCTGTAGTGCAAAGCGTCTGCGTCATCGTAACCAGCGCGCCGTTACCGGTCTGCCCGGTAAGATCTCCGGCTACTGCGCCGTATTCAACGTATTCAACACAATTGCCAGTGTCCTCCTGCATGGCACTTGTGTTGTCCCAGGCCTCTTTGATTTTGAGCCCTTCTTGGGTGTATTCAATAATAAGGCTGTCAAAGTACAAGAGGTCTCCGCCGCCGCTGACACCTTGGGAAATGACGCCGGTATTTGCCGTACAGAGCGGCAGCGAATAGAAAATGTCGCCGTGTGCCGACATTGCAGGCCAGGTGTAGGTGTCATCCTCTTTTTCAAACAAATCAAAATTCTGATATACATTTGAAATAAAGGCCGTGCCATCCCAGCTGTAAAGACCAACATACCGGGTATTCGTGTCTCCGGCTTTGAGGTCGGCGTCAGACTGGCCGCACAAGATCAGCACATCCTCGTCACTGCCGGCCATATCACCGAAGTCAAACGAAGCGCGCACGATATTTGAGCTGCCGTAAGTCAGGTTAAACTGCTGGGAAGAGGTCAGCATTTTGGTGCCCTTCTCACCGAACATGACCACTGCGGTTGAGCCCAGGTTCTGTGTTGGGCCATAGTAGTAACCCCATGTTGCGGCAAGATCGTCGATTCCATCCCGGTTTACATCGCCGTTGACCAGAGAGACCATGTTGGAAACCACATCACCCTCGCGCAGATAATAGGTCCAGACCACAGACCATTTTGACGCGTTAAGGTATGCCGTTTGCACATTATCTGAACCGGTCAGTTGAAGGGCATAGACCACGATTCGGGAATTCCCCTTTTCAGGTATGTAGACCGCAACCTCATCAATACCGTCTCCGTTCCAGTCTCCTGTTGTCACCTGAAGGTAGTTTTGAAGCTGATACGGCGCTTCGGCAAAGTTTTCTACCGCCTTTTCGTCATAAGTCAAAAGCGGATTGCCGATTTGCTTCGTCGTTGACAGGAGCTCTTTCGCGCTGTTGCCGTATGTGCCGCTGTCCGCGGAGCCGAAGCGCAGATAGAGTCCACCGTTTGTGCTGTAATCCGAGGTGTATACCATAACGGTCTGAGCGGCAAGCCCGTTGGTGTTTTTATCGAAATTTCCCGCTGCAACCGAGGACAGGGCATATTTAAAGCTTCCGCCCAGATTGGTAGACGCATTGGTCGCATCTTTAAGATAGCCGGTTGCGGGGATATCGGTGGCAGTCTGATCAGTCACTACGCCGGTACTTATAAGGGTATAGCTGCCGTCGGCAGTCGTCGTACCGCTTGCTATCGTCGCGTTCTCCACGGAGCCTAGGATCCCGCTGACATCAGTCTTATCATAGGCCTCGTTGCCGTACAGGGAGGAGGTCAGCGAATTGCCATAGACTGTGGCGTACGCCTGGGTGTTATTGCCGTATTGTATTGCTCCTGTCGTATTATAGGATGCGCTGCTGCCAGTGACACTCGATAGTCCGACTCTGTATAGTTCGAAAACCGGTGACAGTTCAATGGTATTCTTGCCGTAGGGGTTATCCGTGCTAAAAGGATCATAGCCCTCCGGTAAAATAGTGGTATCAATTCCGAGTGCCGTGAGCGCATCCATATCGGTGCCGGACTCGGAGGCTGTCGCAGGTAAGGCGAGGATTGGTAAAATGCTTATTATTAAGAATAACGTCAGAGCAAGGCTTAAAATCCTTCTTTTCATATAATATTGCTCCCTTCAAAGCTACCAATAAACTGTCATCTTTACCGCCGAACAAACTTTTGTTTTCAATTATATCACTGCGATATCATAAAATAAATGATTTATTATCAGAATTTGAAAATATTTCTCATTAAAAACATTTATATGGGATAAAACGGTTAATCAATCGAGTAGGAGGTCACCCATTA
>LSQX01277196.1_pt1 | contig 13796 bp, 11 predicted proteins | sample 654561 | NCBI WGS metagenome assembly LSQX01 (sample SAMN04489861, study PRJNA283612) | anaerobic digester metagenome | isolation source: 4 biogas reactors fed with cattle manure at either 37C or 55C with and... | place: Denmark: Kongens Lyngby | collected 2014 | reverse complement strand
GATCATTTCCGGCAGCAGCTACACTAGGTGGATGCCATAGTGTTACCTCCATATCATCGTAACTTTCACATCCATCAGCAGAAATTGTATATCGAAAAACATAAGTTCCCTTTTCCGGATCTGTACCCGGCGATAAACCCGAAGCTATTGCTGTATTCGCGGATGTGGTAGTAATTGTAACTGTTGATACCCCATCAGGCATTGATACAACCGACCATTCTCCTTCACTTGTGGCATTACCGGTAAGGTTCACGGCAGTTATTTCTTCACAATAAGCCTGATCAGCGCCTGCATCGGCTTTTTCAACAACTGTGAATGAAGCCGTTGCAACTGAGGGGTCACAAAAGAGTCCACCTTCAACAGTCCATTTAACTACATATTCACCGGTTATCAGCCCTGTAACTTCAGTTTGAAAAGAGTTTGGACTGGAAAAAACAGGGGTGTTAGGTCCGCTTACTGACGACCACTTACCACTACCTGTCGTTGGGTCTTCAGCTATTAAAGTATTGGTTGTCTGTCCACATACATCATCTGCCAGTGTTATTGTTGCAGTTGATGGTGGATTATCTGATACAAATACCTTAACATCATCCGAACTTATACATGCGCCATTGATAATAGTCCATCTAAAGGTATAGAAACCATCAATCGCAACCGACACATCTGTAGTTGAAAATGTAGGACTTACAATTTGTACTCCGCCCGGACCTGAAACCTGGGTCCATAGCCCAGATTCCCCGCTAGCAGGTTCATTACCCTGTAATTGAAATTCTGAACTACAAGCATCTATATCATCACCTGCAACGGCTTCAGTAATATCAGCCACTGTTATCAAAATAGTATCCCTTGTAGGAGTACAGCCTTCTTCAGTAGTCAGCATCCACTCAAGCATATAGGTTCCTTCTTGAAGTCCGGAAATTACAGCATTATGATTATTTTCGTCTGGTGATAATGTTGGTGTAGTTGCTCCATCCGGAATACTTATAAAACTCCACGTTCCTGTTTCGTCACTTTGCGGGGCATTGGCTGATAAAGTAGTTGATGTTTGCCCAACGGTAATACATTCATCTGGTCCCGCATCAGCCATACCGGGTCCAAGTTCATCACTTACTGTAATGGTAACGGTACTTGTTGCTGAACCACAACCGTTAGTTACAGTCCATGTAAAGAGATACACAGTATTTTCCTGTAATTCTGTAACCACAGCATTTGGATCATTTATGTCAGAAATCATTACTCCTTCGCTAGGTTCAACACTCCATGTGCCTACCTCAAAAACAAAGTTCTTTGGCTGTGCATTAAGAAAAACGGGGCTGCCATGGCACACAGTCTGAGGATCTCCAGCACCTTCTGCTTTAGGCTTTTCATCTGAAACAAGCACTGTAGTTTCACTTGATTTAGTTTCACACATCGGGCCTCCCGATATACACCACCTGAAAGTATATAAACCTGGTTTCAAATCCTCTATGTCTAATTCATAAGCATGAATATCAACCAATGTCACTGTTGAAGGACCATCCACCTGCGACCATGTATGACAATATTGTTCTCCAGCCTTGTTTCCGGCAAGAGTGGTAGTTGTAACATTACAATTTAAAATTTGGGGTGTACCGGCATTTGCTTCAACGCTTTCAATTGACACTGTAACAACAACATCGTCAAATGCAGACTCACAACCAACATTTACAGCAGTGTAACGTCTCATCTGTATATGATATTCGCCTGGCTCAGTAAGGTTGGGAATAATTGCCGGGCTGGTACCTCCGGAGCTTGTCCATTCAGTTGGATAAGTAAACACTCCTTCCGGGCCATTGAAAACCCTGTACTGATTAACTCCTGAACCTTCAAAAATAAACGGTATTTCAGCGACCGTAATCCCACAAGGAAGCAAAATTGGTTTTTGAATAATAAACAATGAAGGTGGATCTTTAAGATACGAAACTGTTACAGTTTCGGTGCTTGAGCAATTGGTTTCTGAATTTGTAATAGTATATCTAAAAGTATATGTACTTTCTCCATCAAGCCCTGTAACCTGTGTTACCGGTAGATTAGGGCTTACTATATTTATATCTTCTTCAGATCCTTCAGGACCATCAATTAGCTCCCATTCTACAGTTTCATTTATGTAAAGCGGCGCATTACCACTAAGCACTGTCGTATTTCTGGGATCACAGAAAACCTGGTTTGAACCGGCATTTGCCCTACTAATATCGGCAGTGGGGGGAGGTACAATTATATCAACTTCGGCATAACCTGATGCACAGGCACCGGTAACTGTCCAGCGAAACCGGTAAGTACCCTCTATCAGGTTTTTAACTTCTGAATCATTTGATCCGGGGTCTACTATAAGAGGAACATTAGGACCGCTTATAACTGTCCATACTCCTTGCTGCCCATCAATTCCACAACCGGCAAAAGAACCTTCTAGATTAGTACTTTGCGTTGTTGAATAACATTGAGAAAGTACTTGATCAGGTCCGGCAGAAATATCTGTAACCCCACCAAGATTGGTAATCACTATTGTATCCTGTGAAGTACATCCATTGTTATTAATTATCTGCCATACAAGCGTTGATGAACCACATGATGTTTCTGCAAGATTAATCCCGGAATTTGGATCGGAATTATCATCAAATGTTACTCCTGCATTATCATCTCCACTAATGAGCCATTGTCCTATTTCATTTGTATCCGGATCATTTGCCGATAAACTGCCAACATTTAAGCCAGGGCATGAGGTAAATCCACTGCCTGCATTTGCGGGCGTAATTCTATAAACTCTTTTTATAACATCCTGATAAACCAATGAGCCATCCAGACATTTACTTGAAATTCTAAACCTATAATCAATAGAATCATTGCCTCCGCTTATTCCAATTACTTCAGTAGTAAGTTCATGTGGATTAACAATGATCACGCTGGGACCTGCTACCTGCGACCATGTAGTTACTGAACCTTCCGGCCACAAACCAGTTCGTTCACCGTATAAAAACAATTTTTGATTTTCGCATATTCTTTCAAATATACCAGCATTCACCGAACAGTTCTGAGCATTCAGTGAAAAATTGTTTGCGAACAAGAAAAATATTGCAAACACCACAATAAAACTCTTGAAGTTAACTTTAAATGTAACTTCAAAATTGTTAATGAGTAAAATTCGTCTCATAGTTCAAGATTTATTTATTTATTAATTATTATTGAAATCTATTAATTACAATATTTTAAAAAGGTGATTTTCAATCACATATATAAAAATCTCTAAAACAAATTAAGATTTACTACCTTTAATTGGGGCGGCTAATATACAACGATATTTAAAAACCAATCCTTTTTTTATTGTTTTTTTTCACAACACTGAATTCAATTAATTATAATCTAAAAAAACATCATTCTTTTTAGACTGTATTATTATCTGACAATTTAGTAATTCCACTATGTAAATCCAAATAGAATTAAGCCATTTATTACCACTCAAGATGTTGGGAATTGAAAAACAACTCAGATACTGAAAACACAATGTTCCACCTCCTTTAGATATACAGATAATGCTCTTGCGAAACTAAAAGCTCCGGTTTTATTGAGAAAACAACTTTCTGATTTAGTTTGCATATGGAGAATGTTTTTAGATTTGTGTTAGGAAAAAATCATAGAACAAGGCAACATGCTGATTAACAGTAATATAAAAATAAAGGATTTTAAAAAAAAGGAAAACAAAACATAAGGTCACTGACGTACTGAATCACAATTTCATTTGGTGGTTTCGAAAATATTCGTAAATTTGCGCATTCAAATACCTAATTAACTACTTTCATATTTTATGGCTTCATTTATTGGTATCTCAGAGGCTGCATCGCTTGCAATCCATAGCATGGCACTCATTGCAGTTAGTGAGGAAAGAATGAATGCTGGTCAGATTGCCAAAACAACGGGTGCATCACGTAATCATCTGGCTAAAGTACTGCAAAGACTGGTAAAATACGGATTTTTAGATTCGAACCGTGGCCCAAAAGGTGGTTTTGTTCTGAAACGTGATGCCAGTAAAATAAACCTGCTCGAAATTTATCAAATAATTGAAGGCAAAATCGAAGAAAAATACTGTAGTATAAAAAATATGCCCTGCCCCTTTACTGAATGTATATATGGTAGTGTAGCACAAGACTTTACTACGCACTTCGCTGATTATCTGAAAAACAAAAAATTATCTGAAATAAAAATTAAATCCTGAAGAGTTGAAAAGAACGATTATAAAAATTGATGAGGATTTATGCAATGGCTGCGGCGAATGTATCCCAAACTGCCATGAAGGCGCATTGCAAATAATTGACGGCAAAGCACGCCTTGTTAGTGATATTATGTGCGATGGACTTGGAGCATGTATAGGGCATTGCCCACTTGGTGCTATCAGCATTGAAGAGCGCGAAGCTCAGCCCTATGACGAAATTCTGGTAATGGAACAAATGGTCAAAAAAGGCAGAAATACTATTCTGGCTCATTTGCAGCATCTACGTGACCATAATGAAACAGAATACCTGAAACAAGCTATTGACTATATCAAAACAAATAATATTGACCTCAGTCCTGAAGCAAAACCTGAAAAAGGTATCGGGCAACCCACCCTTAAACAGGTTATAAAAGAACAGAAAAAAGCCAATCATACCGGCTGCCCGGGTCTGGCTTCAAAAGATTTCAGTAAAATAACGCCAGAACCCATTGCCAATGAGCCAAAGATTCAAAGTAACGGCAGTTCGGAACTACGCCACTGGCCTGTCCAGCTTCATTTACTCAATCCCAATGCTTCATATTTAAGAAATGCCGATGTTGTACTTGCTGCTGATTGCGTTGGTTTTGCTCTTGGCGACTTTCATCAGCGCTATCTGAAAGGCAAAAGTCTTGCTATTGCCTGTCCAAAGCTCGATTCAAATCTTGATGTGTATGTTGATAAGCTGGTTGCCATGATTCAGGATGCCAATATCAACACACTTACTGTTGTAATTATGGAAGTACCATGTTGCAGCGCACTTCAGCGTATTGCGCAAACAGCCATTGCAATGGCAGACAGAAAGATTCCGCTGAAACTCGCCATGATAAGCCTACAGGGTGAAGTTTTAAAAGAAGAATGGTTATAGTCTCAAATAAAATCCCCAAAACTTAAGATTAGACTCACAGAACTCAGTTAAACTAAATAATATTTAATCACACAAAAAAACAAATTAAAATGAGTACAATGTTTTGTTATCAATGTCAGGAAACAGCAAAAGGAACTGGATGTGTAACACGTGGTGTATGCGGAAAAACAGATGATGTTGCCAATATCCAGGATTTATTGATTTTTGTTTTAAAAGGGCTTTCAGTTATCCACAACAAAGCCCGTGCTAATAATCTTGCAAACAGAATGGCTGACAGGTTTGTAACCGAAAGTTTGTTTACAACCATTACCAACGCCAATTTTGATTTTGATGTCTTTACAAAAAGAATTTTTAAAGGCATAGAGCTTCGTAAGGAACTCGAAACCAAGCTTAAAGAAGCCGGCATCGAACTCAATCCTGCCACTTTGCATGAAAGTGCAACATGGGAAGCTAAAACCGTTGAAGAAATGGTTGCCAAAGCTCCTCATGTAGGCATACTTGCCACAAAAGACGAAGACATAAGATCATTGCGCGAACTCATTATTTACGGACTCAAGGGTATGGCTGCCTATGCAGAGCACTCCATGGTACTTGGCTATGAAGATGATGAGATTTATTCTTTTATGCAAAAAGCACTGGAAATCACCCTTGACGACAGTTTAAGCCCTGAAGACCTTGTAACATGGGTTCTTGAAACCGGAAACTACGGAGTAAAAGTTATGGCACTGCTGGATAAAGCCAATACCAGCACCTATGGTCACCCCGAAATGACTAAAGTAAATATCGGAGTGGGTAATAAACCGGGTATCCTTATCAGCGGACACGATTTAAAAGATATGGAAGAGCTTCTGCAGCAGACTGAAGGAACCGGCGTTGATGTTTATACTCACAGTGAAATGCTGCCTGCAAATTATTATCCTGCTTTCAAAAAGTACAAACATTTTATAGGTAATTATGGAAATGCATGGTGGAAACAACGTGAAGAATTTGAAACTTTTAACGGACCTGTACTTTTCACTACTAACTGTATAGTGCCCCCATTTGCAAAGGCAAAATATAAGGACAAAGTTTTCACCACCGGCTCATCAGGATTCCCCGGATTCAAGCATATTCCTGACCGTGTTAATGGCAACCCCAAAGATTTTTCAGAAATCATTGAATTAGCTAAAACATGCCAGCCCCCAACAGCTATCGAAGAAGGTGAGATCATCGGAGGATTTGCTCATAATCAGGTGTTTGCAGTTGCCGACAAAGTAGTTGAAGCAGTAAAATCAGGTGCTATTCGTAAATTCATAGTGATGGCAGGTTGCGACGGACGTAATAAATCGCGTGAGTATTATACCGAGTTTGCTCAAAAACTTCCAAAAGATACCGTCATATTAACAGCAGGTTGTGCTAAATATCGCTATAACAAACTTCCTCTGGGTGATATCAATGGCATTCCACGTGTACTCGACGCAGGTCAGTGCAACGATTCTTATTCACTGGTTGTGATCGCATTGAAACTGAAGGAAATTTTCGGACTCAATGATGTTAACGAACTGCCATTGGCATTCAATATTGCATGGTACGAACAAAAAGCCATCATTGTGATCCTTGCCTTATTATCTCTCGGTGTAAAAAATATTCAGCGCGGACCAACAGTATCGGGATTTTTCTCACCGGCAGTAAAAGAATTACTGGGCGACAGATTCAACATATCAACCATTGGTGATGTAAATGAAGATATAAAATTGCTGGCTTATTAATATTTATGATAATTTACGGGTGTTTGTGCGTGTTCATGAACACCCGTTTTTTTAACTCTACCAAAAAACAGAAAAATGGAAAACAAAGGATTTGAACACTCAAAAATAATGAATTTCAGTGAGCTTATTGAATATTCAGCTAACGGAATAATAAGCAAACAAATCATTAAGAAACCTACAGGCAACGTAACTCTTTTTTCATTTGACCGCGGTCAGGGTCTGAGTGAGCATACTGCGCCATTCGATGCCCTTGTTAATATAATTGAAGGTGAAGCCATTGTTATGATCAATAAGGTAAGTTATAATCTGAAAGCCGGGGACGCAATAATTATGCCTGCAAACGTACCTCATGCAGTATCAGCGCTGGTGCAGTTTAAAATGCTGCTTACAATGATCAAAACCTGATAATTCCGAACCTACGGGATTTTTCCATAAAAATCCGTGGTTTATTTTTTGTGAACCCGACCTTGTATTTATCAAAACAAGAGAAATACAAAAATTTGAACAGTAATGTTATTCCGGCTGTTTATCCCGAAATAGTAACTCTACCCTGAATGACAAAGAATCATGTTCAGAATACAAAGATCCAGACATATTGAAATAGAGAAAAGAACTGTAGCTGCAATGATTACGATATATTGTCGTGGTCATAATCATGAAATCCCCTGCTCTTCCTGTATCAAGATCAGGGATTATGCTTTAAAACGTCTTGAGAGATGCCCTTTCGGCGAAGATAAACCTTCGTGTAAAACTTGTCCGGTTCATTGTTATAGTCCTGCAATGCGCGAAAATATAAAAACAGTCATGCGTTATGCTGGTCCACGCATGATATGGAAACATCCGTTACTTGCCACACGGTACAAACTAAACCAACTATTTTATAAACCAAAATCCTGAATAAAAACTCAATCATTTACCATGCTCAAAATTACCACAGTAGAATCAGCTCCTAAAGTTCCGTTTCAGTTGGACGGAAAAATAATGTATTCAAAACCCGACCTTGAAATTATCCATCTTACACTCAAACCCGGAGAGATAATTGCAAAACACATTAACGATTTTGATGTGATAATGTATTTCATACAGGGTGAAGGTTTAATTGAAACTAAATCATCATCAACGGCTTTTTTTCCAGGAATGATGGCAGAAATAAAAAGCGGAGAAGAAAGAGGCCTCACAAACAAAGGTTTAACTGATGCCAAACTGCTTATCTTAAAGCTGTTACAATCAAAATAGATACTAGCCCATTCTCGGTTTTATTTCCGGAAGAACACAGTTTGATTTCGGACAGGGATCAAAACCAATAAAGATATAACAGCAAGTATTCCTTTCTCAAACGCAGCATCATATTACCCTGATAATCAAAATATTATTTGATTTTCAAAAAGACAAGGGCTGTCTGCCAGAATAGTATTTTGTAAATATTCACGAATGATTTACATTTGTTGCGTGTATGGAACTGTTGAACAACGTCCTGACTAACAATTTGCAATGAATTAATTATATGAGAAGACCAAGAGTAAAGATTTGCTGTATCAGCAGTGTTGAAGAGGCAAAATTGGCCATAGAATATGGTGCTTCAGCATTGGGTCTGGTCGGGCATATGCCAAGTGGTCCCGGCGTGATAGAAGACAAACTAATATACCAGATAGTTAGAATGGTTCCACCTCCAATTTCAACGTTCTTATTAACAAGCGAAGCGAATTCCAGAGATATAATTTCGCACTACAAAAGAGTTCAGACTTCGACAATTCAAATTATGGACGAACTGGTAAATCGTGATTATGAGCTGATACGAAATGAGTTGCCTAATGTGAAACTGGTTCAGGTAATTCACGTTATTGACCACAATTCAGTAAAAGAAGCCATTGAAATTTCAAAATATGTTGACGCAATATTACTGGATAGCGGGAACCCTAATTTATCAGTTAAAGAATTAGGCGGAACAGGCAGGGCTCATAACTGGGAACTGAACCGCGAAATCATAAGATCAATTCCTGTTCCAGTATTTCTTGCCGGAGGACTTAACGAAGATAATGTAAGGAAAGCTATTGAGACGGTTGAACCATTCGGGCTTGACCTATGCAGTAGTGTCAGGACTGATGGGAAACTTGACCGCCAAAAACTGAGCGATTTTTTTAAAGCAATTGATAAACAATCATGAAACAAAAGTGTAGTTACACAACGAACAAATAGGCAATAAACAGGCTAAATAGCCTGAAGTCAGCGATAATAAAAAAATCCCCCAACTAACACATTGTATCAGTCAAAATAAAATCTGAAAATGGAATTCCTTAAGCCAATAAAATTTGTTTAAAAGCTTAACCGCAAAAAGTATGACCCGGCTAAATATGATTTCACCTGAGATCTGAAAACTAACAAAATTGATATTCAGCTCTTTAAATATAAAAAGTAAGGGCTCGAAGAAGTAAAGAATATCACAGCTGATGATATACAAAAGTTTGAAAAAGATGGAGAAAATTACTGGCTGAATATTTATGGATTACACGACACTGACACTATAGCATCAATTTATGAAAAACAGGGAATTCACAGTTTAGTTATCCAGGATATTCTTAATATAAACCAAAGACCCAAATTTCAGGAGTATGAAAACTTTTCCTTTTTGACCTTAAAATCAATTGTTCCTTCTGAAAATGAAATGATTACGGAGCAAATAAGCTTTATTTTCAGTTCACATTTTTTAATTTCATTTCAGGAGAGAAAAGCAGATTTTTTTGAACATCTTAGGGTCAGGTTAAGAGAAAATAAAGGTATTATAAGGGAACGCACCGTTGATTATCTGCTGTATGCAATGCTTGAGTCAATTCTTGATAATTATTTTAAAACCCTTAATAAGCTTGACTAAGGTTCTGACTCTTATTGACAGCAGTGATATGATCCTTGCCTCACTCGAAAGCGCAACAAATATGTTCTTTTCGATACAGGGACACAGAATGAATAAGGTAATGAAAAACCTCACAGTTGTTGCAATCATATTTATTCCGCTGACTTTTATTGCTGGTATCTACGGAATGAATTTCAAAAATATGCCCGAACTGGGTTGGAAGTATGGCTATTTTGGCGTCTGGCTGATCATCATTGTAACATTTTTAGGAATGGTGATTTATCTGAAAAAGAAAAAATGGTTCTGATATGATGTATAAATAACCTGAAATTGATTTTTTTAGTTCAATTGCTATAATTACTGCCTACGCTATCAAACAAACTATTATTTATCAAAATTCTTTGTACAACATACGTTTCTTAGAGGCTTCATCCCGGTTGTTCTACTAACGCTTATTATAAATCTCTCAAGTGAAAAATTTGTATTTTTACACTTTTTAAGGGATTTGCAATTAAGGTATACTGCATTTTTTTGAAACCCGGGACAAGAAACAAATAACAGTTCTTGTATGTGCCACATTAAATCGGTTGTTGTATTGTTTTTGAAAAATAGGCATGGTGCACTCAGAGAAAAATCTTAAATCTTTATGATTAGACTTAAATGCAAACAGAATTCGACTAATGGGAAAAATAAAATGGAATAGTAATAATGTATAATTTATTCATTTAGAAAAGGTAAAATGGAGACACATCATAAATTAATATTTGGCAATTCAATGAGTATGATAGAAATCCCTGATGAAAGCATTCATTTAATTATTACTTCCCCACCTTATTTTAATGCGCCATTTGATTACCGAGGACTTTTTAACAATTACCAACAATATCTTGGTGTATTAAATAATATGGCTAGAGAATCCTATCGTGTATTGCAGCAAGGAAGGATATTTGCTTTAAATATTGATGATATGCTTGTAAATGGAGAAAAATATCCAATAACAGCAGATGCAATAAAAATTTTTCAGAACGCTGGTTTTAGATACAGAGATAAAATAGTATGGAAAAAACCAGATGGTTACTTACGAATCAGTAAACGAAGCGGAGTATTACTGCAGAATCCATATCCAATGTATTTTTATCCGGATAATCTTTTGGAAAGCATAGTCATTTTTCAAAAAGGGAAATTCAATTATCAATCAATGCCAAAAGAAATCAGAGAGAAATCAAAAATTGATAAGAAAGAGTTTCAAAATAATAATTGGCATAAAACTATTTGGGAAATAACAAACGTTCTACCAGGTTCAAAATTTGAAAAAGGAATTGCTGCATTCCCTGATGAATTACCCTACAGACTTATTAAACTTTATTCTTATGTTGGAGAAACAGTTCTTGATCCATTTGTAGGTAGCGGTACCACAATGAAAGTGGCAAATCTATTAAACCGAAATTCAGTAGGGATTGAAATAATTCGTAATTTAGAAGCAGTTATCAGGCAAAAAATTAATTATAATAACCTTGAAATATTAGAGAGAGATAAAGGAAGATATAGATTTGTAACATTGGATTATATTGAAAAAAGAAAAAATATCAATAACCCATTATGAGCAAGCTCTTTGCAGAAATAGAATTTAAAGCAAAATGAATATAACAGCACAAATAACCGGAATTGAATATAATCCAAAACTGACAGAGGATTTGAAAGCTTTTGATTTTAATAATTTTAATATCAATGAGTTACCTTCCTATTGCTTAATCAATTATGATAATTTTTTATTCGGGCTGTCAAAATGGGTTTCACCTAAAAGAACCCGGTCTTATCCTTATGAAAGAGTATACAACACTCTTGGAACAGCAAAAAGAATAACAGTTATTCCTATCATTAAAGATGAAGGGAAAAATGGTGACAGAGATTTTATTCAATGGGATACAATTTCTTTAATGAGCCTACTTGACGTTTTTGTAGTTTTTGCATACTACAAAACAGCAGATAAACATAAAAGAAGAATTGATAAAATAACAAATCAACAGTTTGATAATGAGTTGGTAAAACAAAAGATATCTGAAATCAAAAGATATCATAGTTCAGCACTACATTGGAATCTAAAAGAAATTACAGACTCTTTTTCTGATTTAATTCATAAAGCAAAAACAGCTTATAATACAATCGGAAAAAAGTTGTCTGTTAAATTTCACAATGAACAAGGCATAGATAAATTTTCCAATCAATTTATCCATGGAGTTGAAGGGTTTATGCAAACTTCGAGACAAAAAGCAAAAGAGGCACAAAATCGTGAAATGCATACTATCCAACCTAAAGAGGTTTTATCAACATCCACAAAAACATCAATAACTATAGAGAATTACCTTGGCGGGAAATATTATTTTACCGCAGATGAAATAATAATTCACGAAAATAAAGTATCCCTGATTGAATCCAAGCATTCTCAACATTTTATTTTACCAAGTAAAGGAGATATAAAGGACGGGCTATTAAAAATGATACTTTTTACAAATCTTAAAAACGTTTCGATAGATAACATCAATTATACGATAATCCCTGTTTTAAAATTGACTTCATCAAAATTAGAGAAAAACATTTTACAATCTGATATTGAAATAAATACAAGCTTGAACAATAAGCAAAAAAACATAGTTAAAAAACTATTTGAAGAGGCAAACGAAAACAACTTTAACGTAATAATTGAAAAAGCAAGATTAAAATGATAAAAAGCCCATTAAGATATCCAGGCGGAAAAAGTAAAGCTATAAAATTCATAGCTCCTTTAATTCCAGAATTCGACGAATTTAGAGAGCCTTTTGTTGGTGGTGGTTCCGTTTTTGTTTATTTAAAACAAACACACCCTCATAAATTATTTTGGATAAATGATATTTATGAAAATTTATATTATTTCTGGAAAAATGTAAAACAAAACCCTAATGAGTTAATAAGACAAATTCAATGTTGGAAGGACAAATTTAACGAAGGACAAAAATTGCACAGATACTTGCTTGATAATATCAGCAATTTTGAAGAAATAAAAAAAGCGGCTGCATTTTTTATTTTTAACCGAATTACATTTTCAGGAACTACTGAAAGTGGAGGCTTTTCGTCAGCTGCATACAAAAAGCGCTTTACCCAATCAAGCATAGAAAGAGTTAAATTATTATCTCACATTTTGAATGACACAAAGATTACAAATAAAGATTATCAGTCAGTGATTGAAAAACAAGGTAAAAATGTTTTTCTTTTCCTTGACCCACCATATTATTCTGCTACGAAATCAGCATTATACGGTAAAAATGGAAATCTGCATAAATCATTTGACCATAAACGTTTTGCTGAAATTCTAAAAAGGACAAATCATAAATGGCTTATAACCTATGATGATAGTGAATACATAAGAAATCTTTTTTCTTTTGCTAATATTCGGGAATGGAGCTTGACTTATGGCATGAGAAATGTTGGAGTCAATGGTAATCAAAAAGGCAAAGAATTATTTATATCTAACTATTCAATGCCAGTTAAAGAAGAATTAATACAAGGATTATTATTTGAATAATATATATAAATATTTCATATAATATCTAATATAAACAATAATGATTATAGTGTTGATTCTGAAGTAATAATAATAGGGTTAACAATAGTATTTAAATAAATAAGAGCTTGAAATAAAATGCACAAGTTAATATATTTTGCCATTATGTATCATTTTGAATGGAATACTTATATACTATCCTTTTTAAAGTGAATAATCAAGATATATAAGAAAAATGGAACATTTTCTTTATAAACGTAAGCTAATTAAAAATCCACAACAATTTATCCTGTATTGCAATTACACACAAAATTGTATCTTTATCGCGCAAATTGATTGCCGGCTTTCGTATAACTGGTTTAGCCCCCTTAAATTCGGACAATTTGATTTAACGATACAAAGATAAACATATTTCATTTTAAATTTGCATCAGCAAGGAACGACCGAAGGTGACCTTTGAACCGATGGTTGTTGAAGTGTTTCGGGCCCGATCGCTTCATTTAAGCAAGGAACTTCCCTCAGGTTCTCATTACCCG
>LSQX01339795.1_pt1 | contig 13797 bp, 12 predicted proteins | sample 654561 | NCBI WGS metagenome assembly LSQX01 (sample SAMN04489861, study PRJNA283612) | anaerobic digester metagenome | isolation source: 4 biogas reactors fed with cattle manure at either 37C or 55C with and... | place: Denmark: Kongens Lyngby | collected 2014 | reverse complement strand
CCTTCCGCGGCGGAAGCGACGGTAAGAACGAGCGCCAGCGCAATCGCAAATGCAATAAGTTTTTTCATGATGCCACTCTCCTCATATATGTTATGCCCGGTTAAATGAGCTTAATTTTATTATATCATAACAAAATCCGAATGTCAACAATAAATTTACATTAATTTGATTCAAATTTTAATATAACGGCAAATAACACGGAAATCCGAAGAAAACCGTGTGAAAAACCGCTTAAATTTATAAAAATCCGACGCTCGGTTAATATATTATTAACGTGAAGCGGGGCAAAAAAAAGCGAGCCCCGAGTTAAATCAGGGCTCGACAAATCGGTTATAAGCTTATTTTCTCTTCTTCGAGACGATAACCGCGGAGCCGAATGCCGTTACGGCCGCCGCGATGACAAGCGAAAGGGTGTCGGATGTCTGCGGGGAAGCTGCAGGGGCAGCCGGAGCTTCGGCAGGGGCGGCTTCCGGAGCAGCTTCTGCTGCCGGTGCATCTGCCGCCGGAGTCTGCGCTGCCGGCGCCTGCGCTGCCGGCGCTTCTTCTTCAATTATTATCTCTTCTTCAACGGGGAGCCAGTCGACGGTGCCGTCAACCGGAACGCCGTAAAGCTCGACTTCACCTACGTCGCCGTGGGTGAACTCGTTGAAATAGCGGAAGTAGCGGAAGGTCGGGTTCTGAATCTTGAACTGATCGGCGGAGATTTTCTGCCAGGTCCATTCCTCGGCCTCTCCTTCGCTGATCCAGATAAGCTCCCAGTTCTCGCCGTCGTTGGAGCCGTTGATTTCGGCGCCGTCGAAGCGGACGATTTGACCGTCGCGCGGGTGAATGGCAATGTAGGTCAGGGTATACTGTTCGCCTGCGTCAACGCCGGCATAGCCGTCGCCGGTGCCGAGCGGGTCGAAGTAGGTGTTGATGTCGCCGTCGAATGCCGCGGCTCTGCCGGCGTCGGCGTTGCCGCCCCAGCCTTCTTCAAGACCGATGAGCTCGCCTTTGATTATAAAGGAGCCGTCGGGCGGGGTCACGCCGGAGCTCGGGTAGCCGGTCACAGCCGCTTCGGTCGCGTCGGCGGTTCTTCTAATAACGATTTCCTTTATCGCAAAGCCGTTAGATCCGGAGGGCTTATAGAGCTCGAAGTTTAGGCAGCGCATGGTGGTGATGCTTTCGAGGGTGATCTCGTCGGTGCCGCCTTTGGATTCATAAATATCGGTTCCGGCGACCGCTTCGGCGTCGGAAGATGTGCCCAAGCCGTAGCTTACGGCGTAATCGTCGCCCCAGATGATCTGGATGTATCCGACCGGCATCGGCTTGCCCAGGTCAACCACGATGTTGGCGGTGTCAGCCTTTCCGGAAGCCCAGAAGGTGTCGGACTTGCCGTCGATGGCGTTTGCCGCGGGATTTGCGTCCGCTGCGGCGGATACTTCAAGTATCGTCGCTTTTTTGCAGTAGTTCTGCAGTTCGGCGGCAGAAACCGCTGCCGATAACGCGAAAATCAGCATTGCGGCGACTGCAAGAATCGAAATGAGTTTCTTCATTAAATAAATGCCTCCTTGAGTGTTTTTTGTGTTTCCACGCTATAAATATTATAACACGGCAATTAAGTCAAGTCAATGTTATTTTAAAAACAAATTATCTCCCCGCCCGATTTCTTAAGCAAATCTTAATAGCCCCCGATATTTACTCTTAATCGGCGATATGGTATAATATTATACGGAAAGGATGAATGCCATGCCGAACATACTTATTTGCGACGACGACCGCGACATACTGTCGGCGCTGAAAATTTACCTCGCAAATCCCGATTACGTCATTTTTGAAGCGGAAAACGGAGTTGATGCGGTGGATATCGCCTCCCGCGAGGAGCTGCACCTTATTTTGATGGATATAATGATGCCCCGGATGGACGGCATCGCCGCGATGGCAAAGATACGCGAGTTTTCGAACGTGCCGATAATAATGCTCACCGCGAAGAGCGAAGACTCGGATAAGATTCTCGGCCTTGACTGCGGCGCGGACGACTATATTACAAAGCCGTTCAACCCGTCGGAAGTCTGCGCGAGGGTAAGATCCGCCCTGCGGCGGTATATCAGACTCGGCTCCGGCGAGCCGGGCGGGGAAACAATTATAATCGGCGGGCTTGAACTCGACGATGCGGCAAAAACCGTCAGTGTCGACGGTGAAGAAGTCTCGCTTACGCCGAAGGAATACGAAATACTCCGGCTGCTGATGCGCAATCCGGGAAAGGTGTTCAGCCCGAAGGAGATTTATTCCCTCGTCTGGCGGGAAAAGCCGCTGGGGTCGGAGAGCACCGTCGCCGTTCATATAAGGCATATAAGGGAAAAGATCGAAATCGACCCTTCGGACCCGCGCTATATCAAGGTGATTTTCGGTCAGGGATATAAAATGGAAAAGGTGAAATAGAGATGAAACGATTTTTAAGAAGCATCCCCGGCAAGACGCTGCTGTTCCTGCTCTGCTCGCTGTCGATAATCGCGGCGGCGGGATCGGCGCTTGCCGCGGCGTTCTTTTACGATTACGGACTTTATTTCCAAACCGAGCAGTATTCGGCAGATAAATACATCGAAAGAGAGATGCAGTCGAGAGCCGGTTATTTTCTCCATCTCGCATTAAACGGCGACAACAGTGACATCAACGAAAACTTTTGCTGGCGGCTGACCGATAATGACACCAAAAAGGAAACGCTTTCCTCCTCCGCCGGGAAATACGCCGACAGCTTCACGCGGTCATACGAATTCACCGAAGATCAAAAAAGATATTTCGACGAAGGAAAGGCAAAATACACCCTCGAAATCTCTCTGAAAGAGGATCTTCCGATTCGGGACGATATCTCTTTGGGCGTCAAAGCAATCCGGTTTTGCTATCGCGCGAGATACGCGGTGCTCTATATCGCTCCCGCGGCGGCGGTGCTGTCTGTGCTGCTCTTCGTTGCGCTGATGAGCGTTTCCGGGCGGCGGCCGGGGGACGACGAGCTGCATATGGGGCCGCTTAACCGACTGCCGTTTGATATAATGCTCCTGCCGAACCTTGTTTATTTTATTTTGGGTATCGAAATTTTCGGTTCCGGCATAAACTACGGCGGTTTAATTGTCCTCGGCGTATTCACTTTGATTGAGATTGCCGTCTTTCTCGGTACCTGTATGTCGGCGGCGGCGCGGCTGAAAGAGGGGACGCTGTTTTCAAATACCGTGTTTTGGCGGTGCATACAGCTTATATGGAAAATTCTATGCTTTTTCGGCAGACAGCTCTCGAAATTCGCTCGAGCCATGGGCGAATTTCTGCGCGACCTGCCGCTTGTCTGGAAGACGGTACTCCTGCTTCTGGGCGTCGGGCTTTCGGAGCTGTTCGCGCTCTATGTCGGCGTATACTCATATCCTAATCTTGCGACGCTCTGGTTTTTCAGCCGCCTGATCGTTTTTCCGGCAATTCTATATGTCGCAGTGCTGATGCGGCGGCTGCAAAAGAGCGGCGAGCGGCTGGCAAAGGGCGACCTCGGCTGCCGCACCGATACGAAAGGGATGTTCCTTGATTTCAAAAAGCACGGCGAAAACCTGAACGGCATCGCCGGCGCCATTTCTGCGGCGGTGGATGAGCGGATGAAAAGCGAGCGGATGAAAACCGAGCTTATCACCAACGTCTCGCACGACATCAAAACCCCGCTGACATCAATAATCAATTATTCCGAACTCATCTCAAAAGAGAAAACCGAAAACGAGAAGATAATTGAGTATTCGCAGGTGCTCAGCCGCCAGTCGGACAAGCTAAAGCGGCTTATCGAAGACCTTGTCGAGGCGTCAAAAGCGCAGACCGGCAGCCTTGAGATAATCAACGCCCCCTGCGACGCCGCGACTTTCGTAACTCAGGCGGCGGGAGAATATCAGGAGCGGCTCGATGCCGCAGGGCTCTCCCTCGTTGTTCGTGTTCCGGAGGAGAAGCTTACCGTTATGGCGGACGGCCGGCGGATGATGCGCATCTTCGACAACCTGATGAACAACATCGAAAAATACGCCCTCGACGGGACAAGGGTATATCTTACGCTGGAGAAGGTCGGCAGATTCGCGCTGTTCAGCTTCAAGAACACCAGCCGCGAGCCTCTCGACATGACCGAAGAGGAGCTGATGGAGCGCTTCACCCGCGGCGACGAATCAAGGCACACCGATGGCAACGGTCTCGGTCTTTCGATAGCGAAAAGCATCGCCGAACTCATGGACGGCAGTCTGCGGATAGAAATCGACGGAGATTTGTTCAAAGCGCTGTTGTCGTTTCCGGTGGTGTGATTTGTTTGGAATTTGTTATATAATGATAAAATCGGGCTGAAGCAACATTTGAGTTTTGCTTCAGCCCTTTTAATCAGAGGATATTAAGGAATTATTCGATACGCAATAGAAAACAAAAAACTACACATTAGACGAAAAATTCATTTCTTAAGGTCGGCAAAAAGCTCGTCAAGGTCATCATACCCCTTAACGGAAGGATTTTTTGCAATCATTTCCGCTTCGCGCATCGCGGCTATTGTCTCATTGTTGGGTTGATTCAATGATATTTCAAAAGGGATTCTTCCTTCTCGAAGCGACTGGCGCACGAAAATATTGAAAGCCGTAGTGAGGTTCATTCCCAGGTCGGAAAACAAAGCATCCGCCTTTGCCTTTAATTCGCTGTCCATGCGGATGCTGATGTTGGTTGTTTTTCCCGCCATAAAATCATCTCCTTTCAATTATATAACAATTATACGGCATTTGCACGAAAAAAACAATATATTATACTAATAATTTACAGATAATTATCAAAATACCCGAATGATTCTCGGCGAACACGGCAGATTTCAAAAAACAGCCCATGCGCTTTAAAACCGCGCGTGGGCATATTTGTTCTCATTTCCTCTCCGCTGCGAAAAAATACGGAGATGTCGGGGAGTTGATTATCTGCACCCGGCTGACGCACCATTGCCGGCGGTCAAAAGTCCCGAAGTATTCGTAAAGCATCTCGCCTTCGAGCTTTCCTTCCGGGTGGCCGGGGTAGACGGCTATAAGGATTATTCCGTCCGGAGCGAGCAGCTTTACCGCTCCTTCGACCGCCCTCATCGTCGATTCGCGCAGGGTAAAGGTCGAATGATCGGCGCCGGGCAGCCAGCCCAAATTGAACATTACGCAGCAGACGTCTTCATTTTCCGGGATGTATTTAAGTATTTCCGCATGGCTGTCGAGTATAAGGGTGTAATTTTCCGGCGCGTTTTCCGCTTCGAGCAGTTTTTTTGTATTTTCAACCGCCTGCGCCTGTATGTCAAAGGCGTAGACCCGGCCTGTCTCTCCCATCATCCTCGAGAGGGCGAGGGTGTCGTTGCCGTTGCCCATCGTGCAGTCGACCGCCGCAGCATGGGGGCGGATGTGCGGGGCGATGAAATGCTTGTGCAGCTCCAAAAGATCTATCATTTATATATCATCCTCGGATGAATTAATTTCCGGCATTCCGGCGCCCTGATTTACGACCGGCGAGATTATAGCGTCGCCCGGCACCGCGTTCGCCGGAACGAAGCGCAGCGACTGAGACGCGACATGCGCCGTGCTTTCGGGCAGCTGAGGAGAGACAAAGAAGCGTATCCCGTGTATCCCGAAGAACCAGCCGGGCACCTCGCGGTCGAAGTCGATCAGCTGTCCGTGTTTAATTATCGCAAACTGACGGAAGCGGGAGGTGTTGTCGTAAAAAACCGCAAGGTCGCAGTAGGGCAGCAGCGCGGAGAGGTTTTCCGGCAGCGCTTTGTATCTTTTTGAGATGATTCGCTCGTCAACGCCGTGTCCTCCGCGGGCGACCCGCCGGCGCACCCGTTCGACGGCGATTTCAAGCGAGTCGACGCCGACGTAATAAAGCCGTATCTCAAACCCGACCGCCTTTGCCTTGCGGACGTATTTGAGTATCGTCGGACCGGGCAGGGTGGTCTCCTGATGAAAGGAAACGCCGGTGTCGATGCAGTCGTTGATCATCGTTAACGCCCGCCGTCCGGCTCTCAGCTGCTCTAAGTTGTCTCTCCAGTCGCCTCCGCCGCCGGTGATCATCTCGTCGGTGTTTATCCTGACGCCGAGATCGGCTCCGTCTTTTAAAATCGTGTAAAGAGAAGTTTTTCCGGCGCCGTTTATGCCGGCGATGAGGGTGTAAACGGGAGGAACCCTTTCTTCCGCCATCAGAGCAGCTCCTCTCCGACAACCTTCTCCTGAGCTATCTGGAGCTTAAGATTGAGCAGCGCCCGGTAAAACGCCTTTGAGTCGCGGGAGTCGGCGCGAAGCAGCAGGCTCTCAAGTTCGCCGAAGGTGGTTCTCGAAAACAGCGCGAACATATCCGGGATTTCTTCATCGGTATCAAAAATCCTCGATGAATATGCGCTGAAGACCCAGCCGGACGGCGGGGGAAGCGTGCGGTCAAGTCTTTCTGATTCTTTGTTCATCGGCGTATCTCCTGATAATCGGGGAGGGGGATATCGTTAATCGGCCGGGATATGCTGAACGTTTCATTATCTTTCAGCACGGCTATGTATAAAACTTTCGGCCGGCCGGATTCGCAGAGAAGGAAAGGATGCATCATAAGCTCCGCCCGCCCGACCGACATATCGCCGTACATCAGCGTATTTCCGTAGACCTTCGGATATTCGTCGAGCTTCCAGTCAATACCGTCGCCGGAGACAAGCATAACGCCTTTTTGAGCGCCGGCGCCTTTTCGGGCGCCGGCTGCGGCGGAGTTGGTTTTGTAGTTAAATTCCGCCAGCAGTTTTCCCTCGGTGTCGGAAACTATCATATAATATCTGCCGCCGTATTTGTAAAGGAAAGGGTCTTCGGCTTTGACCCCCGGCAGGATGTCCGCCGAAAGCAGCTCGTATTCGCCGTCCCGGCGCCTTGCCCGGGCAATGCCGATGCGAAAGTCGCCGTGACCGAACGCCATAAGGATCGAGCCATCGTCGTCCTGCATCGGAGAAGGGCAGAAGCAGCCGCCGAGACCTAATTCGATCGGCTTGTCCGGCCGCGTCCAGGGACCTTCCGGCGCTCTCGCGGAGGCGACGCCTATCCGCCGCATATTTGCGTCGTTGTAAGGCGTACCGATGTAATAGAGCAAAAACAAATCCCCTTTAATATCGCGGATGCGGATAATATGCGGGTTGTGCGCCATCTGGCTGTCCCAGCTGCCGCGGGGGCGCTGAGCTATAACGCGGTTGGTAAAGGAAAAAGGACCGAGAGGGTCGTCCGACACCGCGTGGACAATCTCGGAGCCGACCATATATCCCTCGGGAAAGGAGAGCCCCGATTTCCAGCGCGACGCCAGCATGTGATATTTGTTTTTGTGCTTTATCACCGACGCGCACCAGACGAAATACCCGTCCATCTTAAAGCCGGTGCCGGGGCGGATAAGCCCGAGCCGGTGGTGCAGCGGTGCTTCGAATACCCGCTCTTTGTAAAACCGGCGGTGTTCCGCTTCAAGCCCTTCGATTTCCGAATTGAGCGCGGCGAGCCATTCGTCGGCGGATTTCTTCGCTTCGGCTAAGGCGGCAGCCCCATGTTTTGTGAGCGCGCGGGTTTTTTTGCCGTCTTTGTTTTGAGGGATATCCGTATCGGCACCGAGGCTTTCCGCGGCGCTGATTATGCCGCTGTCGGCGAGGGAAAAGGCGTCGCAGAGTATCTTCGCTTCAAGGGGGAAATGCGCCTGCGAAGTCCCCTGCGTTTCGCCGCCGTCGGGATTCGGCTCTCGGCCGCCGGATTCGTCGTCGGAATTGTCCGGAATTTCCGGCTGATAAAGAAAAGCGTCGAGGCAGCGCAGGCAGTCTAAAACTTTGTTTATCCTGTCGTCATACCATTCGTTTCTTTTGAGCAGCTCCGAGATAACCTCGTCGTCGAAACGGCTCAGCATCGCCGCCGCATAGACCGCATCGGCGTCGGCTTTGCGGTTTCCGCGGCAGAGCCGCAGGGCGTATGCCGCAGCGCGCCTTGCAAAATCATCCGGCTTTGATGCGATTATTTCTTCATATAAGTTTATGAACATATCAGAGTTCGATTATCACAGCTTCCGGGTCGAGCTCGGATAAAGCCTCTCCCTCCCGCTTCTGAGCCGTGAAGATAAGCGACTGTATCCCCGATTCTCCGAGCGAATGAAAGAGCAGGATCATCCTCGAAAGCCGCCGGTCGTCGAGGCGGCTGAACGCTTCGTCGGTCATTATCGGCGGGTCGGCTTTCTCCGCAAGCAGCTGCAGAAGGCTGAGCCGCAGGCAGATATACGCGGCGTCTTTCGTGCCGGAGCTCATGAATTCCTCGGTCATTGTCCGCCCGTCCCGCTCGTAGTTGAGCGAAAGGGTACCGGATACACCGAGCGTGCGCAGATTTCCGTCGGTCGCCGCCGCCATCAGCTTTCCGGCGGTTTCGGTAAGCGCCGGCGCTACCGAAGCGCGGAGCGCGTCGGAGGCGGATTCAAGAGTTTCGTATGCGAGGGCAAGCGCATCCCGCCGGGCTTCAAGCTCTTTTATTTCGCCCATCAGGGCGATGCAGCGCTCGGCTATCGGCGCAGGCTCGGCAAATACCGCCGTCAGCGCGGCAAGCTCGGTCTCGAGCGAATGGACATGATTCCGCTGCGAATCGGCGGCTTTGCGCGCAAACTCGAGGCGCCTTGCAAGGTCGTCGGGGTCGGCGTTGTCGGGGTCTACCCCGGCTCCTTCAAGCTTTGCGCGGATAGACGAGCTTTCGACATATCCGGAAGACGCCATAGCGTCGTATTTTGCCTGAAATCCCTCAATAGCCTTTTCGCGGTTTTCGATGCCGGTCCGAAGCTCTTCGACTTCTTCAATGGTTGCGTCAAGGTCCGCCCGCCCCCACATCGATAACCATTTTGATATCTCCGCGTCTTTTTCTTTCAGCCTTGCGATGGCTTCTTCGAATTTCTTCCGATTATCGGCGGCTATGCTCTCGTCCAGCCCGACGATTTCCGTTTCTTCGATGACCGAATCGAGGGCGACGGAGAGGGTGCTGTAGTCTTCGGCGCTCCATTCGGCTAAGTATTTATCGATATCGGAAAGGAATTTTGCGCGGAAATAGAAGCAGACAAGCATCGCCGCCAGAAAGAGCACATCCGCAGCGATAAACGGCAGGATATACTGCGGCGCCAGCAGCGCATCCGCGACGGTGGCGGCAATCGCCAGAAGAAAGAGCAATCCCATCAATATGGCGTAGATCTGCGCACGGTGAGCTTTTGCGTCAAGTTCTTTGAGCCCGTCGAGCACCTTCTGCCGCCCGCCCGCTTCGCTTATCCGCCTGCCCGATTCGTGCAGCCTTTTTTTGGCGGTCTCGTCGACCGGCACCGTGCGGGTGTCGATCGGGGTTACTTTTTCGGCGACAAGCCTGTCGCGGTCATTTTTCAGCTCTTTCAGCTTCTCGAGATAGAGCCGGTTAGGAAGAAATCCCTTCCAGGTGCCTTCGGCGCGGTATTGGGAAAGCTCCTTTTTCTTTGTCGCAAGAAATCGGCCGTATTCCTCGACCTGTTCGGCGTATTTCAGCGTTTTGAGATCGCCTATCGCGTCGGCGCCTTCCCGGAGCTTCGCTTCGTTCTTTTCGCAGGTATCAAGCTTAGCTCTCATATCTTCAAGCTTAATCTGCCGCTCAAGCACCGCCGCATGATTCTTCTCCGCCGCTTCGAGGGCGGCGGTTTCGGTTATAAGCTTATCGCGCAGCTCGCCTATCTTTCCGCCGCCGCCGCTCTTGTGAGACAGCTCGACCCGCGCGGAATCCAGCTTTTTCAGCGCCGATGAGGTGTTTACCGTCTCGTCGCCGGAGAAGAGTATGTTTTCAATGCTGTCGTTCAGCTTGGAGCCGTCGAAGGAAAGCCCGTCCGACTGGCTGATGTAAGCTGTTTTGACAAACATCTCCCGCGGCAGTCCGAGAAGCGACAGCCCCGGCGCTTTGTCTCTCGAGACGACGGCTCCCGTGGCGGTGTCGATCACGGAAAGGCGGTCGAGACCCGAACGGAAGCATTCCCGCTCAAGGCGATACTCCCGCTCTTTGCCGCCGTGGCCGTCGGTCACGACCATCCAGCCGGAGACGCTGTCGAAGCCGGGCGGCATATTGTTTTCCCGCTCCGTCTTGTCGGCAAATCCGTAAAGTACGAAGCAGACGAAGCGCATAACGGTCGATTTACCCGACTCGTTCGGCCCGTAGATTACATTGACGCCGGGGGACAGCTCAAGGTCGAGGTCAGCCGTCCCGCAAAAGCGTATTATATGAATCCGGTCGATCCGCATTTTGATCCTCTGATTTTTTAAATCGTCTTCCGGTAGCCGGACTTTCGGTCTACCGTATTTTCAAGCGGTCTGCCCGAAACGTACCTTTCAAGCTCGGCGCAGAAGATGTCTATAATATTATCATAAGTCTTTCGCAGATGGAAGAAGCCGGAGATGTGCGGGGTTACGAGCGCCGTCGGAATTTTCCAGAGACGGTGGGATTTCGGCAGCGGTTCCGGATCGGTAACGTCGAGCGCGCATCCGCCGAGTTGACCTGATTCGAGCGCGTCGCAGAGCGCTTCGGTGTCGATTGCATTTCCGCGCCCGACGTTGAGTATGACAGCGCCCGGCTTCATAAGCGCAAGCCGTCTTTTGTCGATCATTCCCGCCGTCGACTGGGTATTCGGCAGCGCCATCGCAACGATGTCCGCCCTCGGAAGCAGCATGTCTATCGATTCGTTGTGATACAGCTCGTCGATATAGTCGGGCAGGGCAAAGCCGCTCCGGCGGACGCCTATCGTGTGCGCTCCGAGCAGCTTCATAAGCTTGGCGTACCGCCCGCCGATGTCGCCCAGACCGATTACCAGAACCGTCGCTCCTTCGGGGGACTTAACCGCTCCCCGGCCTTTCCAGAGGCCGTCCGCCATGTTGTCGCGGTAGAGCGGCAGCTTTTTGTATAAAGCGAGGGTGCAGGCGAGCATATGCTCGGATATCGCCTGCCCGAATGCGCCGGTGGAGCAGGTAAGCGCCGTCGTCTCCGGCAGCACTCCGGGAACACAGTAGGCATCGGCGCCGGACATCGAAAGATGCACCCAGGAAAGCTTCGGCATCTTTTTTATCAGATTTATCGGCTGCACTCCGAAGGAAATTTCCGCCTCGGCAAGCTCCTTTGAAAATGCCTTGAAATCCGGTTTTGCAGAGCTCAGAATATCGGTTTCGGGCGGCAGCAGATATGTGAATTCATAGTCCTTTGCAATTGCCTGTATCCTCTCGCGGTTTTCCGGCTCGACCGGGATATAAACTACGACTTTTTTCATAATTCCCTCGCTCAATGCTCCTTGAAAAATCCGATTATCTCATCGTAATCCGCCGCTTCGAAGTCGGGGACAGCGGCGGTGTCGTTCGGCTTTTTTTCGGGGTTGTACCATATGGTGAACAACCCGGCGTTGTTGCCGCCCTGAATGTCGGAGGTCAGCGAATCGCCGACGATGACGGCGAGTGCGGGGTCAAAACCGTCTATCTTTGAAAACACATAGTCGAAATACCGCATATCCGGCTTGGGATATCCCGCGGTTTCGGACACGAAAATCTCATCGGCAAGCGGCGCGAAGGCGGATTCGGCAAGGCGCCGCGTCTGTATCCGCTCGACTCCGTTGGTGATGATGTATATCCCGCCGCCGCGCTCGTCGGCTATCGTTCTTATCGTTTCTGCGAAATCCAAAGCCCCGGGCAGCGGGAAGCTGCCGTCGCCTAATTTGTCGAGATAGCATTCGTTGAACACGGCGGGATCGGCGTCGATTCCGTACCGCAGGAAGACCCGCCTGTGCCGCTCGAGGACAAGCAGGTCCTTTGTCGTTTCGCCCTTTTCGAACTTTTTCCAGAGCCCTTCGTTGACATCGTGATAAAAATCATACATGGAATCGTCGGGAAGAACCGCGGAATGGATTTTCATCGTCTCGAACCACGCATATTTTTCGGCGCGGTCGAAGTCGAAAAGGGTCATGTCGGCGTCAAGTAGAAAGAATTTATACATCGTTTGAAAGTTCCGATCTGTTTTGGTGTTGACTCAAAGGTTGCCCGCAAGCGCGCGGAGGCCGTATTCAAGCGCCTCTCTCGCGGCCGAGCGAGTTTTCGGGTCGTCGCTCTCAAGCTGCGGCAAAAGGGCGCGGAAGAAAGCGCCCCGGATTGTTTTGTCGTTCCTGAGCGAATCCGAGTCAAAAAGCGGTGCCGTCAGATCCTGCAGCTCAAAGGAAAAGAGGGATCCGAAGGTCTCGCCGACGGCGTTTTCGCCTATCCTGCAGCCGGGGGCGGTGTCCCCCGTCAGAGTAAGCCGCAGCGCCGTCTTTTGCGGATTTCTCACCGCCGAAGATAGCGGGGAAACCTTTTTCAGAACGTCGTTTATATCGGCGGCGCCGGTAACATCGGCTGTGAGATTCAGGAAAATATATTCGGACAGGGGGATAAAGCTGTATGAAAGCGAAAGTTCCGAATCTATCTTCTTCATCTCGAGCAAAAGGCCGCCTCTTTCGCCGCATTCGTCAAATCCGCGTCCCGCCAGCGCGCCGCTGTATGCGTAGTATGTCTTTCCCGCTCTCTGCACCTGTTCGGCCGGCGGCGGGGGATTATGGATATGCCCCAATGCTATATAGTCAAACCCGGTTCCGGCTATTTCGGCGGGAGTGATGAAGGCGTTTTTGGCGAGCGGGCTGTATATGTCCGCATGAGCGCAGACGATGTTTATAATGCCGGGATCCTTCGGAGTCCGGGCGGCGAAGGGGGAGCGGTCAAGGGTTGACGACGTGAAGGCATAGCCGTAAACGGTCAGCTTCTCGCCCTCTGCCGACAGCATCGAAAATTTAGTCAGAGTGTCCGATGAAAATATATGCGCATTCTGCGGCAACTTTGCCCTTTTCCAGAAGGAATTCTGCGAGTAGGGGTCATGATTGCCGGGTGAAACGGCGAAGACCATTTTTTCGTGCGATTCGAAAAGTGACATTACCGCTTCAAGCGTTGCGGGGGAGGCAAACTCCGAGTCGAACATATCTCCCGCGATAAGGAAAAGGTCGCAGTGCTCGGCATAAGCCCTCTCGACGGCGCGCCGGAAGGTGTCAAATACGCTTTGGCGGAGCAGCCGTGAATTTTCCGCGGACTGCCCGGAATAGGGCGAGTCGAGATGCAGATCGGCGCAGTGAAAAATTTTAGCCATATCAAAACCCGATTTTTGTATATAAAGAACAGCGTTAATCTATGTCGAAGCGGATAAGCATATGATTGGGGAAAGAGAGGATATCCCGTATCTCGTCCGCAAGAGAGGCGCGGCAAGATACGTCTATCGATTTGGATTCAATTCCGTAGGCGCGGCCGATCCCGACAAAATCGGGGTTTTTAAGCTCCGATTCGAAGACATTGCCGCCGAAGCGGCTTTTCTGATATTCGCTTATCATGCCGAGAGATCGGTTGTCCATGATGAATATCTTTATAGGCATCGGCGCACAGGCAAGCGTCGAAAGCTCCTGCGCCGTCATCTGAAAGCCGCCGTCGCCGCAGATAAGGACTATCTGTTTCGGGTCTCCCGGCATTTCCCACTCGGAGAGGGCGACAGAAGCGCCGCAGGCAGCGGGCAGGCCGAAGCCCATCGCGCCGAGTCCGCCCGAAGTAATAAACCCGCGCTCAAATATCGGCATCAGCCGCTGCGCCGCGGTCATCTGATGTGAGCCGACGTCGGCGATGTAAACGCAGTCCCGGCGCTCGCACCCGACAACGTCGAGGGCGCGGAGCACTTCGGCGCAGGAAAGGCGGCTTTCCGGCTCCTCCGCCGG
>LSQX01143944.1_pt1 | contig 13797 bp, 11 predicted proteins | sample 654561 | NCBI WGS metagenome assembly LSQX01 (sample SAMN04489861, study PRJNA283612) | anaerobic digester metagenome | isolation source: 4 biogas reactors fed with cattle manure at either 37C or 55C with and... | place: Denmark: Kongens Lyngby | collected 2014 | reverse complement strand
CCGGAAGGATGCCCACGGACATGTTTTATAACTACAACGAAGAGATCAAACGCAAAAAAGATCGAACAATCGGGAGCCATAACATGCTAGTTAGCAGGATCTGCAACAGGGTCAGGATCAGAGGCGGGGACGGGGCCAGGGTTCACTCGGCGTCTTCGAGCAGGTATCTGGCAATTACACCGTCGATGTCTGGGCCGTTGGACATGGGGTCCTTGACGAATGGCTCGTTTGTGTCTGGGTTGATGACCGTGTGGGCTGAGACTAGCTTGATGAAGCGAAAGCCTTGTTCTTTGATCTGTTGGGCCAGCCCCCCATCCATTGGAAGGTCGTCTAAATCAAAATGGTCTCCACCCGCAAGCTCGAAATCGAAGGGATCTACAGGATTTGAGTCCTGGTTGTACTTCACAGGGTACCTGCCTGCAAAGCCTGGCCATAACTCTGGATTCGGCTCATACTTGGTCTCATCTGCAGCCGTGTAGTCATGTGGAAAAGCCACGAAGTTCTCGCCATCAATCGAGAGCATGACCACTATCAAATCCATGAATGTGTATGATGGGCCAGACTGGAAGCCATTTTCAAACACCACAAAGTCGGTACCTGGTCCATTTTGGACAACTGCCCCACCCCAGGAAAGCGTTATATAGTTATCGACTCCCTCTTCGTAGCCAAGAGAAAACACGTCATAGCTCCCGGCATATTGTCCAGCACCATACACACCATTGGCGGCTTTGTTGGCATCTTTAAAGCCCTCGCCCGTGTGACCGGGAGCATCAACGACAACATTTGCAAGATAAACCCCAGGAGTTGGCTCGTTGACCGTTTCGGAATCATTCAGACCGTCGTTATGAACCTCGGAATCATCCAAAGCATCGTCCAAAACCTCCGAATCACTCAATGCGTCGATCAAAGTTTCAGAATTATCCATCGCGTCGTTGAAAACTTCAGAGTCATCCAAAGCATCGTTGAAAACCTCGGAATCATCGGAGTCATCGAACACGTCGACGAACGCCTCAGAATCATCGGACACATCGGTAAAAGTCCCAGAATCATCCGCTGCATCGCTGAACGCGTCAGACCCGCTCAAAGCATCGTTCAAATCTGGACTATCAGCCCCACCACAGCCAGCTAAACTAACGGCAATTATGGCAACAACGGTAGCTATGTATGTCTTCATAAACAGTCCTGAAACTATTCTTGGGGAATCATCATGCTCCAAGCAAACCCACCACAACCAGCCTCTAAATCCGCACGGTCAGCAGGAGCTGCATTTAAGGCCTCTTCCTTGCTTGCAGCATCGAATGCGGTCTGACAGTAGAACAGATCGCCCTCTGGTCCATAGGTCCAATCAAAACGGCTCCACAGATTGGGATTCCACGCATTTTCGGAATCATTCAGGGCAACAGCCCATTCCTCGGAATTGTTGAATTCATCGATGTGGAAAACAGAGGCCATTTCACCCAAACCCATCGTCCAGGTAGTTGCAGTTATCTCGTGTGGTGTACCATAACCGTCGACATAACTGCCGATGAGCTCTAGTTCGTCGCCACCACCGCAGCCCAAGGTTATAAACAAACTGGCTGCAAACACCGCGAGAAGAGATTTACGAACGTACATGTGTCCTCCTTTTGTCCGGCGGGAAACTATGCTTGATCCTGGATAAAAAACTGGCAAGCCGCAACGCTTCCTCCCGAAACATTATGCGTTTATGGACGTAGGCGAGTGTCCTGGCTCCCGGATCATCCTCCCCCAGCCCTTCCCGGCGTCACCCGACACCAGTGGATTTTCTGGGTTTGTCCTCGGTTACAGTTGCGGGGGCAGCGACGGCATCTCACCGAACTTCCTGCACCGTCCGTCCGAATCAGGGAATTATTGGGCAATAATGGCGCGAGTGTCAAGAGGAAGGTCAGGGACAGGAGCGGGGACAGAGACAGGATCAGAAACAGGCCAACAGATTTGCGGTACAATCCGCTTGGCCTCTGCTGGTATGTGTAAAAATGAGCATTACATCCATCATTCGAACGATTCAATCAAATGCAAGACACTACGGACCAAAAACCGTCTTACAGGTCACTTCCGGACACAACCAAGTCGAATACTCCTGGGTCGAAGTTTGGAACGCCTTGATTGCCATAGCCGAGCAGATCACCGCGGCCCAATTGCCCCACGAAAGAACTGTTGGAATCATGGCCCCTCAGTCTGGTTCCACTACACTACTACTCGAACTTGGAATTTTGGCCGCAAAAGGTGTTGTTTGCTACCTCGACCCCCCATATACCCAGGCACAACTGGACCAATTTGTATTTGAAACTCGGCCATATCTGATATTTGCCCCAAAAGAAGAGTGGGACAGAATAATTGCCACTGGCGATAAGTTCAAGGAACCCATAGCATGTCTACCGATTCCCACACTGCAACCAGATTATGCTCAAAATATTTCCCAGGACCTTGAAAACCGACTGGCGATTTTGGGCCCTGATGCTCCAAGCCTATCGCTGCGGACTGGGGCTAAGACCAAGGCTATTCAACGATGTAACCTATCCCATAAAAGCGTTTGCGCCATTTCCTTAGCCTTAGCACAAACTATTGGTGCGACCCCATCCGATGTCTGGCTAATGCCTAACTTGAGGGCGAGACCGTTTGATAAGTTGGCAGGACACTACGCAGCAATCACCACCGGCGGAGAAATCGCCATCGTAGAGTCTCAAGAGCCCTTGGAACTAATAAAGCAACTATGGCTGGCCAGACCAACCATTTTGGTTTGTACAGCCAGTCATCTTGAGCAGTTGGTTGCACAGGTAGAAGCAGAGACAGCCAGTTTAGGAGGCTTACAGGGTTGGTTGCTTAGAAGCGCCTTGGCTGCTGCGGGCCTAAAAGAGCAAACCCTAAAGGACAAGCTAGCAGCCCCGTTTCTCTCTAAAATACAACTCGAGATTTTTGGTGGAAGGCTTCGCACCATCGTCACTGGTTTGGGGGCGATTGCCCCAAGTACTCGCAAGTTTTTCCATAGCATAGGCATAGATGTGCGCGGCACCTACGGGGTGGCAGAAGCAAGTGGTATTGTCACGATTGATGCCAGTTTTGCTGATGTCCCGCCTGAAAACGTTGGGTTCCCTTTACCAGGCGTAGAACTAAAAATCACTTCCGATGGCAAAATCTTGGTGTCTGGCGCGGGCATGATGCAGAACTACAGAAGATCAAACCATCAAGATGACCCGCAATTTGAAGATGGATGGGTGCATACCGATGATCTGGGCAGGATGAATCCAGATGGTAGCTTGGTATTTCTTGGTCGCCAGCCATTTCAAGTGAATCCCGAGATAGATTACGAAACGGCCTACACCATCAGAAACGTTGAATCGGCAGGCCGGAGTTGCTCTAATCCAACTCCTATTGGAGCAGGGCCGGAACTCCATGAACCAGGCAGACAATACTTAGGAAAAGAATGACTCGCACCTAATCAACCAGTTTCCCTGGATTCATGATGCCTGAGGGGTCGGCCTCACGGCGCACAGCTCGAATCAGGCTTAAACCAAGCTCGCCCTTTTCCAAAGACAACCAAGGCTTATGATCAATCCCCACCCCATGGTGATGGCTGATTGTGCCGCCATGCTTAGCGATTGCATCACATATGGCCGCCTTTATGGGCCTCCACTGGCCGACCGGATCATCTTGATTTAGTGGATACATCAAGATGAAATATATACACGAACCAGTTGGGTAAGAGTGTGACAAGTGAGCCATAACATGGACTTTTTGCCCATAACGGCCTAGCTCGGCCTCAAGCGCCTCTCGAACCTCCTTCTGCACAACGCCAATCTTTGACCACGGCACCGCAGTTTCGTGGGTATCAGTGGCTATTCCGGCATCCAAGAGGTCATCACGCATGTAAGGATGCAGATAACGGTCGCGGTGCCAGTTTTTCGTAGGAGAACTGCCCACAGAAAGCCCGCGGTGTGCCCTACAAATGGCTAGGGCCCTTGAAACATCATATTCAACATCCCTTAAGCTTCCTTCAGTTCCGATCAAGGCAACGCACTTTTGATCCTTGAAGCCAAAGGGTGAAAGGGCCTTCATGCCGAGTTCCTTCCATTGGTTACCGCTTCCCATCTTCAGATACGTGGTTGTCTCAACAGCATCAGACAGGCGCATATACGACAATTTCAGGTTCGCTTGACTGATTGCCCGCAAGGCTGCAGTTCCGGCCTCGAAATCCGGGAAAAGCACGGCCTTTATCTGATAGGCCTCGGGCTTAGGACGAATCCTGATGGTAGCCTCAACAATTACTCCAAAGGTCCCCTCAGAACCTGATATGCACATGTCCAAGTCAGGACCGGCCGCAGAAACAGGGCCCTTCCAGGTAACTAGTTCCCCTTTGGGGGTGATAACTACGCAGGATTCCAGCATGTCATGGATATCGCCATACTGATTCGACTGCTGACCAGATGACCTGGCTGCAATCCAGCCCCCCAAAGTGGAAAATTCAAAGGACTGGGGATAATGGCCAAGGATGTGGTTGGTTTTTGCCAGTTCAGCCTCAAGATCCGGCCCATAGATGCCGGCCTGGAAAGTAGCAGTCTGATTTTCAGGGTCAAACGCCAGTATTCGGTTCATATTGGTCATATCCATACACACAACCGGTCGCCCTTGCGGGTCCCAGGCATCCACGCCTCCTACGACACTCGACCCACCCCCGAAAGGCACAACGACCCAATTGCGCTCAACACAAAGGCGCAAGATGTTGGCCACCGCTTGATTTGAATTAGGCAAGACCACCGCATCAGGGGCATGTTTCACATCGCCCCGTCGAAGACGCAACAGGTCAGGTAGACTGCGCCCCATTGAGTGCATAAGCCTAGACATGTGGTCCTGTTCCACAAATTCCTGCCCACCAGCGGCAGCTATAAGGTCGGCCGCTTCAGCCTCACTCAGCCGCACACTAGGCAGTTGAACATCTTCTGGGTTTACTGGCGGGACGTGGGTACCAACCAAATCTGCCCCCAACTGCTTGCCCAGCCACCTTAAAAACGTGTCACGCTGGCCATGAAAATCGTAGCGGGTATTAGCCCAACCCCACCCGCACCAATTTGTATCACTTCGTTTGACTGCCATGTTCTATCTCCTGCGCTCCAACTGCTGGATGAAGCATCCAAAGTCCCATTTCAGCATTTTTGGGACGACCTGAAAAGGCATCGCGAATTACGACCTTTTCCAAATAAAAAGGCTCAAAATCCCAGCCACTTGCCTTAAGTTTTGCCTCGGCTAAGTCCGACTCGTCGGTAACCGTCGCCCAGGCACCTCGTAACCAATATAGATCACACTCGCCAGGACTTCGAGGCTGAAAATCTTTTGTTATTAGCCGTACAAACAAATATCCCTTGTCTGTGCACTCTGGAGTGACTCTGTCTGGATTGGCACGACCTTCGATTTCCAGTGGATACCACACGTCTGCATCGTTTGGTTGATCAATCTCACCTGCAAACCATATCTGACTGTTATCTGGTAGTTTGGGGGCCACTTTCGCCAAAAACTGATACTGGACAGGCAGCGGATCTGGCTCCCAATCCCATGAAAAGGCCATCCAAAGCATCGCTGTGGTAAGCGCGGCCAACAACAGGGGGGCAATTACCTTTTGTGCCTTGGGAGCCAACTTCAAAGCCATCTTGCCGAACCATCCAACGGCGGCCCCACCCAAAAGGGCCATGAAGGGCCAGCCAACAAGCCCGTAACATTCATGGTGGACTTCCATGGACTGAAAACCGGCAATTGCAGTGGCCAAAGGTGTCAAAAACCAGGCCGCAAAAAGGGCGACCAAGCGCCCCCTGCCCCACCCTACTAAAGTACCTAACGCGCCAAGCACGACAATAATGACGCTGTGTGACTCAGGCGCAATAACTAGACGATAAAATTGCTTTTTAAAGACTGATGCAAACAAATCAAATGAGACAAAAGTGGGCTTGACAACTGGGGTGGCGATTTCATCAAGGATTATCCTGAGCGCACCTGCTAGTGCCAGCAAAATCGTAAAAACGATTACAGATGACACCGCATGCAGCTGGCCACGTAAGTGCTTGATTGAAAACAGCCCCAAGACTGCCAACGGCACAACCAGCAACACTGATTCTGGCCTAGATAAAATGGCGAAGATCCAAAAAATCCCGGCCACAACTGCTGATCGAATACTTGGCCTTTGCCTTACAGCTTCAGTTGCCACGAAGGCCAGCACGCCCATAAAGGCGGCCGTGACGCCAGCATCTAAAACCTGACTCCATCTGATTAAGTCAGGTGAAAAGACGGCCAAAATCCCGGCGGCAATCCCAGTCAATGGGCCCCACCACATGGTCCCAAGAATTGCTACCAAGGCCACTGTGCCAGCAGAAAACAGCAAGGAAATCCATTGTTGTGCCACGACCGGATCTCCAATTGCCCAGGCTAATGGCGCCCCCCAGGCGGCTGCAAAGCGATACCAGGTATGGCGGGTAAACAGGGGAATTCGTTCAATTTCAGCAAAATTAATAGGCCCGGCAGTCCCTAAAATCAACCTCAACACAATGGCCAGCAAAAACGCGATGGCGGCCAAAAGCAAAAGCCTTTTACCAGTTTGCCTGCTTTCCCAATTCCAAAGGTCAAAGCCAAGGGAAATCAAGCCCAAAATGAAAAGCAGCCACATCGCAACCGGAATAATGCCATTGAACCATAAGTCACCCGTGGAATTTCCGATGTGGTGCGGTTTAAAAGCCCTAAAAGGGCCGCTACTTGGTGGCAGCCACTTCTTGCCAGGGGCGGCCAAAGAGAGCCAAGGTTGATAGTCACTGCTTTCAAACTTGGCCAAAACTGCGGATTTAATCGTTTGATTAAAGGCCCGATTTTCAAAGCTGACGCACCAATGGCCAGCAACAGTTCCCTTGCATGAGAGTTGGGGGTCAGTTAGTTCTATTTGCCCGCAAGATGGCCCATCGCAGACTCGTGCCATGACCTTGCTTTCTTCGATTGAAGCTCCATCAAAACGAGCGTTTGCGCCGATATCTGAAAAAATCTGCTGGATCTGAGCTGCTACATCAGGCCCCAAAACCCTTGCAGGCTCTTCGCTAAAGGCCCATTGGCTCGCAAGCAGAATCGCACAAACCAGCGTGATTACTATGTGTTTTTGACTAATCAAGCAAACCCCACCCATTGGGTGAGGCTAGTGTAACTCAAAATCACGCCACCGGTGTGCCAGATTCCAAGTTGGGCCTAGAGGCGTGCCACCCAAAAACCCCGCCTGTGTCGATGGCTGACTTGCGATTGAGGCTAAGATTTTCGGCGCCAGTTGGCTAGCCGCGAAAAGTTTGATAGTGTCCGTCTGTGGACTTTTTTGGAGTAAACAACATGAGATTTCTTGGGGCCTTCATCTTCTCATTCATTTTGGTTCTTGCCGGCACACAGGCAGCGCAGGCCTGTACGAACTTTCTGGTGACACCTGGGGCATCGACCGATGGCTCGACTTTTATTACCTATTCGGCAGATTCCCATGATCTTTATGGTGATTTGCAGGTAATCCCTGCTGGTGTGCACCCCAAAGGCTCAACCATCACCATCTATGAATGGGACAGTGGAAAACGCCTGGGTGAAATTCCGCAAGTGCCACGAACCTATGCGGTGGTGGGCCATATAAATGAGCACCAAGTTGGCATTACTGAAACCACGTTTGGCGGCCGAATGAAACTGGTTGACCCCAAAGGGATAATCGACTATGGCAGCTTGATGTTTATAACCCTTCAGCGCGCTAAAACTGCAAAAGAAGCCATCCAGATCATAGTGGACCTTACCACCGAATATGGGTATGCCAGCGGCGGCGAGTCTTTCAGCATCAGCGACCCCAAAGAAGCCTGGATCATGGAGTTTGTTGGCCGGGGTGAATGGGGCAAAGGCATCTTGTGGGTGGCCAGAAAGGTACCAGATGGCTATGTTTCCGGGCACGCAAATGCCGCCAGAATTCGCCAATTCCCCAGAAACGACAGAAACACGCTTTTTGCCCCAGATATCGTCCAGTTCGCCAGGGACCGCGGCTGGTATGAGGGGTCTGAGGCTGATTTTAGTTTTGCGGACACCTATGCCCCCGCCGATTTTGGAGCACGACGTGCCTGTGATGCCAGAGTCTGGGCGTTTTTTAGACGAGTCGCTCCAAACATGAACTGGACCACTGATTGGACTGACGGGAAACCAGATGCAGAACCGTTACCTTTGTGGATTAAACCTGAAAGAAAGCTTGATGTTGCAGACATGATGGACCTGATGCGTGACCACTTCGAGGGCACGCCTTACGACCTGTCCAAGGGTGTGGGTGCCGGCCCATATGAACTGCCCTATCGTTGGCGCCCCATGGAGTGGAAAAACAAGGGTAAGACTTACTTTCATGAGCGTTCCACCTCAACCCAACAGACCGGCTTTAGTGTTGTCGCACAGTCACGGGCCAAGCTGCCAGGCCCTATTGGGGGGATTTTATGGTTTGGCGTGGATGACACTGCTTTGACCGTTTATGTGCCAATGTACGCTGGTATCCTGAGCGCACCTCACGCCTTTGCTCCTGAGACTGCCGATTTCAAAACCTTTTCTTGGGATTCCGCGTTTTGGACCTTTAACTGGGTTTCAAACTGGGTTTACACCAGGTACAAGGACATGATCGTGGACCTGAAGGTTGTGCAAAGCGGCTTTGAAGGCTCATACATCTCTGAGATTCCAGAAATCGACGCCGCCGCGTTGGACTTGTACAAGCGTTCACCAAGGCTGGCCAAAGAGTATCTGACCAAGTTCAGCCATGAACGTACGGCGACGCTTCTTAGCAGGTGGCAAAAGCTAGGCCAAGAACTGTTCATGAAGTACCTTGATGGAAACGTCCGAGACGAAAAGGGTAACGTCACCCACCCACCTCATCCAGACCACTGGCTGGATCGAATTACTGAAGAACGGCCTGGTTTTTACGAAGTCCTACCTATGCCAGGCCAACTTCAGGAGGGCGAGTAGGCGCCGCAGCGAATTGCCTTAGTAACGCATGAATTATGGTGACTATCAGCCCATTTTTGACTACGATCCCGTGATTCTTGAAGGAGTCTGTTGATGGAGTCCAACGAAAATAAAAAGTTTCCCCGTTCATTTTGGACCGCTAACGTAACCGAGCTGTTTGAGCGTGGTGCGTACTATGCAATGGCTAGCTTTGTTGTCATCTACCTCGGGCAACTTGGGCTTGGCGACTATTGGCCATCTGTCTTGAATGGGGTTTTGTGGACGCTTATATACTTTTTGCCGATCCTGTCTGGGACCATTGCAGATCAGGTGGGGTTTAGAAAATCGCTGATTCTGGCCTTCATTTTGTTGACGGCTGGCTATTTGTTCATGGGCTCACCCGTGTGGTCAGGAGGGGCTGAACTAAGCGACACAGTTGGCAAGGAATTTACCGCTGGCATAGACGTGCTTTTGCCTCTGCTGCTTGGGATTTTATTGATCGGAGTCGGGGGCTCGTTTGTTAAACCATGCATCAGTGGGACGGTGCAAAAAACGGCTGTCGGCAAGGCTACACTTGGGTTTGCCATCTTTTACATGGTTATCAACATTGGCTCTTTGTTTGGCCGCGGCGTGTCATATGCTGTTCGCACCAAAATGAATGACCTTTCATTGATATTTGCGGTTGCCGCGGCGTGCTCGATCCTTGCCTTGCTGACAGTGATTTTTGTGTACCGGGACCCGGAAGTGGAGCTTGGTGAAGGGGCTGTGTCAAAGCCAAGAAAGAGCGTTGGCGAGATCCTGATTGGGATGGTAACCGTTTTAAAAAACGCAAGATTTGCCTTGTTTTTGCTGGTCTCATCAGGGTTCTTTTTCCTGTATGCCCAGGTTTACAACGTTTTGCCCCTGTATCTGAAACGAGTCGTTGAAACCAATCCTGCGGTTGACTTGTACACGATGGCAAACCCCTTTGTAATCGTGTTTTTCCAGCTTTTAATAACCAAATTATTTGGTAAGATGCGCCCCATCCGCTCGATCATTGTTGGGACCATAATTATCGCGTTATCGATGATTATCAACTTGATTCCAATCTTTTTTGCGGACAACGTCAGGGTCGCCTTTATGGGCTGGTTGCCAGTCGGATCTGTGATGATCATCCTGACTGTCGCCATGATCGCGTTTGGAGAGCTTTTCACCTCGGCGCGTTCGTATGAGTACATCGGAGCCTTGGCACCCAAAGGTCAGGAAGGACTGTTTTTGGGCTACGCAAACCTGCCAATGGCGATTGGTGCCTTGGTTGGTGGACCAGCTGGCGCCGCAATCTTCAATGAAATCATGGCCAAAAACGCAGTTGAATTGGAAAATGGCCTGCTTGAATTAGACCCCTTCTACAACGCTATGGGCTGGACAGTGCTGATGGGTATTGGACTGGCCTCCGCTATCAGCATGGTGCTGTACAATCAATGGATTGAGCGCCACCCAGCTAAGTGATTCTATTTATTAGTCTTGATGAAGTTGGTAACCATCGAAACCATTCCGGCTACGTCGGCTACGTTTGCAGGCACCACAAGGGTGGTATCAGAGGAATTGGCCAATTCGCCAAACTTTTGCAGGTAGTTTTCGGCAACCCTAAGCTGCATGGCCTCCATTCCACCGCGATCAACCACTGCAGAGGCAACGGATCGCAACCCCTCAGCGGTTGCGGTAGCCACGGCGCGAATGGCTGCAGCCTGGCCTTCGGCTTCGTTGATGCGCTGCTGTTTTGTTGCCTCGGAGGCCTTGATAACCTGCTGTTTTTGGCCTTCAGCATTGTTGATTGCTGCGTCTCTTTCACCTTCGGAGGTCAGGATCATCGCTCGCTTTTCACGCTCGGCTCTCATCTGCTTTTCCATCGCGTTCAAGATATCACGTGGCGGCGTGATATTCTTGATTTCATAGCGCAAAACCTTGACACCCCAAGGTTCAGAGGCCTTATCTAGTTCTGAAACCACAGCGGCGTTAATGTTGGTTCGCTCTTCGAAGGTCCTATCCAAATCGATTTTACCTATCTCAGAACGCAAGGTTGTTTGAGCAAGCTGCATCAGGGCGTAAACGTAGTCATTCACCCCATAAGACGCACGTTGGGGATTTAGAACCTTCAGGTACAAAACGCCATCAATACCAACCGAGACGTTATCCCTAGTAATACAGGTCTGCTCGGGGATGTCGATTGCCCGCTCTTTAAGCTCGTGGCGATACCTGATTACATCGATAAAAGGCAGCAGGATATGAAATCCAGCCTCCAAAACGGCGTGAAACTTACCAAGCCGCTCAACCACATAGGCATATTGCTGGGGCACAACAACGGCCGTTTTCGCTATGATGACCAGCACAACAACAGCCAGAACTCCAACAACAATCAGTGTCGGCGTCATACTCTACCTCTTTTAATTAATACCATTTATTTGTTGACTGTCATCTACCACGACGTGTAGTGACAACCCATCCACCTTAACTACCTTGCAGCGCTGACCAGGTGTCAGTGCCGAGTCACCAACATTTACAGCGGTCCATACTGTGCCACGAAGCTCAATCGCCCCGCGATCACCTGGGGCAATCTGGTCATTTGCGATTCCGAGCTCATCTACGAAATCATCAACGTTTTTAGCAGGTTTTGACTGCATTCTGCGCATTATTTGACGACGGAATAGCAAAAGAGAGGCTACCGACAGCACCGAAAACGCCAACAACTGCAACCACAAGGGTGTGCTGGGCACAATGCCAGTCACTAGGCCGATTACAAGTGCAGCCGCCCCAAAGAACATGATAAAAACACCAGGAGCAGCCATCTCAATGACCATCATCACCAGACCCGCGACAATCCATATCCACCAGGACATAATCACACCCCAAAAAACTAGTTGGCTATCCTAGGCAGCAGTAGCACCGTTGCCCGAGCCCTACTCCAGGTCCTGTCCCTGGTCCTGCTCCTGTCCCTGCCCCTGTCCCTGATCCTGTCCCTGATCCTGTCCCCGGTCCTCATATCGCTCCACCGAACCAACTGGGACGGCATTCGCCGGAGCGATTTCCACTGCGCTCACAGGCACAGCCTCTTGGCTACTCGGCTTGTCCTTTCTGAGGCCCAGAATTGCTGGGAAATCAAATCCAATACCAAGCAGCAATCTAAAGTCCCAAGTGTTTCGCTGTATGATACCGATGCTGCCATCTGGCGCGTACAGGTCCTTACCACAGTTAGCCCAATCACCACCCGTGCAGGCCGGGTTTCCAAATATTCGCTCGGCCCACGTTCTGGGCTGCGTCACGTCATAGGAGGCACGGATATCAATGGGCAGATAAATCCCCTCAGCCAATCTGATCGCAAGATTGATACCAAAAGTCAGCCTTGTAGTAGTTGGCGACGATGTCTGAAAGTTGTAGTCTTTGAATTCTTGCGGCACATAGCTCTGCTCTGCCCAAGTCTTGAATGGCAGCACAAACTCGGGGCCAATCACCAAGCCCAGCCTAATTGGCTTAAGTGGCAAGATGAACTGCACCAGCAAAGGAAGGCGCACATTTATCCTTTGAGCGTTGATCTTCCAATCGTAGCCTTCTAGTGGATGCTCCCAGATTTCGTCATTCTCAAACAAGACATCTAGTTCAAGTCCAACAAATTTAAAAAACCGCAGTTGCAGGTACAAACCACCACCAGCACCAAATCCACTTCTTTCGTTACCAAACAACACATCCTGATTAACCATATCCAACGGGCTATCTGCAGGTTTATTCCAGTAGTTATAGCCCCCCATTCCCTTTAAACCAAACTCAAACGAAAAAATGTCGCCCCAAGACGCCTGGGCAGGAGCCGCCATCAACAAAATTCCCATCGCAGCAAAAACGATTAGAGCCCTGTGTTTCATATCAACCTCCAACGTGATACAGCGGCATATTCTAGCATAAAGATGCGACACATGATGGAAATGTGGAGCGAGGGCAGGTCTAAGTCAATCAACCTTTCCTGGGGCCTAGTATCCCCCCGGCAGAAAACCTGGTCTCTTCAACAGTGTAAAATGCTTTTGGAGCAAGCTCTTTCACGATTTTTACGAATTCCGGTACGCTTCGTCTCTTTATTACAGAAATCAATACAAACACCGGTCCATGCATCCCCTCACCAGGAACAACGGTGACCCCATAGCCAGCTTCACGAAGTTTATTCACCAAGGCAAGGTTTTCAAAGGTCGTGATGACGCGAACTAAGCGAGTACCAAGCCCAATGATTCCTTCAAGTTTCACACCAGTAAGCGTCCCAACAGCAAAGCCTCCAGCATAGGCAACCACGTAAGCTGGACTTTCATTGATTGAAAGAATCGTCTTACTGATAGCAAGAATAAAGATGGTAAGCTCAAAAAAACCAGTAAAAGCAGCGAGGTAGGCGCGCCCTTGAACCGCCATTATCTGGCGAAAGGTCCCCAAAGTAACATCACAAACACGCATGAAAAAGATCAGCAACGCCCCAGCCAAAATCGACCACATCTAAACCAAACCTCCAGAAACGATCCGAATCGAACTTACAGCAGAAAGAAAGAATGTCAACAGGAACGGAGGCAGGGACGGGAGGCGGGGGCGGGGAGTAGACCTTCCCCATTGTAGTTGTGTTCGTGATCGTCGAGCGTGTACGTTTAAGTGGATTGTGGCTCTAACTTCAATGGACCATAACGCTAACCTCTACCAAGATGGGTTCGGTGCCGTAATCGGTTCTTAATGACAACCTGGCGACTCTTTCAAGGGGGGCCGGCGACTCATTTTTATGAGCTAGCAATATGGCCTGACCCCAGGCCGGTGGGA
>LSQX01045814.1_pt1 | contig 13799 bp, 10 predicted proteins | sample 654561 | NCBI WGS metagenome assembly LSQX01 (sample SAMN04489861, study PRJNA283612) | anaerobic digester metagenome | isolation source: 4 biogas reactors fed with cattle manure at either 37C or 55C with and... | place: Denmark: Kongens Lyngby | collected 2014 | reverse complement strand
TTGCTTCCGCAAAACTCTAGAGCTGAGGGTGGATATAAAGTAAAAGGCAAAAGTGAAACAGAGCAAGCTAAGCTCATTAAAGACGCTAAAGCACTTTATGAGGCTGGAGTTTTTTGCATAGTTATTGAAGGAGTTATAAGCAGTGTTGCAAAAGAGGTTTCAAAAAGCGTGAACATACCATTAATAGGCATTGGGGCAGGAAATGAAGTAGATGGACAAGTTCTTGTTTGGAGCGATGCTTTTGGATTTTTTAGTGATTTTAAACCAAAATTTGTGAAAAAATATCTTGAAGGCGCAAAGCTTATAGATGAAGCCATTTCTTGTTATGCAAATGAGGTAAAGATGCGTAAATTCCCAGATGAAAAGACGAGTTATTAAATGGAAAGAGTAGTTGAGATTGAAAAATTAAAGTTTGAAAGTGAGTACGAAAACTCACTTAGACCAACTTCTTGGGGTGATTATATTGGACAAGAGCAGATTAAAAAAAATCTTCAAGTCTTCATTAAAGCTTCCAAAAAAAGAGGAGAGAGTTTAGATCATGTTCTATTTTTTGGACCTCCTGGGCTTGGAAAGACAACACTTGCTTATATAATTGCAAATGAGATGGTAGCAAACATTAAAATAACTGCCGCACCCATGATAGAAAAAAGTGGTGATTTAGCTGCAATTTTAACAAACTTAGAAGAAGGGGATATACTTTTTATAGATGAGATACATAGGCTCTCACCTGCAATTGAAGAGATTTTATATCCTGCAATGGAAGATTTTAGGCTTGATATCATCATTGGAAGCGGACCTGCTGCACAAACTATAAAGATTGATTTACCTAAATTTACGCTAATTGGCGCTACAACTAGGGCTGGAATGATTAGCTCTCCATTAAGAGATCGCTTTGGAATGCACTTTAGGTTACAGTTTTACTCCTCACAAGAGCTTTCTAAAATCATCCAAAAAGCTGCCATAAAACTTGAAAAACCTTGCGATGGTGACGCAGCATTAGAGATGGCAAAAAGATGCAGAGGAACTCCTAGAATAGCACTTAGACTGCTAAAAAGAATTAGAGATTATGCTGATGTAGAAGATGAAAATATGATAAATCTTTTTCGTGCAAAATATGGACTTGAAGAGCTTGGAGTTGACTCAATGGGCTTTGATGAGATGGATTTAAGATTTATAAATATTTTATTAGAATCAGATGGAAGGCCGCTTGGGCTTAGTACTATTGCCGCGGCTCTAAGTGAAGATGAAGGAACAATTGAAGATGTCATTGAACCATATCTCATATCTAAAGGTTACATAGAAAGAACGGCAAGAGGCAGAGTTGCTACCCCTAAATGTTTTGAACTTTTTCGTAAAAACCAAAAAGCACTCTTTTAGTTTTTAAACTTATTTTTACTTATGTGTTACTTTTTATTACATTAACTTATTTGGTAGCTTATTTTTCTGTTTTATAAGAAAAATTGATTCCTTGTTTTGTTACTATGAGAAAAAATAAGGAGTTGTGTATGAAGAAAATTTTTCTATTTTTCATTTCTTTAGGCTTAACTTTTTCAAGCCTAATGGCAAAAGAGTTTATCTCTATTGGTACTGGGGGAATGACAGGAACTTATTATCCTGTTGGTGGCGCTATATGCAGGTTGGCAAATAAAAATAAAGATATTCGCTGTTCAGTTGAATCAACTGGTGGATCTATTTATAATGTAAACAATGTCTTAAAAGATGAGCTTAATTTTGGTTTTGTACAAAGTGATGTTGTGTACGATAAATATAATGGTATTGGAAATTTTGAAGGCAAGAGTGATAAAAACTTAAGAGCAGTAATGTCAATCTACCCTGAACTTTTAGCTTTTGTTGTATCAAAAAGTAGCAATATTAAAAAATATCCTGATGTAAAAGGAAAAAAAATTAATGTTGGAAATCCTGGCAGTGGAAATGAATTTACAGCTCTTACAGTTTTTAATGAGTATGGCATTAGCGAGAAAGATCTCTCACACCGAGGAGTTTTAACAGCTCCTGAATCGCCTATGGCTTTGAAAGATAAAAAAATTGATGGTTATTTCTATATGGTTGGGCACCCCACGGCAAACATCACTGATGCAGCTATATCTTTACCGATAGATTTGGTGAGTATTGATGAGGATGTTGCAGATAGGATTATTGAAAAACTCCCATATTATGCAAAAGGAGTAATTTCAAAAGGGTTGTATGATGGAGTAGATCATGATACTTTAACCATCGGCGTAAAAGCAGTTTTAGTTTCTAGCAAAAATCAAAGTGATGCTAGTGTAAAAGCAGTAGTTAAATCTGTTTTGGATAATTTTGAAGAGTATCAAAATCTTCATCCAGCACTAAAATTTGTCACTAAAGAGTCGCTACTTGAGGGATTGAGCGCTCCGCTTCATCCAGCAGCTAAGGAGGCTTTCATAGAAGCTGGTGTTTTAAAGTAGTCAAGTTTAGAAATGGATGAACTTAATAATAAAACAGCAACTAAGGAGTCTTTTAGTGAAGATGGGGCTCTTGAGGTAAAAACTAGAACCTTTACCTCAAAAGGGCTCTTTTGGCTTACTACCATTGTTGCTTTTTCTTGGTCACTATTTCAGCTTTATATCGCATATTTTCCTTTAAATACCGTAATGGCAAGATCTATTCATCTTGCTTTTGCAGTAACTCTTGTTTTTTCACTTTTTCCGCTCACTTATCACAAAAAAGCTTTCAGTAAAATCCCTTGGTACGATTGGATGCTCCTTATTTTAGGCGCTGGAGCAGTTTTATATCCATTCATTGAATTTTATAGTTTAGCTTTAAGACCTGGAGATTATTTAACAAGAGATATTATCATAGCCATCATTGCAATAGTAATTTTACTTGAAGCAGGTAGAAGAATGATTGGACCTGCATTAGGGACTATAGGTTTTATATTTTTACTATATTGCTATTTTGGCCAATCAATGCCAGATATAATCGCTCATAGAGGTGCTAGCATAAATAAATTAGCTGGCCATATGTTTTTAACTACAGAGGGGATTTTTGGTGTTCCATTAGGGGTAAGTACTAGCTTTATATATCTTTTTGTACTCTTTGGCGCTCTTCTTGAGAGAGCTGGAGCTGGGCAATACTTTATAAATGTTGCTTTTGCACTTTTGGGTAGATTTAGAGGAGGTCCTGCTAAGGCGAGTGTTATCGCAAGCGGGCTTACTGGAATGGTAAGCGGGAGCTCTACTGCTAATGTTGTTACTGTTGGAACTTTTACCATTCCATTAATGAAAAAAGCTGGACTCTCAAGCACTAAAGCAGGTGCCATTGAAGTTGCCGCTGGGGTAAATGGTCAACTTATGCCACCAATCATGGGAGCTGCTGCTTTTATAATCGCTGAATTTTTAGGAATGAGCTACACTTATGTTATGGTTGCTGCTGTAATTCCTGCTTTTGTATGCTACGCTGGGCTCTTTTTTATCGTCCATTTAGAAAGTAGCAAATTAGGATTAAAGGGTTTAAAAGGAGATGGGTTAAGATCTAGCCTTAAGATTTTATTTAGTGGACTACACTATCTCATTCCAATATTTGTTCTTCTTTATACTCTTTTAATAGCAAAAGAATCTCCAATTTCCGCAGCCTTAAACTCGATATTGGTTCTATTTATAATGATTTTACTTCAAGGGCCTATTAAAAAAATCTTTAAGAAAGAGAGAGTTTTGTTAAATGATTTTATAAAAGGCTTAAAAGATATATTTTGGGCAATGGTAAATGCAGCTAAAAACATGGTGACAGTTGCCATTGCTACGGCTTTGGCAGGCTTGATTGTTGGCTCCATTTCACTTACTGGGGTTGGACAGGTTTTAGCTGAAGTTGTAGATCTTTTAGCTGGGAATAGCATCATTTTAATACTTCTTTTAACTGCTGTGATGAGTATAATTTTAGGAATGGGGCTTCCTACAACTGCAAACTACATAGTTGTATCAAGTTTAGTAGCGCCAGTTATTTTGCTTTTAGCTGCAAAAAATGGGCTTTTAGTTCCAGCAATTGCGGTGCATCTTTTTGTATTTTATTTTGGGATTTTAGCTGATGATACACCTCCAGTTGGTATTGCAGCTTACGCCGCAGCTGGGATAGCTAAAGCAAATCCAGTTTCAGTTGGCATTCAAGGATTTTTTTATGATTTAAGAACTACTTTGGTACCTTTTGCCTTCTTTTTCAATAATAAAATTTTACTCATAGAAAGTATCGTTAGTCCAAATGATCCAAAAAGCATCTCTTGGATAACTAATCCTTTTGAAATTTTACTCATTTTAACAGGTGCAACAGTGGGGATGTTTGCTTTCTCAAGCGCACTTCAAGGGTGGTTTGTTACAAAATGTAGTTATATTGAAAGATTAATACTTTTAGCCATAGTGCCACTTGTGATGATTCCAAATATTTGCGTCAAGAATTTAGGCTTTATACCAAATGAAGGAATTTCTTACGCCATTGGCTTTTTAGTCTATTTTCTAATCTTTGCAAAACAGTGGATTATTAGTTCAAAAAATCCAAGCTTAAGAAGTGGAAATCCTGCAAGTTAGCCACAATGTTTGTGGCTAACTTTTAAAACTTATAGTTTATTCCAACTAAAGCTGATAGGGAGTGCTCAAGTTTAACAGTTGAATTATCAACTCCAGCTCCAACTGTTTCTTGATATTTTAATTTAGCATCATGTTTTGTGTACATTAATCCAAAATCAAGCTCTAAGTTTCTATCTAACTCATAAATTAAGCCACCTTGCAAACCATATGCGAAGCCAGTTTTATTACCAAGCTCACTTAAATCTTTTTTCCCTTTAAAGTTTGCAAAACCTAAGTGGATACCCCCATAAATCTTCTTATCTCCATCAAGCGAATATAGATAATCATACGCTCCTAGAAAATTGTGTATATTGTAGTAACTTTTAAAAACAGGGATGTAGCTAAGAGATAGTCTATGGTTTTGATCTACTATCGCCCCGCCAGTAAGCTTCATGCTAAAAGCAGATTTTGTTTCTGTAATCGATGATGATTTATAAATACCTGGTGCTGTATAAGTAACATTCTCTTTAAAACGAGACCAATCTACCCCACCACCAATACCCAAGTACGACTCAATGTCATTTGCTAAGCCAGCCGTTGCAAAAACTAGGGCTCCAGAAAGAACTAAAGATTTTTTAAACATCTCTTCTCTTTAATTTTAAGATTAAGAAGATTATATATTTTTAATTACTAATTTATGCTTAAAATATATGTAAATATTATTTATAATTATTACTAAATGATTTATTTAGCTTGTTAATTTCATCTTTGTGTAAAGATTTCTTCTCTTTTAAGTGGTTGCAATGGGATATTCTAATTTTCTCAAATCTACTCATTAACCAATCATAATTTTTATGTAAAAATGTACGATTTGTATTCATATAATTATTCAATTCATACATGTGAAAGCTTATTTTTAGCCTCTCTTTTATCTCATCTAAACTTGGCTCATATAGTGGAAAAAGATTTGGAGACTCTTCATATAAAGCTATGGATTCATTGATTTTTCTCTCTAAAAAACCTATGCTAACCTCTGTTGCATTTTGATAGTTAAAATTAATTGCAGAGCTTAAATGCCTAAATTCAGATGAAATTAGTGCAAAAGAAGCTCTTATCTCATCATTAAATGGTTTTAAAAATAGCTCATATACCTTTGAGGCAAATCTTCTCATTTTTGCAAACTCATCTTTACTATAAAGCTCATCTTTTGGCATTAAGTGTTCATATGTTTTTTGCCATTTTAGTATTGAAAACTCCAACTCTTTATAGATTAATCCATTCTCTTCATTAACTCCATCTTGGATAGTTCTTATATACTTAACATATTTTTTAAACATTTTTCCAATGATGTTATCATCATAAAAAAGGGTTTTATAGATTGCATCTGTGTCTATTTTGGCAACTTCATATGTAAAAACTTCATATCTCTCTTTTTTACTCAAAACTCCTTTTTTCTCTAAGCTAAATCTCTTTTTATGCTCTCTTTTAATCTTAGAATATATCTCAACTGCAACCCTTTCAATCATCTCTTCAATCTTTAAATAAGCTTGTTGCAACTCTTTTCCAAAGCGCTCTTTTAGTTTTTCAAATCTTTTTTGAACCTCTTTTTCAAAAGCTATAAATTCGCTCTCAAGCTCTTCATAACCCTTTAAAAGCTCAAGATGCTGGAGTGCTATTTTATTAATTATATTTTCTAACTCTTTGGTTACTGCAAAGGCTTTAGACTCCTTTGCTTGTGGCTTAATATTATTTTCAATAAATTTAAAAACTAACTCTATGTTTGACTCTTTTAAAGCTCCTAAATCATACTCTTTTTTTGAAATTTGCTCTTTAGCAAGCTTAAAATCTTCTATTAACTTACTGAAATTCTCATCTTTTTTTGCTGCATTTTTTACATTTGATAAAAAGTTTTCTATCTCTTTGTCTAAAAGCTTTTCTTTACTTGTTGAAAGAGCGCTTAAAGCTTGTTTGGCAGATATGGCAACAAACTCTATGAAATATTTGCTTAATGCTTTTTTTACATAATCTAGCGTTGTTTCAACCTCTGTTTGAGTAAATTTATCTTTTTGGTTTATAACGCAAAGTGATTTTAAGCTATATGAATCCATAAAACTCTCTAAGGCTTCTATCTCGCTCTGTTTTCCTGCATTATCCATTAAAGTTAACCAAATTATCCCATCAACCTCTTTTAAAACCCTTTGCGTAGCCTCTGTATCGCTTTTAGACTCAGAGTTTAACCCTGGAGTATCAACAAAAACAATCTCTTTTAAAAGTTCTTGCGGAGCATACAAACTTAAATGGCTAACCTCCTCCATTTCACCCCTTTGGTCGGTAAATCTAGTTATATTTTCAATCCCATAAAAAGCTTCTCTTCCATCATGGTAGTGAACTTGGAGTTGAAAATTGTCTCCATATCTAATGTAATTAACCTTTGAAGTAACTGGAGTAATCCCTGTTGGGAGTATATTTTTACCCAAAAGTGCGTTTAAAAAAGTTGATTTTCCACTTGAAAACTGCCCCGCTATGGCAACTTTCATTGGCTCTTCTGCTCTTCTTTCTAAAAGATTTAAAGCTCTTTTTAAAGGCTCTTCTTCATTTAAAAAAAGTTCTCTGCTATTTTTTATTTTTTCTAAAAGAGGGTTGCTAAAAGTTCTATTTTTATAGCTTAAATAACTGCTTATTAATTCATCAAACCAATGCATCAAATCACCTTTAATAGCTCTTGCAAACTATCTTCCTCATGGCTTAATTTTAATATTTTCTCATCTATTTTTGCTAAAGCTTTGCCTAAATCTTCATCACTTAAATTTGAATATTTAATAGCATTTTCCAATGCCTTTGTCTCATTTAACAACTCTTTATTTTTATCTTCCACTTTTTTTGTCACCAATAAATTCACTTCATCTATCATTCTTTCACCACTTTTAAGAATGAGTGGTAGAATTTTTTCTTCTAATAGATTAAAATTTATGTGAATTTTACTCTCTAATTTTAAAAGTGTATCGTCAACTTTTTTCTGTTTTGTTTTTGATATAAGCTTTGCTAAATCTTGTGCAAAAAGCTGATGATTTGCACTTAAAATTCCATCTTTAGCAGCCTCTTTTTGATAAGCTTTAGGATCAAACTCATAAAATATCTCACAAATTAAATCTCCACTACTCCTAGAAAAACTATCCAACTCTTTACTGATATATTTGTAAAATTCAAACCTATACTCTCTTGCAAGATCAATTAAGCCATCTTTTATAGTAAATTGCACTAAAGTCTCCACTCTCTCCTCTTCTGGCGCAATTGATTCTTTTTTTAATGAGTAGAGTAAATCATCTTTTAATCTATCTTTTAAGATAGTTTGCAAGCTTGAAAATTTTGTTTTAGATAATTTTTTCATAGTAGGCAAATACTCTTTTAAAGCAGTAGTAAATAAAGTTTTATTTTTATTTAATCTATCTATATTTTCTGCAACTCTTTTTTTAGTTTCTATTTGTCTATTAAACTCACTATTTAACTCATCTGTACTTTTTAAAAGATACTCTTTTTGCACCCTTAAGCTATCTAATTCTATTTTGATGTTTTGTAAAATATCTCTAATGGATGAGCTTATTTGAACCTTTGCCCGCTCTCCTCCAAAAACTAACTCTTTTAAGTGCTCTTCTAAATCTAAAATTCCACTTCTTTTAATGCTCCATCCATCTTTTAGGGCAAGCTCACTTTTGCCAATCCTATGCAAAAGCGCATAGTAGCTTGAGATTGTAAAAATTTTTATTTTACTTAAAATTGAGCTAGTTAAATGTGGCTTATTTAAGCTAATAAGTCTTTTTTCAACTATCTTTTTTACATACTCAATTACCTCATCTAACTCATCTTTTTCTACACTATCTATCCTAGTTATCACAAGTGTTAAATGTGATATTTTTTGATAAGTCAAAGCATCAATTATAAAATCTATATCTTTTAAGGTTGCAGCTTGGTTTGCATTCATTAAATGGATTAAAATATCACAATTTGCAAGATAATGCTTTGTTATCTCCTCTCTTAAAATAACTGGGTCGTCAAGCCCTGGTGTATCTACGATGCTTATTGTTTTATCTAAAAGCGAAAATGTAGTGCCTATTTCAACAGATTTTACAATGTTGCAAAGTTTTTGGGAAGATTTAGCGGAGGTGTAAGTTGAAAGATTTGCTAAATTTATCTCTTTAGAAACTCCCTCAATTGTTACATATTTTTGAAACTCTTCTTTTAAATTTTCTTTGGTTTTAAGAGTAAATTCTTCCATTTTAGGATTTAAAGAAGCACTATTTTCAATCTGCTTCCACTCACTTTTACTCCAAAAACTAACCTTAGCATATGGATTGTCACTATGCTTGATGATACTTAAATTTGCAGTTTCAGGAACAGTTGAAGTGCCTAAAAGTTCTCTTCCTAAAAGAGTATTTAAAAGGGTGGATTTACCAGAGTTCATCACTCCTGTAACTCCAATGGAGAAGGTTGAATGCAGTAGATTTTCTCTTATTTGTTCTAAGTTTTTAAACTCTTTAAAAAGATTTTGTTTTTCAAGATAGTTTAGTTTTTCTAATAAAAGCTCTTTAATTTTATTAAATTCAAAATCAACAATTTTCTCTTTTTGAATCTCTTCATTTAACTTAATATTTAAAGAAAGATTTTTTACAACTCTTAAAAGATCCTCATCAAGCTCACCAATTTTTTCTATCTTTTTTAAATAATAAAGCATCTCTTTTGCGATATTTGGTTCATTTTCTAAAATACTTAAAATAGTTTTTTGTGCAAAAATAAGCTCATTTTTACCAACTTGTACATCTTTCCAAAGTTTTAAAAAGATATCTTTAAAGTCGCTATTTTTTAAAAAGAACTCTTTTGAATGTTCATTAACTAAAAACATAGCAGCAAAATATGCTGATAAATCTTTATCATCTAGTTCTAAGGCTAAATCCAATTTCTCAAACTTATCTATTTGGGTTTTCCAAAATTTGGCCAAAGGCATAGATTTACTGCGCTCTTTCTTGTTTTATCACCGTATCAAGCATGTTAAATAGTACTTTACTCTCTTTTTCAAGCTCTTTAAAAAGTGCTATTATCTCGCTTTTTTCTTCTAAAAGCTCTGATTTAGTATCCCTCATCTTACTAGCTATTTTAGAAGCATTTGCATGGATTATGTCATAAGGATTAGATATATCTTTATACTCTTTCATCTGTCCAAAAATCTCACTCCCCTCATCTTTATACCATCTACCAAACTCACAATTTTCATAGTTTTCTACTGCTGCTCTTTCATCTATCACATAAACACAACTGTAAGTATTTGATTTAAATATTGCATGATTCATCTTTGCTAAAGTTATGTAAATTGTCTTTTGTATCTCAATAATATTTTTAGCAGTAATGTTTGAATACCCAATTAAATCTTGAAGTGTAGTTTTTAAAACATCTAAAGTTTCACTTGATTCATCAGCATTTTTCTTCATCTTACTTGCATTTGTCTCTATCTCATTTGTCTCTTGTTGCAATGTTTTTATAGATATTTCTATCTCAGCAGTTGCTTTTTGTGTAGTTTCAGCTAGTTTTCTAACCTCATCTGCAACAACGGCAAATCCTCTTCCATGCTCCCCTGCGCGCGCAGCCTCTATGGCAGCGTTAAGGGCTAGAAGATTTGTCTTATCTGCTATATCATTAATCACTTCAACAACATGACTTATCTCTTCAGTTCTTTGGGCTAAAATGGTAGTACTCTCTTCATTATGATTTACATACTCTACTAAAGAGTTTATCTTAGCAGCAGTTTCCCCTAAATCATCATAACTCTTGTCTGTTTGCGCAGCAGAAGTTTCTCCATTTTTTACTATCTCTTTTAACTCTTCAACAATTCCATTTAAATCTTGCTGGATTGTAGTAAAGTCATTTGATGAGCTACTAATTTGAGCAAGCTCGGCATTTAGTGCATTTTTAGCAATAAATTCATGGTTTCTTTTCATGGCATTTACTGCGGTATTTACAAGCACTGTCTGTTCCCTAAACTCTCCGTGCATCCCTTTTTGAAGGATTTTTCTATTAAAATTCTCTTTTGAAGCGGCAAAAATGGTCGCTTTTATCTCTTTAGTAATTAATTCAAAATTATCTAAAAGTGTGTTCATGTTTGAGCAAAGAGTCTTAAGTTCTCCTCCATCTTTAACCTGAACTATCCTATCATGTAGCTCTCCATTTGCACTTTTATCTACAATATTTGCCAAAACCTTAAGAGTAGATTGAACTTTTCTAATATTTATAAACATAAACCAAGCTAAGGCAAAGTTACTTAAATTTATGATTTGAATAGTGTTAAAACCATTTATTACAATCTCAGTTATAGCAGCAATGGTAAAAATAAGGATTGATAAAATGTTTGCATATTGGATTTTATCCAAAGAAGATAGTCTATTCATGCGAAAGTAATAACTCTTCATATGTAACCTTTAACTTAGATAGCGCATCAAGTAAAATTTTAGTTGAAGCTTCCATTCCACCACTCTTTTCTGCTTCAAGCATCTTTTGATAAAGAGGAATAATAATTTTTAAACCCTCTTTACTAGGAGCTCTTCTTACAGAGTGATAACCTGTGATTTTTTTACTTTTTGAGTCAAATTCTGGAGTTACATAAGCATGAACCCAATAAAATTTCCCAGTTTTTGTTCTATTTTTTACATAAGCAAAGATTTCATCACCCGCTTGAATGGTATCCCATAAAAGTTTAAAAACTGCTCGTGGCATATCTTCATGTCTTACTATGTTATGAGGTTTTCCTATGAGTTCATCCTCACTAAATTCACACATTTTGATAAAAAGATCATTAGCATAAGTAATCCGACCCTTTAAGTCTGTTTTTGAAACTATGAAATAGTTTTCATTAAAAATTTTCTCATTTCCTTTTTCAACTATTTCCACAAGCTCTCCTTGACTACTTTATGATAGTAAAGTCTATTTGGGAGATCCCAAATAGACTATCTTAGCGCTACTAATTTTCTTCTCATATAGGCAATTTTACTCTGCAAAGGTAAGTGTTTTGGGCAGTTATCTTCACAAGCTAATAAGCTCATACATCCAAAAACTCCATCATCATCACCTATTAACTCATAAAAATCCTCATCAGTTCTCTCATCAAGTGGATCAATTCTAAATCTAGCCACCCTATTTAATCCAACTGCTCCAACAAAATTTGGTCTCATAAGTTTTGTTCCACAAGCCGCAACGCAAATCCCGCACTCAATACATCTATCAAGTTCAAATGTCTCTTGTGCAACTTCTGGCTCAATTCTTTTTTCTATCTTAGATATATCTGTTTTCTCTTTTGAATGAATCCAACTCTCAACTCTTTTACTCATCTCATTCATCCAATTTCCAGTATCTACTGAGAGATCTTTGATGAGTTTAAATGCTGGCATTGGCATAAGTTGGATTACTCCATCAGGATAATCTTTAGTTAAAGTTCTACAAGCAAGTTTTGGAACACCATTTACCATCATTCCACAGCTTCCGCAAATCCCAGCTCTACAAACAAAATCAAAACTAAGATCCGCGTCAAATTTTTCTCTAATCATCGTTAGAGCGATAAATAGAGTCATTCCTGCTGTCTCTTCTAGCTCATACTGCGCAAAATGTGGTTTTGAAATCTTACTATTTGGATTAAACTTTAGTGCTTTTATAGTGATCTTCCTACTCATAGCCAACTCCTACTCTCTCGTTTGGTGCTTTAAATTTTTCTTGAAGCTCAAATGGCATCAACGCATCTTGAATCTCTAGGCGGCTCTTGCCGGCCGCTTCCATCTCTTCACGAATTTTATCAACCTCTTCTTGCCTTTTGATACTATCTGGATGTTCAATAATATTTCCTTTAACACCATAACCACGGAAAGCCGGTGGCATTTCCATTTTCATAATATCAAGCGGTTCATATTCAACAGTTGGGAGAGTATCACCCTCTTTCCAGGATGTGAGCGTTCGTTTTAGCCAATTCTTATCATCTCTTTTTAGATAATCTTCTCGGTAGTGCGCCCCACGACTCTCTTTTCTTTGCAGTGCTCCAACCGCAACACAAAGTGCAAGCTTTAGCATCTTTGGAACACGGTAAGCATCTTCTAATTCAGGATTGGCTGCGCGGGATTTTGATTTAACTGTAACATCATGAGATTTTTTAAGCAACTCTTCTAGCTCATTTACAGCTTCAGTCAATCCCTCGTGGTTTCTAAAAATTCCCACTTTTTCCCACATAATCTCTTTCATGCGGTTTTTGATATCATAGATATTGTTTTTGCCCTCATTTTTAAGCAATTGATCTATAAGAGCCTCTTGCTCCCTTACTGCCTCTTCAATGGCCTCTGTACTTATATCAATTTGTGCATTTTTGCAAAACTCACCAAAGTAGTCTCCAACAATCATTCCAGATACCACTGTTTCGCTCACTGAATTTCCACCAAGGCGATTAAATCCATGCAAATCCCAGCATGCTGCTTCGCCAGCACTAAAAAGACCTTTTAGAGTTGGTGACTCTCCTGTTGGTTTAGTGCGGATTCCGCCCATTGAATAGTGCTGCATTGGAAGTACTGGCGCCCAGCCTTTTGGCCCCTCATCAGCCGGATCGATTCCATTAAAAATTTTACAAATTTCTTGAACATCGCGCAAATTTTTCTCAATATGCTCTCTGCCTAAAATAGATATATCAAGCCAAACATGTTCGCCATAAGGAGAAGGAACGCCTTTTCCATTGCGAATATGTTCCATCATACGTCTACTTACTACGTCACGGCTTGCAAGCTCTTTTTTTTCAGGTTCGTAATCTGGCATAAATCGATGTCCATCTACATCACGCAATACGCCACCATCTCCACGGCAACCTTCAGTTAATAAAATTCCAGAAGGAACTATTGGAGTTGGGTGAAATTGGACTGCTTCCATATTTCCTAGTTTCGCCTTGCCTGTCTCAAGCGCAATGGCCGCGCCAATTCCCTCACAAATTACCGCATTTGTCGTCTGCTTATACAGTCTTCCATAGCCCCCGGTTGCTATTAAAGTTCCTTTGGCAACATAAGCAATGAGTTCACCTGTTATTAAATCCCTAACAATGGCACCATAACATTTATCTCCTTCATGGATTAACGCGATGGCTTCTTTTCTATCTTCAATATTTACATCTCTTTTAAGTGCTTCATTTGCAACTGCAAAAAGCATGGTATGCCCCGTGGCATCAGCTGTATAGCATGTTCTCCACTTTTTAGTTCC
>LSQX01388842.1_pt1 | contig 13800 bp, 10 predicted proteins | sample 654561 | NCBI WGS metagenome assembly LSQX01 (sample SAMN04489861, study PRJNA283612) | anaerobic digester metagenome | isolation source: 4 biogas reactors fed with cattle manure at either 37C or 55C with and... | place: Denmark: Kongens Lyngby | collected 2014 | reverse complement strand
TTGAGCCGGTTGTTTGACAGGCCGCTAACACACCACTCATCGCTGCAATCATGACTAATTTTTTAAACATCATCTCTCTCCCAAAGAAAGTACGAAAACAACGAGACGCTCATCGTTAACTTAACCATGAGCGTCTTGGATTGAACTAAAAAGTGATTAAATGCAAAAACTAGGAACTAGCGGTTCAACTCAATTTCTACACGGCGGTTAGGCTGTAAGCAAGCAATAAGCTCATTACCTGATCCGTCACACTGAACCACCGGATTACTCTCACCATACCCTTGCGCAGAAATTCTATCGCCCGGAACACCTAAATTAATTAAATAGTTTCTGACACTGTTTGCTCGGTCTTGAGAAAGGCGTAAATTATAAGAATCAGAACCTAAACGATCGGTATAACCGGCGACTTGGACTGAACTAAACTGACCAATTCGGCTGAGACCGGCAGCAAATTCCTGTAGCTTACGCTGACCTTCCGGTCGTAGGTTTGAGCTATCAAATGCAAATAAGGCATCCGCATCAATCGCGAATCGCTCCGGCTTAGCACCCGGAGGACATGAACCGTCAACCGGATCGACCGCCTTCCAATAGAACTCATTGGTCAAGCTATTTGAGTCATATAGAACTTTGAATTGACACGTTGTCACACCATTGGTGCCTTGACCCGGCGTATGGAAGTGAAACACATAATCCCACTCACGCACACCAAAAAAGCCTTCAGCAAAGTGTGGACGACCTAATAGATAGTACAGCTGATCTTTAGTCATACCCGCTTTTACTTCTTTTAGACTACTGAGATCCGGGAAGGTACCCATGTCATTATTCATACCGACACGCTCAACTTTGGGCCATACCGGCTCATCGGTTGTACCATCAGAACTGACTTTGCTCACCGAACCGCAAGCGGATAACACGAGGGCAGAAAGACCAGCAATCAATAGCGATTTATAGTTAACACTCATTTTTTACCTCTTGATGACTCCTACCGCCACCGGCAGCAGGAGCTAAGATTAATTTAAATTGTTAAATTTACCACTGGTAACCTGCACCAATCGTACCACCCGCGCCACCACGACCAGAGGTGTTGGCACTACCTTTAAGGATCCATTTGCCGTTTTCACTGACCGTGGATACCCCGATAGCCACACCGGACTCACCGCGCCACACACCACCGGCTACCGCTACCATGCTCTTACCCGGTAGGTAAGCCTGTGGTAGGCCGGCCGTTGCCATGGCTGCCGCAATACCGGCATTGGCACGGTCATTATTACGCTTGATCTGATGACGATTATCATTAATCTGATTCTGTAGGTGATTACCTACGCTCATCAACTGATCCACATTAACAGCATCCGAACCGTCAACACCCGGTGCTACATTAGTAATACGGTTATCGTTCATGTTGATCCCTTGGTTATTAATCACCGGACCACCGTTGTTAATAGCGACACTGTCAGCATTAACCGTAGTTGCATTTACTGTGGTTGCGTTGACCGTCGTTGCCTGTACAGTCGTTGCATTTACTGTCGTCGCTGTTACGCTCTCGACTTTTAGATCATTTGAGAGAGCAACTGTAACGCGACCGGTACCGTCTTCATTGGTCGTGACTTGGGTCATGATATTTTGACCTGCGTCGAACTTACTCCAATCTGTGTTAGTAGCTGCTCCCACAATATCCACACGCGTATTAAGCGCTGCATTGTGCTGGGCACCGTCATTCGCACCAAAGCTTAGGCCATCACCTAAGGTCGCTAAAGTATGCGCATTACCCTCACCATCGGTGTACTGTAAGCGTGTACCGTCATTAGCACTTTGGTCAGTTCCCACACCGCCGGGGCCTTCAACCACTGTTTGTGACGCACTGACACGATTACCGTCAGCATCCGGCTCACCGTAGAAGTTGAGACTACCGGCAGAACCCTCGTTGCCATCATCACCCATACTGATGTAGCTACCATCGGTATTACCCACGGTTATGCTCTGATTAACGTGAATATTGTCAGCAAGGTCGAAGGTGTAGTTGTGGTCCGTTCCATCATGCTCTAGATTCACAACGATGTTACCGCTACCACCGACACCTGTACCACCACCGGCACCACCAGAGCCACTACCCGGCGCAACTGGAGAAATATCGACATTGTCACCCGGGAGCACCGGCGCTGAGTTACCACCACCAGAGCCCGCATTCCACGGCTCTAGCGCCTGTGCCAAATTAGTAATATCAGACCCTTCACCGAAGATATTCGTGAAGTAGTTATCCCAATTAAAGCTTCCGTCAGTGAACTCCATGCCTTCACCGAAGAACTGCGTCAGAGAATCACCCATGGCTTGTAGCTGACTCACGTTGACTGCATCCGTATCATTAACACCCGCAGCTACATTGGTGATTATCTTGTCACCCGCATTGATACCATCAATGGTTATGCTAGGCCCATTTGTGAGAAAAAGACCGGTGTGATCGAGACGCACATTATCACCCAGGAACGAAATACTTCTCATCCCAGTCAGCTCGTTCGCAAGCTGAATTTCCAGATCACCATTGGCTTTGGCGACCGTACGGATATTTTCAGCAGAAGCCGAGGTTGCCGCCGTATCAGTCATACCGCCCACGATGTTAAGCTGTTCACCCAGTTTTTTGTCGATAGGAGTACCCAGGTTACCTGCAAAGCGGAGCGGGGTGTCAGCAAGTGTAACGATTGCCTGATTCGTTGCGTACAGTTGACTGCCATTGATCGCATCAGTACTGGTATCATCAATACGTCCCGCAGCAACGTTGGTGATCGTACGTTCATTGCCTGCGCTACCAACACTGACAGTGCCGCGAGGAGTTGCGCCCGCAAAAGTATAAGAAGTGCCATTGAGTTCTACATCTGACGTGCCAACGGCTGTGTCTGTCGATGACGCTGCACCGAGGGCTACGTCGTATGCATTATTGGCTATTGCGGTTTGCCCATAAGCGGTGCTGTACTGGCCTAGAGCACGTGAGTTTGTACCAGTGGCCGTAGCACCATACTGCTCTACCCGCGCACCAAAACCAACCGCAGTGGCGCTGTTAGCGAGTGCCTGAGCCGCTGAACCTAAAGCCGTTGATTCAGAACCTGTAGCAGAGGCACCAGAGCCAGTAGCGACTGACCGATAACCCGATGCTTCGGCGTTTTTTCCCATGGCAATCGACTCATTTGCACGTGCCTTGGCACCGTGACCCAATGCCATGCTGCTATCTCCGAAAGCAAAGTTATCACTGCCCAGCACGACGCTGTTGTCACCAGCCGCCAGATTTTTCACGCCCAAGGCCACGCTATTCGCACCCTCAACGACGTTATAGCTTCCAATACCTACCGACTGATCGCCAGAAACGTGATTGCCAACCCCCATCGCAACCGATGCGTATCCTGTTCTATACCGCCCTCCCTCCTCCATGCTACCGTCTTCATTAACAATAATATCAAAAAAATCCTGCGCATCGAAAAGGAAGCTACCATCAGCAGCGAAAATCTTACCCTCATCAGGACCCCCCTCCTCTCCTGCTTTCCACTCACCACTTTCTAAATTGGCGGCTGCTTCCTGAAGCGTGACTATGCCCATGTTTTCCGTAACAACCACCACGCCAGGCAAGCCGCTATTTCCATAACCAATGCCAATTGAATAATCGCCTTCAAGGACATTCCAGTTACCAATACCGATATTTCCGGTACGATCCTCGCCGTCAGACTCACCTCCTGCACTATTCAAATTACCAATAAGCACATGCTCAGTTTGTTTGCCTGTAGTACCTACACCTGCAGTATTCATATTTCCGACGACAACGTTCCTTTCGTTATCAGGCCTATCAATATAATAATTTGAACTACCAATATTCAAGTTACCCCGTTCATCACTGGGCAACTGTGATGCAGCGCTGGCAACGGGCACCGAAAAGGACAGCGCAGCGGTGATTGCTGCTCCTGCAATGGCATGCAACGACATACGCCGAGCTGTTTTTGATGAGGCTGACCGCTTTCCACGCCCCTTGGCAATTTCTGAAATAGCAATATAAGTTCCCGTTTGCTCATTCCATACACTTTTGTATATCTTGTTCATTTCCCTACCCCAGTCAAAGCAAAAAATTTGGCCATTTAGCCATTTAATTAAATAAAAAAATCCGTTTTCATATCAAACAGACCCCCCTAAAATCAATAGCAAGAATTATTCCTACATCACCGTACGTTACACACAGAGCTTGCTAAAATAGCGTCAAAGACTACCCCTTGCATCTCTAGCAGGTGATTGATAATGAAATACATATTCTCAAACTACGACTATATATAATCAAAATTTAAAACAATTGTCAATTAGTAACACCTAATATTGTTTATTTACATACATTTTGTCACACGCTCTTTTGCATTTATGTACAAAATTTCTCCCCCAAAAGAGGGTCAACCCTAGTTAATATCAATGAGGCGGCAAAATGATGATTGACTCATGATTATTAAATGACTATGGGAATCAATGGCTTATGTTAAAGGCTGAATTATCACATTTTTGATAGTTTTTAATTGGATAAAATAGCCATAATCTGCTCTCCCAGTTTTTGCCAAGCATCCATCTTTTCTTCACGATAATCATAATGCAGATAATGTCGCCTGACTCGTGAACCACCGATGATATGATTTTGGCAGCGATCGATGACATCTAAACTGATCCCTAACGCTTGCATCATCGTTGCACCGGTACGCCGCAAGTCATGAGGCGTCCACTTCCCATTAGTACCGCCTGCTAACACCAAATCATTATTAAAAGCACGACCGCTTAATGGTGTTGTAGATTTTTTGAAGAGTGCCTGACGATCACCCACCTGCTTTGAGACCGACTTTAGGCAAACATGCGTTTCGATTGATCGGAGATTTTTTGATGGAAAACACCACGCTGAATAGCCGGTAATTTCTTTTAATGATTTAAATAAGCCATGCGTATAATCCGATAAAAACACATAATGCTCTTGCTTTTTATGGCGAGTTCCTTTGACATTGGCCCGTGGAATAAACCAGACTCTGGTTTCTAAATCCACGTGCTCCCAACGCGCTTGCAGCAATTCACCGATACGACAAATAGTGCCCAGACAGAGCCATAAAGCAAATTGTGATTTTTGAAGTAAGGCACGATGATGATGGATTTTATCAGCTACCGCTAAATTACCCTCATTCATACGCTGAAAAATAGTATGCAGTTCACGAATCTCAGCAACAGACAAAATGCGGTCACGCTCCTCCTCATAATCCGCAGGCAATAATTTTTTAATATCGACCAAATCACATGGATTGCCATCCTGCATTAAACGACGCCAGGGCTTTCGCCTAACACCCCAAGATAGCATTTGATTGAGATCGTTGTAGGCAATCACCACTTGACGGGTAATGCCACGCTCACGCATTTGGCGTAACATGGTTAAGATATGTTGTTCATTTAAATCACTGATCGGTACCTGACCAATCACCGGTAATACATCTTTTGCAAATAAACGCGCCAGTTCTTTATTGTTATCTTGTCGTGCGACACCGTCTCTAAGGCATACATGGAATAGCTCTTGCACGGTAAGAAGTTTATTAACATGCGCTTGAGTAGCCAAATGGAGCGCATTTTTAAATACGTTTTGTTGCTCAATCAAGAGTGCCTTTGTCGCCTCTTTCGGATCGATACCATTAGCAATCAGCGTGCGGATTCGGTAATGTTCGGCACGAATTTCAGTCAGTGTTTTTTTAGGCCAAGATCCCAATGCATAGTCTTGCTTTTTACCATGCAGCCACACTTCATAGCGAAAAAGAACGGTCACACCTCGCACTCCTGCACGTACTCGTCCCGTAATACCACCTAGCTCCCGAAGCATTTGTCCGTGGTTACCGGGAGTTAAGATTTTAAGTCTCGCGACATTGATTTTGTTCATCACGTGTTAATTCGATTTTTAACTTTACCCCATGCTTTACCCCAGTTTTACCCCATGGAGGAGATGCAGTAACCACCAGCAAATTAAGTTAAGAAATGCACTATAGACCTGATAACTCACCTGCTAGAGATGCAAGGGGTAGTCGCATAAGACCGAGCTTCTTAGAATAAAGCAATTCAGGACAAAACGTCTATTTCAATTCGTCATAATTCGTGTCTTGCTAGCTTCCGTATCTACCAAATACACAATTTTTAACGCTATCTAGGGCGCGCACTGACAGCAATTGCGCGCACCATCAGAGTATGCTAAATTTACAATACTCTTTAGCGTATGACGGAATACGTCAGTCGGGTGATTAGCCAGACTCAAATTGATTGAACGGGTTTAAAGTTGCGTGATGTACGCTTTCTTAGCTCGTTCCTCGCCAAGAAAGCGTACATCACGCTCTTTCAAGTAAAGAGTAGGCTCAAGAGTTTGCTCTTGAGCTTTTTACCTAAAACCTATAAATCGTTTCATCCAGAGGAGTTGATAGTGGCAATTGTTAGCTTCCTTGCAACACACCTTGACATCCCTGAAGATCAGGTTGAATCGATTGTACAGCGTGCACCACTACTCTATAAAGTCTATAAAATTCCTAAGCGATCCTTTGGTACTCGTACCATTGCACAACCCACACCCGAACTAAAAAAGCTGCAACGCGCTTTTTTACTCACTAAACCCTTACCGGTACATTCTGCTGCCATGGCATACCAACCCGGCCTAAGCATTAAGAAAAACGCGCTGCATCATTTACACAATCAATATTTATTAAAACTAGATCTACTCAATTTTTTTAACTCGATCACGCCTGACATATTGTGGCAAGAGTGGAAGCAACACTTTGAAATTCCTCCCCCTAAAGAAAAAAAGCACATAGAAAATCTATTGTTTTGGGCGCCACAGCGAAAGCCAAACACTCACTTAATGTTGAGTGTCGGTGCACCAAGCTCTCCTAACCTCTCAAACTTTATTTTGTATCGTTTTGATGAACGCCTCCAAAATCTGTGTAAAAAACTCAATATCACCTATACCCGTTATGCCGATGATCTGACGTTCTCAACCAATACTCGTTATGCTCTTTTTAGCATACCCGAGCAGGTAGCAATGCTATTAAATGAATTGTTTACAGGCCGGATTAACATCAATAAGCGCAAGACGATTTTCACGTCCAAGGCTCACAACCGACATGTGACCGGAGTTGGACTTAGCAGTGAAAATAAATTGTCGCTAGGGCGTGCTAAAAAGCGCTACCTAAAGCATCTCGTGCATCAATTCACGCTAAGCTTATTAGCAGACGAGGAAATCTCGCATTTACAAGGTTGGCTTGCTCACGCGAAGCACATTGAACCGACGTTTATTGAATCACTAACAAACAAATACGGTAAAGACATAATACATAAAATTTTTGAGACTAACCATGACTAGTAAGCACTCCAATACGTCAGGCCTAACCAATCTCCGTCTTAGCGCTGAGCGAGGCAACTTATTATCTCAATTCCAACTGTGTCAGTTTTATCGTCAAGACACAGCCAATAGCCACAGTGACATTGAGCGTGTTAATCAGCAAGTTCGCCACCTTAGAGATGAAGCAGCCAATTCTCACTTAACACTGGATCAACTATCACTACAATCATTTAGACGCTATCAAAGCTTACAGATTAAATTTGATCACAATCTAACCATTATCGTAGGTGAGAACGGTACCGGCAAAACCTCCATTGTCGAGTCAATTGCTAAGTTACTCAGTTGGATAGCCAGCCGCGCCATCAAAAGCAATAATTCCGGCAGCCATATTACCGAGAGTGATATACAAACCTCGGCCTGCGATTATGCAGAAATCGCCGGTAAGTTTGAGCTTAATAATAAGACATCCTTTGATATTTCTCTTAGCCGACCGGTTAAAGGTTGGGCCGGTAAAATTTCTTCAGAACTCCAAGTCACCACCCTCTTGGGGGAAATGTACCGTGAACTAGCCGCCATTAATAATGAGCAAGAGCTACCGGTCTTAGCTTTTTACTCTGTTGAGCGCTCTGCCCTATCCTTAGCTGACAAAATTGACGAAACTCGTTTAATAAATCAATCAAGACATCGTTTTGATGCTTATGAAGACGTATTCAGAGATCAGTCTAAAAGCTATTATTTCATTCAACAATATATTGTGCTGAATAATCTTGCAGAGTCAGGCAAAGCTTCCTATCACAAGCATTTACAGTTTGTGAATAAAGCCATCGAGTCAGCCGTTCCACATATATCCAATCTCCACATAGACAGAAGTGATGGTTCCACGGTAATTAAATTAGATAGCTTTGGTCAGCGAATTAACTTTACACAACTTTCACAGGGACAAAAAACACTTGCCTCTATGGTTGGTGACTTGGCTTTGAGAATGGTCAGTCTCAACCATACAATGGCTAATCCACTGTATGCCTCAGGTATCGTGCTCATTGATGAAATTGATTTGCACCTGCATCCGAGCTTACAACAAAAAATCATTCCCAATTTACAAAAGACCTTTGAAAACTTACAGTGGATTATTACCACTCATAGCCCTCATGTGCTCTCTACTGTAGATAAAGAATCTATTCGCATTATTCAGTTTAATAAAGAGACGGCCGCTATCAGGACACCGGAGTTTCAAACCAAAGGTGTTATTAGTTCTAGTGTCCTAGAGCAAATCATGGGAACTCACGCTATTCCGGAAGTTGAAGAGTCCGAGTGGATCCGCAAGTATCAAAGTCTAATTCAAAATAAATTGTGGGATTCCAAAGAAGCTGAAGAACTATTTGATCGCTTGCTAACACACTTCGGTCACCATCACCCTGTGATTGACGAGCTCAAGGGCTTGCGCCGTTTAGAAGAACTTAAGCAACGTTATAAGAATAAAAACGAGGAGGCGAATCGTGCGTAAATTGGATCGCCCCAGTCTCCCCCCTCTTTGTTTAAGACAATTTCAACAAAACCCGAAAGCTGTTTGGGGTAATTTAAGAGGACCTGACAGAGCGCAGATATGGCAGTCCCTTGCGCAAATGCAAGACCATTTCTGCGCTTATTGCCAAGGTGCGATTAAGCCTCATAGTCAAAACTCATTTATTGAGCATTTTTATCAACGAAGCGATTATCCACACTGGACGTTTGACTGGAACAACTTGTTTGGTTCGTGCAATACAAAAGAAACTTGCGGTAATCATAAAGACAACCAAGCAAAGAATATTTCACCTACCGGTATATGTAAACCGGATGTGCACGATCCTGACATTTTACTCAACTTCTTAGCAAGCGGCGAGGTTCAACCTAAGCCAGGCCTTACAGCACAAAATCAAGCTAGGGCAGAAAATACGATTAAGGCTTTTAACCTACAGCATAGCTCACTAGTTAACAGAAGAAGAACCATAGCAAGCAATGAAGGCCAATTAGCAGAACAGCTTTATGAGTATCTAGATGAATTTCCCGGTGAACCCGAATTAATTCAACAACTTAAAGAGCATCGCAATAGAATTGCTAAAGAAGAGTTTTCAGCAGTACGACATACGATTTGGAATAGCTAGTAGAGACATGTGTTGAAGATTGAGAAGTGATTATTCAATCCCTAAACTCTTAAGCGCAATAATAAGTGTTAATACTGTGATGGATAAAAACACACGCGTTGCGAAGTGCTGATTTTTTCTGATATCCAACGCATATGTATGGAGCACCCATTCGAATTGCATTTTTTGATGACCGAATTGAAATAAAAAACCCCGGTATCCTTGTTCCGGACATGACCGTCGATTCCATGAAACGTGGTGTTTCCAAACTACGCAATCGAGTGATTGCGTGCATATTTCGCGAGTTGAATTTGATCGAGCAATGGGGTAGCGGTGTCAGTCGTATTTTTAGAGAGGTAGAAATTCGTAAGTTAGTAGATCAAGATATCATCGAAATGACGTTACCGGATAAGCCTAATAGTTGCCTACAAAAGTACCGCATAAGCGCTCAAGGTCACTCTCTCATTACGGAGTTGCTGCGAACTTGAGCTAACACACCGAATACTGCACACCACCCAATATTCGGCGCGTAAACACTAAAGCATTTCTTTACGTAACTGCTCAGGTGATTTAATAGACAATAAGCCCGGAGCCACATCAAAAACAGTTTTAGCACCGTATTGACCCTGTTGGTTCATGCGATAAGCCGCGCGCGCATAGGCAACTAGCACACTTGACGTAAAGCCCGGATTATCACCCAATTGCAAGCCGTACTCAATCACTTGATTGTGCTCAGGACGTGTGTTGCCACTACGGATCACAAAACCGCCATGTGGCATATTCTGATGCTCACGCTGTAAGGTATCCTCATCGATAAAGTGGACCGTCGCCTCATACTCATCAAAGTAGTTAGGCATGGTCTTAATCGCCTGCTCTACAACCGCAGCGTCCGCCCCCTCTTCTAAGACGACATAACATTCACGAGTATGCTTATCACGTGTCGCCAGCGTTGGACGAGAACCTGTACGTACCTCGGCCATGGCTTTCTCAGAGGGAAGCGTATACTGTACCCCCGCCTTAACACCCTCTACACGGCGCACGGCATCAGAGTGACCTTGGCTTAAACCCTTGCCCCAGAAAGTATAGGTTTCACCGTCAGGCAAGACCGCTTCAGCATATAAGCGATTAAGTGAGAATAAACCCGGATCCCAACCTACACTGATAAGGGCTGTTTTTTTAGCAGGCGCAGCGGCCGCATCAACAGCGGCATAAAAATCAGGAATTTTAGCGTGGGTATCAAAGCTATCGACCGTATTAAATAATGCAGCGTACTCAGGTGTCTGCTTAGGCAAATCATCCTTGGAGCCACCGCAGAGAATTAACACATCGATTTTGTCCTGAAAATCATTTAAATCAGCCACAGAAAAAACAGGCGTGGCAGCATCAACCGTGTCTAACTGATCCGGCTCTCGACGGGTAAACACGCCGACAAGGCTCATATCAGGATTTTTTTGGATCGCAGTCTCGACACCACGACCAAGATTGCCGTAACCGACGATACCGATTCGAATTAATTGAGTCACAATTTAACTCCAAATTGACGTGAATTAACGATATAAATTGATTACATAATAACAAGTAAAAACAACGCAGTCACAATGAATCATGACATAGGCTCTGTCATTTTTGCTCGATTCCAACTGGGCACGCTCAGCGCCCAGCGTTAGTTACTTAGTAGTATTAGTGGTGTCCGCCGTGCTTCCTTTACCGGCCCAATAGGTTGCCAATAAAGGACCTGAGATATTGTGCCAAAAGCTAAATATTGCACTTGGAACAGCAGTCACCGGACTGGCTGCAAAGTGCACACCTGAGAGAGCGACTCCAAGACCGGAGTTTTGCATACCGACTTCAATAGAGACCGCTTTTTGATCTGCATAATCCAGTCTTAAGACTTTCGCAGCTAAGAAGCCAATTAAATAACCTAAGCCATTGTGTAAAACAACCACTGCAAAAATAATGAGACCCGATTCGATAATACGGTCTTTTGACGCACCAACAACAAACGCAACGATCAAGACAATACCAATCACTGACACTAAAGGCATCGCCTCAGCGTAAGTTGCCGCCTTTTTACCCAAGACTGAGCGCACAATCAAGCCTAAAATAATGGGGACAAGCACAATCTGTAAAATGCTTTTAAACATAGCGACTGCGTTAATATCAATCCACTCGCTCGCTAGCAAGAAAAAAATCGCCGGCGTCAAAAAGGGTGACAAGATGGTAGAAACGGCAGTTGAACTAACGGATAAAGCGGTATTACCACGCGCTAAGTAGGTCATGACGTTAGACGAGGTACCACCGGGACAACAACCCACCAAAATCACACCAATGGCAATTTCTGCAGGCAGCTTAAAGACGATACATAAGGCATAGGCCAACAGCGGCATGATGGTGAACTGAGCGACTGTCGCAATCAGGACGGACTTCGGCTGCTTTAAAACACCTTTAAAATCATCAACCGTCATGGTGACTCCCATACCGAACATGATGACCCCCAGAATCAGGGCGATATAAGGCCCCACAAAGCTAAAGAGGGTTGGATTAATAAAGGCAATGGCAGCAAAAACCAAAACCCACAGAGCGAAGGTTTTTTGCACAATACGGCTAAAACGAGTGATCACAGGCATCTCTCTTTCCAATAAAAATAATACTAGTATATCTCACCGATAAATTGTTACCTACTCTAGCCCGCGCTTAGTCGCTTATCGTTGCCTGATAGAATGAGCAAGTGTGCAAAATCTCTCTCTTTTTCTTTTCTTTGGCGGTTTTATGACAGGATCGTTTTTTGATGCGGTGCTCTTCTCAATGAGCGTTACACTCCCTAGTATTTTGCTATTAGTTTTGGGCTGGTATTTACGACGCTCCGCACAAATTGATCAACGATTCTGCGACCAGGCATCAAAAATCGTTTTTAATTACTCTCTTCCTGCGCTATTGTTTTTTAGTATTTACAGTAGCGATACGGACTTATTGGAAAACCTCAATCTGATACTTGCCGGCGTCGTAACGATCATGACGCTCTATATTGGCGCAGAGCTTGTCGCCCGTCAACTGGTCAAAGAGCCACGCGATCATGGTGTTTTTGTACAGGGCGTGTTTAGAGCCAACATGATGATTATCGGTTTGGCTTTTGTCAGTAGCGCATATGGTGCCAGTGGCGTAGCAATTGCGGCTATTTTTGGTGGTATTTTAACGCTCCTGCTTAATGTTCTTGCAGTGATTACACTCAGTAAAGCCACCGGCAATAAAAAGTTCAACCCTTTATTAATGGCTCGCCAAATCGTCACTAATCCATTAATTATCGGAATTCTTTTAGCGCTTGCTTGTAAGTGGCTGTACGTACCCATACCGTCACTCATTGCCGAAGCCGGCGGTTATGTGTCGAGTTTGGCCTTACCCTTAGCCTTAATTTGTGCGGGTGCAACGCTCGACTTTAGAAAAATTTTCAGCGCAACGGATATTGCCATGTGGTCCAGTATTGGACGTTTAATCATCGCCCCCATCATCGCAGTCATTGTCGGTCTCGTTTTTTCTCTGGATAGTATGGGACTAGGTGTGTTGCTGCTCATGACCGCCTCCCCGGCTGCCGCTGCGAGTTATGTGATGGCAAAAGCAATGGGAGCCAATGACGTCGCCGCAGCCAATATTATTGGTATCACCACAGTTGGTGCGATGCCGACAATGGCGATGAGTTTAACCTTATTGAGGTATTTTGGGCTAATTTAGGGCGAATGATGTCGTGCCGAAGTGGCTGTCAAAAATCATTTTCCTTGCTCAACTAATCTCAGCCATTTAAACACCCACAAAGTCTTTCACCAATAAAACAAAAAACCGACTAACTCAATGAGTTGGTCGGTCTAAAACAGCGAGCCCAATAAGGGGGAAACTATCGAGCCCGCCGGCTCAAGGCTAATATGCAAGGGCCCTTGAGCAACCCTCCTCTCCGCATTTTTTATCCCGCAACGGTTTCAATCTTGGCCGGTAAGCCATTACGCACGACTGCGCCAGAGACGCTATCGACCCAGACGTTTTCATGGTTACGAGTCGGATCGGTTAAGCCAATATCATTGATGTTGACACCAGCTCGGATAAATGGTGCATCCGGCCAGGTGTGCTCACCAATTTGATGCGCCCGCCCACCTAATTCCGTATGACCAAAACCATGCTCGATACCGATGGTGCCTCGCATCACGCCAGGGTAGACAATGATCGTACCCTCAATTGATCCGCCCGGCGTCGATACTTTGGCCATTTGACCGGTGCTTAAACCAAAGCGTCTAGCATCATCTGGGTGAATAATCATCGGATTATCCG
>LSQX01290977.1_pt1 | contig 13801 bp, 10 predicted proteins | sample 654561 | NCBI WGS metagenome assembly LSQX01 (sample SAMN04489861, study PRJNA283612) | anaerobic digester metagenome | isolation source: 4 biogas reactors fed with cattle manure at either 37C or 55C with and... | place: Denmark: Kongens Lyngby | collected 2014 | reverse complement strand
AATTCAATTAACGTAAAGCCCGGTCGTATTTTCATAAAGACACTCCTGTCGTTGATTAAAATGAATTGAAGCGATGACACCGGTCAAATACACATGATGATGGGTATTTAAGCGAAAGGAGTGTGGGGCGGTCCCCGCGCAGGAATTACGAATGCCTGCATAAGAGAAGACAAGGTGGTGAAAAAACGAATGGGGAGCCGCGACAATTCCGGCAACAAGATCCCAACGAGAACCCAACAAAAGGCGGCAATATTCAACAACACATGAAAAAAGGGGCAATTGAGTTCTTGACAACTTTCGCCCGGTTCATGATGATGGAAGGAAGCGGCAAAAATAGAAACACCGGCCCAGATTACGATGGCAGCCAACCAAAGCAAAGCCTTCCGGCGTTTTATAAACCAGGCTAGACCCATAGGTGCATTTCTATTTTGTTAAAGGCCTTCATTATCTACGACTCATGGAGCGGTGTACGCCCACTATTATTCTCCCATGACCTTGATTACCAGCCGTTTTCTTCGTAATCCGTCAAATTCAGCATAATAAACTTGTTGCCAGGGACCCAGATCAAGCCGTCCTGCCGTCACAGGCACAATTACTTCGTGATGCACGAGCAGGCTTTTCAGATGCGCATCGCCGTTGGTTTCTCCTGTGCGGTGATGCCGATAATCAGATTTGAAAGGCGCCAGCTCTTCCAGCCATTCATCAATATCTTCAATCAAACCGCTTTCAGCATCGTTGACATAGACACCGGCGGTGATGTGCATCGCGGAAACAAGCACCATTCCTTCTTGGATGCCGCTCTTCCGCACCACATCGGCGACCTCGCGGGTAATGTTGATATATTCTCGCTTCTTGCGCGTATTGAATTCTAAATATTCCGTTGCAAATTTCATACGTATTCTCCATGATGATTCATAGGCGAAAGACCATAACTTGATATCAAAAGGCTATCCTTGAACCAAATAACTGACTCAGAGTAGCATACTCTCCGGGATAAAAGAGAATCGAGATATTCGTAGCTGAAAAAACAATGTCCGTGATCTTGATCCATACTGTGGTAAACGAGTTGCAGTAGTTTAAAATAATAAAAATCTCGCTTCTATTGCAAACCAAGCAGCCAATCAATTTACGGAGAAAAGAATCCTATGGGTGAAGCTCAGTGGTATGAAGTCTTATTCGAAAACTTTGCGCGCAGCTATGACCGTGAAGCCTTCACGCAAGGAACAGCGGGGGAGTGTGATTTCCTCGAAGCTGAGTTTCAGTTCGACAAATCCTTTCGCATATTGGATGTGGGCTGCGGAACCGGCCGCCATGCAATCGAATTAACCAAGCGCGGTTATAAGGTGACGGGCATCGACTTATCAGAAGCACAATTGAAAGAGGCGCGTTCAAAAGCCAACACTGAAAACCTACGCATAGATTTTCGCAAACAGGATGCGCGCAGCTTGGATTTTCATAATGAATTTGACGCCGCCATTATGCTCTGCGAAGGCGCATTTCCTTTGATGGAAACTGACGACATGAATTTTGAAATTCTCAAAGGGATTACCCGAGCCTTGAAGGAGCACGGCAAACTAATCTTTACAACACTCAACGGACTATATCCCCTGTGCCGTACTATGGAGTCGCTGCTCAAAAAAGATCACGACGTGCTAGAAAAGCCCCGCTTTAATCTGATGACTTTGCGCGATTGTTATGATATGGAATTTGTAGATGATGATGGGAACACCAAAAAGATGGCCTGCAATGAGCGCTATTATATGCCCTCTGAGATAACATGGCTCCTAAACAGTTTGGGCTATGAGCAGGTAGAAATATTTGGCGCTAAACTGGGCGCTTACTCCAGAAACGAAGTATTAACCCACAACGATTTTGAGATGCTCATAGTCGCGCAACGCTAAGCTTCGGCTTTTATCGTTGGCAAGGGTGCAACGCAAAGGTGAGCAAGATAGGGTAGTTCTTTGTCATTCCACAACGGGCGCGCATTCATCGGCACTGGTAATACCGGGCGGCAGTTCAAGGAGTTGGATATTGCGAAAATGGATTTCGCCGCCTTCCGATTCTAGGCAGAGGTAGCCTTTTTTTCGTGTCGATTCACGGATGCCGTTGACAAACTTGCCATTCACCGCCAATTTCACCACACCATCCACACACACCACGTCATAGACGTTCCATTCCCCTTTGCCGAGACAGCGATTTTCCAAAGATTTGCTCCGTTCGCCCCGAGGGTTATCGGGAATGGTCTTCACACCATTGGCGCCGAAGAGTTCACCATGAACGTAAGCGATGGGGGGTAAGTTGCCCCGTTTATCCTTATGCTGATTGACCCAATCCAGTTCAAGCATTTGCACTTCCAATCCTGCGGGCAGCCGTTTCCCGTCAGGCACCGTGCCCTCGCTCCACACAAAGACGCCGGAATTTCCTCCCGCTTCCATATGACGCCACTCAATATGCAATATAAAATTTTCATATTGTTTTTCGCTGCGCATGACGCCAATCGGACGACCTGAACAAACCAACAACCCATCCTGTACAGACCAAGTATCCTCCGCCGTGTTGACATTTATCCATCCTGTTAAATCGACACCATTAAAGAGGGGTTGAAACTGAGGTACCGCCACTTCTTCTGCCCCGATAAAAGTTGCAGCAACAAGGCACACACATAGACTTAAAACGGTACGCATGGAAAATGTCATGATCACTCCTTTATAGTTGTTTTACTTTCTTTAACAATTATGGTGAACTTCAACACGTGGATCTTAGCGCCCCTTAAGAGACATCTTTTTCTTCGTCTCCTTCCTCGCTTTCATGGATCCATTTGAGAACCATGGTAATGCTTTGCTCAAGGGAGATCAAGCCGCTCTCATCGCGATCACGTCGTTTATACTCTATTTCACGATTATTCAGTCCTTTTTCACTTACAATGAGCCGTATGGGGATGCCCAAGAGGTCGGCTTCCGCAAATTGTACGCCCGGCCGTTCATCGCGATCATCAAAGAGCACTTCAATCCCTGCTCGCTTTAAGTGCTCATATAAACGCTCAACCGCTTCTTTCACTACATCGTTTTTCATTTTCAGCGCGCAGAGATGCACCTGCCAAGGCGCCACAGGAAGGGGCCATTTCGGGCCGTAGCGGTCATGCCTCGCTTCGATCACCGCCATGAACACGCGGTTGATTTCGATGCGGTAACTGCCCATGAGCGGGGCACGGAGCACGCCCGCCGCGTCATGATAATTCATGATCAAGGCTTTGGTGTAGACGTCTCCTACTTGAAAGATACGGGCGAGTTCAATACCCCGTTTCAGTTGGAGCGCAGCAGAACATAGGGGGCATCCGTCGCCCTCCCGAATGAGCGCCGCATCCACCACTTCGGCTTCGGGCAAGTCTCTGGCAAGGTTAAAATTCAAGTAATGATAATCAGGTTCATTGGCACCGCAAATAAGATTCCCTGACGCGGCAATACTCGCATCAACGACAATACGACACGCCCGAGGATCCAGCCCCAGAGGGGAGGCAAAACCCGGCACGGCCCCGATGGCATCGATCTTTTCATCGACCGCAGGGATGAGAAAGCGCTGCGTCACTTTAGCAAGTTTTGTTTCGTTGACTTCAATGTCACCTCGAATCAAAACGACGGTGAGTTGGTCTGATGCAGGACTTTCGTAAAAGACAACCTTCGCTGTCTTTTTTGTTGGGACACCTAAAAATTCCGATACTTCTTCAATGGTCTTTTTAGAAGGTGTGTGAACCTTTTCGAGGGGAAGCGGGTCCTCGGGATAAGAGGTGATCCTTCCTGTTGCCGCTTCTTGTTTGGCAAGATACCCGCATTGGTCACAAGAGACAATGGCATCTTCTCCCGATTCAGTAAGGAAAATAAAAGCATGCGCCGCATCCCCTTCCTTAATGCCGGGCGCGGCAAGGGCAGGCACCACTTCAGCTATGCCTATACGCGAAAAAACACGTTGATAGGCTTGGTAACATCGCATGTAATAGTGATCCAGATCTGCTTGCGAATCATGAAAGGAACAAGCCTCTTTCATGCTTCGTTCCCGTGTAACAAGGAGCCCGCCCCGACAATGCGCCTCATCACGAAAGGCACGTTGAAACTGATACACCATCAAGGGCAATTGTGTATAACTATTGATTTCATGTCGGCAAAGACGAACAAAGGCTTCCTCGTGGCTATCCTTTAATACGAGGGCATGCGCACCGCGGTCCTGAAAACGAAAAGATGCCCCATCTGACGGCTGCCGCAATCCTTCCTCGTCCATGATGGGGGACAGGCATACTTCTTGACCGCCTACAGCGATCATTTCTTCACGAATAATTCCTTCTATACGCTGCAGCACCCGGATGGCAGGCGGCAAAAATGTATAGACGCCATGGGTCTGCAGTCTCATATAAGCCCCTCTCAGAAGAAAGGCGTGGCTCTCCCAGGCGGCATCCACAGGCCGTTCTTTATATCGTTGACCTAATAGTTGAGACATGCGCATGAATGAAAACTTCCCTGGTTAAGCCTTTGTGATACGGTGTGATCTCTATAGAGTATGACCCTTTCATAACCGCTGAGGCAAACTATGATTGAGACAGCTTTTCTATAGCTCTAAATTTTAGTTCTTTTTTTATGTTACACTTCTTCACAGCATGATTTTTATCACTGCAAAGAAAAGTCTGACGAACAAAAGTTTTCGGATGAATCATGGCACCTGATTTTTTCCTCCCATCGAAATGAATTGTTCAACGATTCTTTCCACAACAGAAAGCAATGTCCTCAATAGGCTATAAAGACCTAAGCGAAGGAATAAAACCGTGATGTTACTGTTTTTTTTCGTATGCTCCGCTCTCAATACGGATCCTGCCCCATCCTCACTTCCTCTCATTTCTGCAGCGCATCCCCTGATTTTACTGCAAACTTCCGCCGCTTTTCGCGATAGCGACGCTGCGGCAGAAGGAGCAGATCGCTATGAGGAAGCGGACCGACACGGAGCAGAAATAACACGGGTATGGGGACTCGTTCCGGAAGATCTCAAGCCTTATTGTCAATTGCAGATCGAGCTGCGCGTAAGGGATGCAGCGTTGCGGCTCGAATTATTGAGGCGTATTCTCCATGAACCACAAAAACAAAATGTTCCTATTAGTCTGCAAGCAGCAGATCCTCACGACGAATATGTTTTTGAACCCAATTATGTGGCACTGCTCCTGCAAGAATTCTCCTGCATACGCAGTGTGATGCTTTCCGAACAGCAATTCGAATATTACACCCCCTTCAATGTGGAACGTTACGCTTATTCGCCCCATGTCCGCTACAGTTGCGACATGATTGAATTGGCTGTCCAACATAATCGCCATATTCTAATCGTTTTACAAGGACTCAAATGGACCCATATCGCCGCAGACGTTCTGAACAAACCGCTCTTGGAAATGATGCAGCGTTACCCTGATTATGTGATCCCCGTCAATGAATTCATCGAGCCTCGGCATCTTGTACGGCAAACCAGTGTATGGGGCTTATGGCTGGGCGGCTATACGAATCATTGGGGCATTGAACCGCAATCATGGTGGTACGAAAGCAGCTTTATGAACGGCCCCGGTCTTTTCGGCGATCATCAACATCCGAGCGAAATGCCGGCGGCGCTGTATCGCGCCATGATTCTGCAAGGCGCTGCCATGGGCGCAGACGTATACAGTTTCGAACCCTATTGGGATCTTTTTGACTATGAAAATAACCGATGCTGGGAGGAAGCCATCCTGCCGACCTTACGCGAAATCATCTATAAGAAAATGGTTCCCGACCGCGAACAGGTACAAGAGAAAACCAAGGCTGCCTATCGGCTTAGCCCGGCACGAGATATCAACGAGTTCCATCATAATCTCTACGACTTAGATTGGATTTCCGACGAAGGTAATTTGGCACGCGCCCTCTACGGGCTTTGGGAACCCATGCTTCAATTCGAATTAATCCCCAACAAAAGCAATTGGTTTGTACCGCTCTTAGCGCCCGACACGCCCGAAGAATGGTTGACTCCTTACACCTGTATTTTTGAAGCAGGACAACAGCATTCTGTTGAAGCATGGGAGGAGCAGTTGAAGCAATGTATCAATTTTAAAAATGATACAAAAGAGGCTTGGCACTGTTCTATCAACGGCTATTCTTACGTTATGCACAGTCAAGAAAATCTCTATGAACGGCAGGGCTATCGTCTATTGTTGCCGCGCCCTGTGCAACAAATTGATGCGACAGTAACAGCGGATCGCGGACTGCAATTAAGCTGGGAAAAGGATCCCGGCGCGAAGCGGTATTTTATACATCGTGTAGAAGACGAAACTGAGACACGGACGCTGTCTGCGCTGCAACCTCTCCTTGAGACGAGTGACACTTTTTGCACCCTAAACAAGGCGGATGCCGGCACCTATTCCATTACGGCGGAAACAACCACCCTCCGGCCGAAGACAGGAACGGTCAATTATCTGGACTATCTGGTTTTCAGTGAAACGGTCAGTGAACATGATGTCTCCATCGTTTATGACGGTGATCAACAAGCGCGTGTTCATCCTAAAGTAGAAGAGGTCGATGACCGCCCTGACACTCAACTCATTTTTCCAACCTATCCCGACGTACCCGATACCTACCGTGATATTGCCGAAGAAATTGTGTTGCAGATGGACGCTTTTAAAGAAGCCTATCTTGCCATGGATTGGCGGGCGCTCACAAACTGTTACGCCGCCGGCTATGAGGATGCCAATGGGTTTCATCGGGAGTATGTCAGCCGCGCTTGGAAATGGTGGTTCCGACGGAACAACAAAACATTTCTGCTCCGACAAATCAGAAACTGGAACTTTGACCTCTATGAAGAAACGGGAAGCGTTGATGTCACCATGCTGCTATTTTGTGTTGCCATGCGCCGTGACGACCAGCCTTTCGGCTATGACGGGCTCGTCCGTATCCCACGGCACAAAGGCGCTGAGTTACGTTGTCGTTGGCGCAAAGAAGGAGACCGATGGTACTTGCAAAACACCACGCCATCCTTGCCTAATCTCGAAGAAATACTCTGGAACAGCCGGCCCATGGATAAAAACGAGCGGTTAATTCCTGAGATTGACGAATAAAAGGCTAACGGCGCAGGCGCGATAGGGCGTTCCTTTTTGTTAAATAAATTGAACGCTCTCTTTTTTTATGTTATTATGTGAATATAAATTCACATAAGAAAGATATACGATGCAACGAAGAATAAGCACAGACATTAGACAAGAACAGATTGCAGAGGCGGCGCTGCATGTCATCGCCACCCATGGGTTAAGCGGTTTAAGCATGCAGCGAATTGCCCAACACCTGGATCTTGCCACCTCGGCATTATATAGGCATTTTGCCGGAAAAGAAGAGGTCTTGGATGCCGCCATCAACAGGATCGGTAAACGCTTGTTAAATATGGTCGCAACAGTGAGAGATTTAGAAGTGTCCGGTCTGGAGAGTCTTCGTGAATTATTGAAACTCCATATACAGATGGCCTTGGAATTCAATGCCATACCCCGTTTATTGTTTTCGGATCAGGTATGGATTGGCAACCCGGCGCGGAAAGCGCGTCTCTATGCAATCCTGACTGCTTATCTGGAAGAGATTGCCGCCTTGCTAAAGAAGGCACAGGAAGAAGGAGCTGTGCGTGAGGAATTGGATCTACAGTACCTGTCAGTCATGTATTTGAGCTTGTTCCAACCGGCCATTATGATGCTTTTTCTGAGTGATGGCGGCTTTGATATTCTTCAACATCTACACCATGCGTGGAATACCTTTTTGAAAGGGATTACATCACCCTAGAAATAAACTATTGTGATTATATGTTCACATCGCAGGAGATTCTTTTATGAAAAAACTCATTCCGGCGCTCATAGTGCTTGCAGCCGCCGCAGGAGCGTTTTATTATTATGGTGTTATCACCAATAATTCCAATTCGGGTATGGTGGTGTTGTCGGGTAATATAGAAATCACCGACGCGCAGCTGGGCTTTAAGATTCCCGGACGACTCCAAGAACGATTAGTCGATGAAGGAGAGACAGTCGTTAAAGGACAAGTGTTGGCGCGTCTTGATGCCGCCGACCAAAAGATCCAGCTCGCTCAAACAGAAGCAAATGAATCCTTTGCCCGTGCCTTTCTGGCAGAACTTGAAGCAGGAACCCGGCCTCAGGAACTGGAAGCGGCACGTGCCGCCATGGAACAAGCACAATTTAGGCTCAATGAACTGGAGGCGGGATCACGGGTACAAGAGATAGCCGGTGCCGAGGCGGAAGTGAAGATGCTGCGGGCGGAAGCGGAACGTGCCGCCAATGACGCGGGAAGATTTACCCGATTATTGGAAGAAAAAGCCATCCCTGAACAACAGTATGAATCGGCTGTCACCTTTTCTAAAATGGCGGCAGAACGCTTGGAAGCGGCGGAAGAACGGCTGCGCCTTGTCCGAGAGGGGCCTCGGGTAGAACAGATTGAACAGGCGCGGGCTGCCCTAAAACAGGTTGAAGAACGTTTCGATTTGTCGCGCGAAGGACCACGGAAGGAGCAGATTGATCAAGCACGTGCCAAACACACTGCCGCCGCAGCGCTGGTTGATCAGGCGCGTCAAGTACTGGAAGATACGGAAATAAAAGCACCTTTTGAGGGCATGATCATGAGTAAAGCAGCGGAAGCGGGGGAATTCCTCCCTCCGGGAGCGCCCGTTCTGTCGCTCGGTGATTTAAAGCACCCCTGGGTACGTGCTTATGTGAATGAAACGGATTTGGGCAAAATTCGACTGGGACAAGAGGCGGAAGTACGCTGCGACAGCTGGCCTACACGTACATTTAAGGGAATCATCACCTTCATCTCTGACGAGGCAGAATTTACGCCCAAACAGGTGCAAACAACGACGGAACGGGTCAAGCTCGTCTACCGCATAAAAATAAGCCTTGAAAATGAAGATCTTTTATTGAAGCCCGGTATGCCTGCAGATGCTGCTCTTGAGTTAATCCAATGACCCCCTCTTTTCCTGCCATAAACGCCCTAGGATTAAAAAAGAACTTTGGCGCCCTTGCCGCCGTCAAAGATATTTCCTTTCAGGTCCATCCCGGCGAGATCTTTGGTTTGGTGGGCCCTGATGGCGCCGGCAAAACAACCACCATGCGTATGCTCGCGGGCATCATGGATCCCGACGCGGGAGAGGCGTCGGTTGCGGGCTTTGACACGCAAAACCAAACAGAAGGCGTGAAAAACAATATTGCCTATATGAGTCAACGTTTTGGGCTGTACGAAGATCTGACCGTATTAGAAAATATAAATTTTTACGCGGATTTATATAGTGTCCCGAGGAGGGGACGTAAAGAAAAGATCTATGGCTTACTCGATTTCAGCTATATGCGTCCTTTTAAAGATCGCCTTGCAGGGGCACTGAGCGGCGGCATGAAACAAAAACTTCAGTTGGTTTGTGCCCTAATTCATCGCCCAAAAGTGTTGCTTCTTGATGAGCCAACCAATGGTGTGGATCCTGTGAGCCGCCGCGATTTTTGGCGTATTCTGTATCAAATGCTCAAAGAGAAGGTCGCTATTATGGTGAGTACCGCTTATTTGGATGAAGCGGAACGCTGCAACCGCGTGGCCCTTTTGAATGAAGGAACTTTGCTGGCACAAGGTACGCCTTCCGCAATCAAAGGGCTGATGAAAGCTAAGCTGATTGCTTTTCATAGCCCTCAGGCGCGGGCGTTAAGCGCTGTGCTGCGCACGCATATGCCGGAAAATAATATTGATCTTTACGGAACCCAGGTGCACGTGGTGACTGAAGACATAGAGAAGGCCCGTCAGCAGACACTGACCTTAGCATCATCTTTTAATCTGGAGACCGAATATTTAGGAGAAAAACGGCCTTCTTTGGAAGATGTGTTTGTGGATGTGTTGACTTCCGATAAAAAAGAAGACGTCCCTGTTTCTCTTCAAAAGGATCACCGGACGCCGCACTTAACCGGTCTCTCTGAAGAGAAGGCGGTGCGTGTAACTGAATTAACACGGCGCTTTGGAAAATTTACCGCTGTGGATCGGGTAAGTTTCGAAACAAAAAAAGGAGAAATATTTGGATTTTTAGGACCCAATGGCGCAGGTAAAAGCACGACCATACGCATGTTGTGCGGGTTGTTGGCACCGACATCAGGTTCCGGCACCGTGGCAGGCTTCGATGTATGCACAGAACCGGAGATGATCAAAAAAAACATCGGTTATATGAGTCAACGATTTTCGCTGTATGAAGATCTAACGGTAGAAGAGAATATAAATTTCTACGGCGGGATCTATGGACTGTCGGGGCAACGCCTCCTAACGCGAAAAGACTGGGCTTTCGAGATGACCGGATTGCGGGAGCTGCGCAAAAGCCCTGCGGCCATCCTCAGCGGCGGTTGGAAGCAACGGCTCGCCATGGCCTGCGCCGTTCTCCATGAACCGCCTGTTGTCTTCCTAGACGAACCCACCAGCGGCGTCGACCCCTTAAGCCGCAGACGATTTTGGGATTTAATCGATGACATGGCGTCTAAAGGGGTCACTGTCTTTGTCACTACCCATTACATGGAAGAAGCGGAATATTGTGACCGTTTGGCTATGATTTATCGTGGGCGGATGGTCGCTCTTGGCACGCCGCGCGAATTAAAGACAACAATCATGAAAGACCGTATTCTGAATGTTGCCTGCGAACAACCTCAAGAAATACTTGAGCAACTCGACCGGCTGGATGGGGTCCATGANNGAACCTGATGATGTCCATGAAATTACGCCGTCCATGGAAGACGTATTTGTATCCTTGATCGAGCAAGTGGATAGGGAAGAGGCGAATAATACAGCAACCAGGGGAGTGCAACAACCATGAATCTGCGGCGATTGATCGCCATAACCCGAAAAGAATTTATTCATGTGCTGAGAGACTGGCGCAGCCTAGTTTTAGCAATCGCCATTCCGGCATTACTCATTTTAATTTTTGGCTATGCTTTGGAAATGGACCTGAATAATGTGCCTACAGTAGTATGGGATCAGTCGGGCACCGCTGAAAGCCGCGAGCTTCTATCCCTCTTCCACGGCTCTCCCTATTTTTCCATCACCGAATACACCGACAATTACGGGGACATGCAACAAAAATTAGAAAATGGAGTTGCGCTCCTTGCCTTGGTTATCCCTGTTGACTTTGCCAAAGAGCTGCAACGCGGAGGCGCAACTATTCAGGTCATTGCGGACGGAAGCGACGCGAACACAGCGCGTCTGGCGTTGGGTTACAGTACCGCCATTGGAATGATGTATAACAGACAGGCAACCGCCGCACTGGCGCGTCTTTCGGGAAGACGGGAAGGGGCTATGCCCATCACCGTGGAACAGCGGGCTTGGTACAATCCTGATTTGCGCAGTGTGAACACCACAGTTCCTGGGATCATCGTCATTGTCATGATTGTCATTGCAGCCATGTTGACCAGCGTCACGGTCGCGCGGGAATGGGAACTGGGCACTATGGAGCAATTGATTGGCACGCCGCTCCGTGTTCCGGAGCTGGTGCTGGGCAAGGTGATACCTTATTATAGTATCGGCATGGCGGATGTGGCTATTGCCGTCGTCCTTGGACAATGGCTGTTTCAGGTTCCGTTACGGGGTCAGCCAGCCCTTATCTTTTTCACCGCGTCAATCTTTCTCGCCGGCGCCTTGTTTTTCGGGCTCCTGCTCAGTATCAAACTTAAGGCGCAGGTTCTGGCGAATCAGGCGGCCATTATGGCCAGTTATCTGCCCACCTTGTTATTAAGCGGCTTTGCCTTCGCTATTGAAAACATGCCTGCCCCCGTACAATTGCTGACCTATCTGATTCCCGGTCGATATTTCGTGGATATTCTACGCGACATCTATTTAAAAGGAATAGGTCTTGAAATTATTTGGTTCAATACAGCATTGCTAGCCCTGTACGCCTTATTGATGATTCTGCTGGCGCATAAAAATATGCGCATGAAACTGGAATAGATCATGCTGCGCAGAATACGGGAAATGTTAATAAAAGAATTTTTGCAAATGCTGCGCGACCCGCGGATGCGTGCAATGATCATACTCATGCCCATCGTGCAAATGCTGGTCTTTTCTTTTGCGTTGACCACAGACGTAACCAACATTCGTTCCGCCGTATTAGATTTAGATCAAAGCCCTTCTTCCCGTGCCTTGATTGCAGCCTTCTCGGGAAGCAAGTATTTTGATATTCAGCATCATCTCCAAAAACAATCTGATATGGCAGCAATGCTGGATGCGGGACACGTGCGCTGTGTATTCCATTTCCCCGCGGGATTTGAGCGCAGCATTCATGAGGGGCGTACTGCACAGATACAAGTTATCGCCGACGGAACAGACAGTAATAGNNCCGGAACCATTCATGTTGAAACCCGCGCATGGTTCAATCCCAATTTGGAAAGCAGCAACTATTTTGTGCCCGGACTGGTTGCCATCATGCTTTTTGTGGTCAGCATTCTTTTGGCAAGCATCGCCATAGTGCGGGAAAAAGAAATCGGAACCATAGAACAATTGCTGGTAACACCGGTATCCAAAACAGAATTCATACTCGGAAAAACGATTCCCTATATGGCGTTGAGTTACCTGACCATGACGATCATTCTAATTTTGATTCGTCTCATTTTCAGTATCACGGTACAGGGAAATATCGTACTCTTATATTTCTTGGCCGGCGTTTATGTGGCGGGCAATTTGGGGCTTGCCTTTGTTATCAGCACAACAGCAAAAACGCAGCAGCAAGCTTTACTAACCGCATTTTTCTTTATGATGCCCTGTGTGCTCTTGAGTGGTTTTATTTTTCCGGTCCGCAACATGCCCGTATTTTTTCAATATATCAACGTCTTGAATCCGCTCCGATGGTTCTTAGAAATTCTGCATGGCATCGTTACTAAAGGCGTTGGCATCCATGCGTTATGGCGATCCGTGTTGGGACAATTCTGTTTAGCCATTTCTTTTCTTTCCTTGGCAATTCGATTCATGTGAAAAACGTCACTTTAAATTTTCTATTTGATCATTTGTTTTTGCTAATTCATGTTAATTTTATTTTTAGCGCGGAGAAAATATTGTTACGTTTACTTCAAACAGTTGCGAAAGAAATAATTTTTTGGTAAACTACCTTTTGTGTAGATTAGAATATAAATATCTGTTGGTAGTAGTTTCAGCCCGATGAAAAGAGAGAGGTATATGATGAAGAAAATGATGCGATATGTCATGGTTGGTGCCCTATGTTTGGCGCCCTTATTTGTACTAGCTGATCCGGGCGATGTAGCGATGCCCGATCCTGTTTTGGAAGCTGCCGTAGAAGCCATTATTGGTGATGACGGCGTGCCCGGCGCCGTAGATGGCGACTGGCTTGTAGGTAATGGCGGCGCTAACAGCGGGGGAGGCGGGCTGACTACACTGGGAGACATTAATGACCCTTGGGGGTCGATGATTCCGGGCATAACGAACCTAAGCGGTTTGGAAGCAGCCACTAATTTGAACTTTGCACTTTTCGGTGCAGGCAATATTGAAAGTTTGGAACCCGTTTCAAAGCTGCCAAACTTGTATGGACTTTTATTTGAAGATTCAGGCATCGATGATGCAGACATGCAAATACTGGCAGAAAACAGTGCCCCCCTCATGCTGCTTGCGATTATGAATCAGCCGATTCCCGGCGTAGGCGGCGTGCCAAATAACATCGGAAATGACGGTATCAATGCAATTGCAACAATGAATACCTTATCTGTTTTGGCACTTCGAGTAACCGCTCCGGAGTGTGACAT
>LSQX01215831.1_pt1 | contig 13801 bp, 7 predicted proteins | sample 654561 | NCBI WGS metagenome assembly LSQX01 (sample SAMN04489861, study PRJNA283612) | anaerobic digester metagenome | isolation source: 4 biogas reactors fed with cattle manure at either 37C or 55C with and... | place: Denmark: Kongens Lyngby | collected 2014 | reverse complement strand
CGCGACAACGTGTCCCCGTTCGAACGCCGGAGTGTTCAGGGCAGACAGGGGAAATCAGGAACGATGAAGATGAATTCAGTCGTGCAGGCAATGCGGACAGCGGCTGCGATGTGCCTCCTGGCAGCCGCGGCCGGGGCGGAGTTGACAGCGGAGGTCCGGGACCATCTGGGGTCGCCGGCGCTGTTTGTCAATGGCGCGCCGCGGACGCCGATGATGTTTTTCGGGTGGGACCGGGGCCCGGGCCCGACGGTCACGCACCTGAGCACGGACTGGCGCGAACACCACGTGACGTTCACGGCGCCGGAGGACAACGCAGGCAACTGCGGGGTGCATCTGCGCTTCGGGAACGCGCCGGGAACGGTGTGGATTGACGACGTCCGGTTCTACGAAGGCGAATACCGCGAGGACGCGGCGGGAAACCGCCTGCAATGCGGCGACTGGGAAGGCGAGCGGGCCGCCGTGGACGACGCCTGGAAACTCTTCGTAAAGACGGAGGCGGGGGCGGAGGCGTCGTGGGCGTTCGACACCGCGGTGAAACATGGCGGTGCGCAAAGCTGCCGGTTGACCGTCGCGAAGGCGGGGGCCGACGTCATGCACGTCCACTTCTACCAGACGGGGCTGTCGATTGAAACGGGCAAGACCTATACGTTCTCGGCGTGGGTCCGGGCCGATGCCGAGCGCACCGGCGACATGATGGTCCTGCACCAGGGGCCGCCGTGGACCATCTACTCGGGCGCGCCGGATTCGTGGCTGCACAAGCAGGTGAAGATGGCCGCGGCGGAAGGGGTGCACATTCACTCGTTCGGCATCGTCATGCCGTGGCCGAAACCGGGGGACGCACCGGACTTCTCGGCGACGGATGCCGTGCTGGAGCGCGTTATCGATGCGGATCCCGAGGCGCTGCTCCTGCCGCGGTTCGGCTGCGACCCGCCGGGATGGTGGTACGCGGCGCATCCGGATGAGGCGCTCCAGTACGACGACGGCAGCCGCGAACCGGTGTGCGTGGCGTCGATGGTGTGGCGGGAAGAGATGCTGCGGAACCTGCGGGCGCTGGTCGAGCATTGCGAAGCGCGTTACGGCGAGCACATGCTGGGATATCATCCCTGCGCGCAGCATACGGGCGAATGGTTCTACCCCAAAACGTGGGATGGCCTGCACTGCGGGTTCAGTCCGGCCATGCAGCGGGGATTCTCGGCGTGGTTGCGGAAGAAGTACGCGACGGAAGACGCCCTGTGCGCGGCGTGGGGCGATGCGGCCGTGCGTTTCGACTCCGTGGCGGTTCCGGCGGTCGAGGAACGCGTGACGGCGTCGGCGGGCCTGTTCCGCGATCCGGCGCGGGAGCGAAAGACCATCGATTTTTACGAGTATCTGCAGGTCGCGATGGTGGAGCCGCTGGAGCTGATTGCCGCAACGGTGAAGGACGCGAGCGCGCGCAAGAAGCTCGTGACGCTGTTTTACGGGTACTACTTCGAGATCAGCGGCTTGCCCTTCGGTCCGCAGACCAGCGGCCACCTGGCCCTGGCGCGGCTGCTCGAATGCCCGGACGTGGACATCGTATGTTCGCCCATCTCGTACCAGGACCGCGGCCTGGGCGGGATCGGGGCGTTTATGGCGCCGGTGGACTCGGTCCGCGGGCACGGCAAGCTCTGGCTGAACGAGGACGATACGCGCACGTTCCTGACGCCCGAGGACGCGGGTTACGGGCGGGTCTCGACGCTTGAACACTCGCGCTGGGTGCATCAGCGTAATTTCAGCCGCATGCTGCCGCGGCGCCTGGCCTGCTGGTACATGGACCTCGGCGGAGAGGGCTGGCTGGCCGACGAGCGCCTCTGGCGGAACATCGGAGCATTGCGCGCCATCTACGACGCGCACCTCGGGAGCCCCGCGCCGTGGTCGGCGGAGGTCGCGGTGATCGTGGACGAAACGAGTCCGTTCTACCTGGCCAGCAACGCGGAGGTGATGCGCCCGCTGGCGAACGAGTTCCGGACGCAACTCTACCGGATGGGAGTCCCGTTCCGGCAGTACCTGTTGAGCGACCTGGAAGCAGGACGGGTGCCGGAGCACAGGGTCTATCTCTTCATGGGCTGTTTTCACCTGAGCGCGGCGCAGCGCGACGCCATCGCGGGCGCGGTATCGGGCGCGACGGCCGTGTGGTTCTATGGGAGCGGCTTCGTCGGCGACCGGCCGGACACGGCGAACCTGGCTGCGCTGACGGGGATGCCCGTGCGCGAAATCGAGGGGGACACGGCGGCGATGATCGCGCCGGAACCCGGAGCGGCCCTGTGCGCGGGAGTGCCGCCAGAGGCCTTCGGCGTGCCCACCGCGCTCCGGCCCCTGTGGCGTGTCGAGGAGACAGACGGGCTCGAGGTGCTGGGCCGGTTCGGGGACGGAACCGTTGGCGCGGCCGCCGTGCGGCGGAACGGGCGCCTGGCCGTATACATCGGTACGCTGACCGCCCCGGCCAGGCTCCTGCGCAACATTCTCATGGCGTCGGGCGTGCACGTCTACCTGGATTCCGACGACGTGCTCGTGACCGACGGGGAGTTTCTCAGCGTGACGGCGTCGTCGGCGGGGGTCAAGAGGCTCCGCCTGCCGAAACCCGTTGCGGTTCAACGCATCCTGCCCGATGCGGGTGATCTGGGGCAGGTGACGGAATTTGCCGAGCCCTTCGCGGAGGGCGAGACGCGCTTCTATTCGTTGCGCGCCGACTGAACGGGCTGAAACGTTGCGTGCAACGCCCGCGGTGCGCCGGCCGCAACGGTGCGTAACCGGGCGGCCGGGTCTCCGCCTCCGGGGCATTTCCCGGCAGATTCGCGGATTCCCGCCGGATTCTGTCGAATAGCCGGGGCGGTGAAGGCGCCTGTCGCATGCCGTGCCCGCCCGTTGGCACTGTATTTGCGCCTTCTTGCCCCAGCCGCCCGTTTACTCCATGGGGAGGAATCGGTACACTCGAAGCGCCAGAAAGGTGGTTTCGACGTACATGGGCAACTACGGGCAATCCGATCCGCTTCACTTCGCGGCGTTGATGGCGCATCAGTTGCGGTCGCCGCTGGACGCGGCCCTGTCGCAGATGGGGCTGCTGCTCGAAGGATATGCCGGGAAGCTGACGGCGCAGCAGCGGGACCTGCTCGAACGGGTCCAGCAGCGGAGCCGCGAGGCGATGGACGCGGCGAACCGGGTGCTGGCGATTGCGCGCGCGATGGAGTCGGTGGAGCCGCCGTCGTCGGTGGCCGATCTGGCCCGGGTGATGCGCAGTGTGGAACGGCGGTACGCGAGCGAGGCGCATCGCCGGAAAATGCATCTCCGTTGCGACGCGCCCGGGGAACCGGCATGGGTCCACGCGAGCGAAGACGAATTATCGGAGGTGTGCCACGCGTTGTTGAACAACGCATTCAAGTACACGCCCGATCATGGTCATGTGCGCGCCGGTGTATCGGTGAGCGCGAACGGCAAACGGGTGCGGCTCGCGGTCGAAGATAGCGGAATCGGGATCCCCGAGGCCGAGCGCGAGGCGGTATTCCGGCCGTTCGTGCGCACGCTGAACGCTTCGGGCTCGACGGCGCCGGGCGTGGGTCTCGGGCTCACGTTTGTGCAGGCGATGGTGAAGCGGGCCGGCGGGCGCGTCTGGGCGGACCGGTCGGATTTGGGCGGCGCACGGATCACAGCGGATATGCCGGCGGCGCCGGCGCCGGAAACAGCAACGGAACCAGGAGCGAATGCGATGGCAGCGAAATTGAAGGTGGTGATTGTGGGCGGCGTGGCGGCGGGCCCCAAGGTGGCGTCGAAGATCATCCGGTTGCAGCAGGACGCGGAAGTGACGATTCTGGAGAAGGGCAAGTTTCTGTCGTACGCGGGCTGCGGGCTGCCGTATTACGTTTCGGGCGTGGTGAAAGAGCAGGCGGAACTGATGTCGACGGCCGCCGGCGCGCTGCGCGACCCCGTGTTCTTCCAGAAGGTGAAGAACGTGGTGGTGCGCAGCGGCACGGAAGCGGTCGAGGTGGACCGCGACCACAATTGCGTGCTCGCGCGCGACCTGGCCACGGGCCAGGAGACGTGGCTGGACTACGATTATCTGGTGCTCGCGACGGGCGCGACGCCGGTCAAACCGCCCATTCCCGGCATGGACCTCGAGCATGTGTTCACGCTGCACGGGGTGAACGACGCCGAGGGCATCCGCCATTTGTTGAGCCAGGACCGCGCGCGCGACGTGGTGGTCATCGGCGGCGGTCTGATCGGGGTGGAAGTGACGGAGGCCCTCGTCGAGAAGGGGTGCCGGGTGACGATGGTCGAGCTGGCCGACCAGATCCTGGGGATGCTTGACTGGGACATGGCCAAGCTCGTCGAACAGCACATGGAAGCGCGCGGGGTCAAGGTCATGACGAACACGACCGCGACCGCGTTTGAAGGCGAGGGCAACCAGGTCAAGCGCGTCGTGACCAGCCAGGGCGTTCTCCCGGTGGATATGGTGATCATGGGGATTGGCGTGCGGCCCAACGTGGCGCTGGCGAAACAGGCCGGCCTGGAGATTGGCCGGACGGGCGCGATCAAGGTCGACGACCATCTGCGGACGTCCGACCCCCGCATCTTCGCCGTGGGCGATTGCGCTGAGAACGTGGACCTGGTGACCGGCGAGCCCGCGTATGTGCCGCTGGGTTCGACGGCCAACAAACACGGCCGTGTGGCGGCCATCAACATTTGCGGCGGCGACGACACGTATCCCGGAATTCTGGGCAGCGCCGTGTGCAAGGTGTTTGATTTCTGCGTGGGCCGGACGGGGCTTACGGAGCGCCAGGCCCGTGCGAGCGGATTCGATATCATCACCGTGCACTCGCCGGCGCCGGACCGCGCGCACTACATGCCCACGGCGAAATCGCTGATGATGAAGCTGGTGGTGGATCGCCAGAGCCGGAAACTGCTCGGCCTGCAGTCGGTAGGCCCGGGCGCGGGCGACAAGCGGGTCGACGTCGCCGCGATGGCCATCACCGCGGGTATGACCGTGGACCAGCTCGCAAAAGCCGACTTGTGCTACGCGCCGCCCTACGGCCCGGCCATGGACAACATCATCACGGCGGCCGACATCGCGCGCAACAAGCTGGGCGGCGCCATGAACGGCATTACGGCCCGGGAGGCCCGCGAATGGCTGCAAAAGGAGGATGTGGTTCTCCTCGACGTGCGGTCGCCGGGCGAGTTCGAGCAGATGCGGCTTCCGGGCTCGATCAACATCCCCCTGGGCGCCCTGCGCGGACGCTTGCACGAGCTGGACAAAGACAAGCCGGTCATCGCGTTCTGCAAGATCTCGCTGCGAGGCTACGAGGCGGGCCTGATCCTGAAACACGCGGGCTTCAAAGACGTGCGCGTGCTCGACGGCGGCATCGCCATGTGGCCCTACGAGAAGGTGCAGTAGAAAACGGCGCGCGACGCGATAGGGACTACACGCCCCCGCAAGGCTGCCACCCGGTGTTTCCGGTGACGGGCGTTCTTGCGGAGCGGTTTTGCGCCGTGCGGATGAACGGGTATCATACGGGGCATGACAGATACGGACATGCCCGACCCGCTCGATACGCTGGAAAATGAGACCCCGCCGCCGCCGCGACCCGCGCCGCCGGGCTCCTGGAACGCATTCACGGGCTCGGATTACGCGCTGGCGACGCTCGGGGCGCTGCTTGCGCTGGCGGTGTATCTCAAGACACTTGCGGTGACGGTCACGGGCGAAGACAGCGGGGAACTGGTGGCCGCGGCCTCCACGCTGGGCATTCCGCACCCGACAGGCTACCCGTTGTGGTGCCTGCTCGGTTTCGCGTTCACGAAGATCATCCCGATAGGCGATGCGGCGTTCCGGGTGAACTGCATGTCGGCGTTTTTCGGCGCGGCGACGGTGTTTCTGGTGATTCTGATCGTGATCCGGCTGACGCGGAGCCATCTGGCGGGATTGGGCGGGGGCTTGTCGCTGGCGTTTTCGCGGGAGTTCTGGGAACAGAGCGTGATCGCCGAGGTGTATCTGCTGAACGCGTTCTTTTTCGCCTGGTGCGTACTGCTCCTTCTGGCGTGGCGGGAATCGCGGCGGGACCGGCTGCTCCTGTGGTTTGCGCTGGTCTACGGGCTGAGCCTGACGAATCACAGCACGATGGCGATGCTGGGCCCCGTGTTCGCGCTGTACGTGTTGGCGCTCGAACCGGGGCTCTGGCGGCGCGCGGGCCTGGTTGCGTCGATGGCCGGGCTGGCGCTGCTGGGATTCTCGGTAAACCTGTACCTTCCGATCCGTTCGGCCGCGAATCCCCCCATGGACTGGGGAAATCCGGAGACCCTGCGGGGATTCTGGGACGTGCTCACGCGGAAACAGTACCAGTTCATGTTTACGCAATACCCGCGTTCGCTGGGACGGTTTGCGATGCAGGTGCGCGCGTTTTTCGAAGGCTACGCGCGCGAGTTCACGCCGGTCATCGCCTGGCTGCCCCTGGTGGGGCTGGCGAGCCTGTGGCCGCGGTGGCGCAGCGCGGCGCTGCTGTTGCCGGGCCTGTTCGCGACGGTGGTGCTGGGATTCATGGTGTTGTTGAACTACCCGCTGACGCACGAGTCGCTGTGGATCATCAGCACGCACTGGATCCCGGCTTACGTCGTGGCCGGGATCCTCATGGGGGCGGCGATTCACGCGCTGGGCAAGGCCTCGCGGCACACGCAATGGGTTCAGGCGGGCGTGGGCGCGGTCTGCGTGGTGCTGCCGCTGCTGGAACACTACGAGCACAACGACCGCGGCAACGCGCGCATGGCCCTGGACTACGCCGTCAACGTGCTCAACACGCTGGAACCGGACGCGGTGTACATTCCCACGGCGGACCACGCGATCTTCCCGGTGGTGTATCTGCAGGTGGTGGAGGGAATGCGGCCCGACGTGTTCATCGGCAACAAGTACGGGGAGGTCGACCCGGTGTTCCGCAACTACCTGCCGGAAGACGAACGGGCGCGCGCGGGCGCGTTTCTGACCAGCGAACAGCGCAGCCGGGCCCTCCAGCGATTCATCGAGGCGACCACGCGTCCCGTCTATTTCAGCCACCGCTCGATGATCCCGCCTCTCCCGAACCACGAGATCGCCAACGCGGGGGTGCTGTACCGGGTCGTGCCGCGGGGGAGTTCCCGTTCGTACGCGGCCGTCTGGAACCGGTACCAATGGGACGACGACGAACTGATCTCGAGCGGTCTCGACGGCGACTGGACCGATGCCGCCATCGCGTTTGACTACTTTTTCGGGCTGGGCCGCGCCCTGCTCGACGAGGGGACGACGGACGGCGCGCTGGACGCCTTCGAGCGCGCGTTGACGGCCGTGGGGCGGCAGGCGGCCTGGGCCAATGATGTCGCGTCGGAATGCGCGCGCTACGGAATGTTCGACGCCGCCGAGATGCACTACCGCGAAGCGCTGGCCCAGGCGCCGGACGCGGCCTACATCCGCAAGAACCTCGCGCGAACCCTCATGCTGCGGGACAAGTGGGAAGAGGCGCGCGCGCAGCTGGAAACCGTGCTGGCCGGACGGCCCGAGGATTACGCGGCATTGCGCCTGAGCGCGCGGACCTTGCGCAAGCTGGGGGAGGTTGATCTGGCGCTGGCGCGGCTCGAGTGCGCGGCGCGCCTGCGCCCCGGCGAACCGTCAATCTTCCGCGAGATGAGCCGCATCTACGGCGAGGACAAACAGGACGCCGGCACGGCGCAGCGGCTCCTGGAAAAAGCCCGAAGCCTGGAGACGGCCAGCGCGCCGTCCGCGGCCGGCCACGGACCCGAATCGTGAGCGGCGCGCGCCCGCGGTTCCGCTTGACCTAGGGCAGCAGGAACAGGCGTCCGTCGCCCGCGCCCAGGGACACCTGCAGGCCGTCCATGTCGGGGCTGTCGTCGATGACGGGGGCCATTTCCCCGGTGTGTCTGTCCACTTCGATGACCTGTTCCGCGGGCACGTCGAAGACAACCGTTGGCCAGGCCGTGTAGGCGAACCGGTAGTTGTTGAGCAGCACGGCGCGGCGTCCGTCGGCATGGCGGAACACGCCGATGAGGTAGTCATGCGGCGGGTCGTGGTCCTCGCGCGAGATGTTGACGAGCGGGGCGCCCTTCAGGACCGTTTCGGGGTCGTCGCCGGCCTCTTCGGAGACGCGATACACGCCGGTGCTGGTGAGTTGCATGAGGGTGGGGCCGAGGTTTTTGAGTTCGGCATTGATGCGCCGGGCCTCATCGTAATGGCGGGTACGGCGGCCGTCGCGGGCGATGATGGCGCCGCCCTTGGGAAACTCGCCGCCGGCGGGGGTGTAGTAACAGAAATAGAGCACGCCTTTGGCGCCGTAAGCCAGGGACGTGAAGATCTGCCAGCGGACCTGACCCTCGGTGGGGTCGGTGTGCGGCCCGTACGGCATGATGTTGAAGAAATTCCAGAACGGGATGTTGTTTGCGAGCGCATACTGTCGCATCGTGACGAGGGTTTCGCAGTACGCGTCGCGCCCGTCGCCGCTGGGGCGGAAGATGGGATAGTGGTCCATGCTGAGCACGCTGGGCTGGAGGGTTTCCACGAATAGCCGGACGTGCTCGTCGTAGGTGGACGTTCCGAGTTGTTTTTCGCTGGCGTAGTTGGGGAACAGGTTGATGTAGGTGAGTTTGCCGGGCCGTACCGCGCGGATGGCGTCGGCCTTCGTGCGCAATTCGGGGAAATCGGCGGCGCTGGGTTCATCGCGCAGGGCGTATCCCCAGATGGCCGGTCCGTCGGGAAGGTCTTCGGGGGCGATGGCGTGGCTCGGGGCAATGAGCCGCAGATCGTATTTTTCGCAGAGGGCCATCTGCTGGCTGACCTTTTCGATGCCGGTGCCGCCGAACCCGCCGATGACGAGGGTGAAGTTGGCCTCGGCAAGTTCCCGGTACCGCGCGTCGGCGTTGGCGTCGAGGGGCGGATCCACCCAGAGCCCGATGGCAAACCGGTCCTGCACGAATGATTCGGCGGCCCGGGCCGCGCCGCCGGCCAGTAGCAGCATAGACAAAACGACTATGTATCGAGTGCGCATCGTTCTATTTCTCCTCTGATGGGGCACGGCAGCCCTGCCGTCGACAGTGGCGGCACAGGTTTTCGCGGGAGGCGAGCGCCGCCCGCCTCGACGTCAGGGCATAATATTCGAGAGCGGAAGCGGAGTCCAGCGGACGGCGCTCATCGAAGCGGCGGCAGACGGCGAACGCTCTGTCAGAGGGATGCCGCGCGCGGCGTACGGAGCCGACGGTATGCGGCCTGGTTGCACGGAGGCCGCGGGCAGGGTACGATTTGAAGGGAACCGGCAGAAGCGTGGCCGCGGAAGCGGCACAGCTACGGAGCGTCATGGCTGAAGCGCAGACAAAGTGCCCGAAATGCGGCGCGGCGTACCCGTCGGGCCATCAGATGTGTGTCCGCTGCGGCACGCGGCTTCCTGGAGCGACGGGGAGCACGGGTGCGGGGGAGGGCAGCGGCAAAGCCGCGGGCTCGATATTTCATCGCGGCCAGGTGGTGGCGAACCGCTACACCGTCATCGACATGATCGGGCGCGGGGGCATGGGCTGCATCTACAAGGTGCGCGACAACACGCTGGATGAAGATGTGGCGCTGAAGACCCTGCTTCCGAAGTTCACCAACGACCGGCACGTGGTGGACCGGTTTTTCAATGAGGCGCGCATCGCGCGGCAGCTGTCGCACCCGAACATCATCCGCGTGCACGATATCGGCATGGCGGGAACGGTCGTCTACATTTCGATGGAGTATGTGCAGGGCCGTTCGCTGCGCGAGTGGCTGGATTCGATCCCGCCGGGGCAGCGGATGCCGGTTTCGTACGCGTTGCGGTTGATGATCCAGCTGAGCGCGGCGCTGGAGTTCGCCCACAAGTTCACCGTGCACCGCGATCTGAAGCCCGAGAACGTGATGATCACGTCCGAGGGCAAAGTGAAACTGATGGATTTCGGGATCTCGAAGCTGAAATCCAGCGTGCAGCTGACCTCGGCGCAGATGGTGATGGGCACGCCGAAATACATGTCGCCCGAGCAATTGAAGGACAGCAGCAGCGTGGATCACCGGTCCGACATCTACGCGCTGGGGGCGATGCTGTACGAGCTGCTGACGGGCAATGTTCCGGCGGGGCTGGCGCGCCAGCCCTCGGAGATTCGCCGGGAAACCCCGCCCGCGCTGGACGCGGTGGTCTCGAAATGCCTGGCGCTGGACCCGGACGACCGGTACCAGAACGCCGGGGAACTCCGGACGGAACTGCAGCGCTTGCTCGATTCGGTGGAGAGGAATTCGGGGATCGAGATTCCCGAATTCGAGGTTCCCGTCGTGCCGGCGGCGCGGGGCGCGTCCATTCTCCGGAGGATCGGGGGCGGCGTGCTCGCGGCCCTCTTGCTGGCGAGCGCGGCGATCGGGGTATGGCAATTGGAGCGTTCTGAATCCGGAAAGGCGGCCGGAGCCGCTGAAGAGGCGGCGTCGGCAGCGGTCCCGCGGGAGGATCCGTTCGCGCTGGCCTTTGCCGATCTCACTGCGCGGGTAAACCGTGCGCGCGAGATGGCGGCGGGCGCGGAGGGACCGGCGGCGTTTGCCGCCGAGGGCGGCGCCTTTTGGGAACAGGCGCAGGGGCTTGCGGCGCGGCGGGAGGCGGACGCGTTTCGAGCGGGATGGTTTGCGCTCGAATGTTATCTGGGCCCCGTGATCTGTCCCGACGGGATGGTGTTCGTGCCCCCGGGCGAGACGGTGGTGGAACGGGGCGCCGACCCGGTGTTCGTGGACGGCTTTTTCATAGACGAACACGAGGTGAACAACGGGCAGTTCCGGGCCTTCGCGCTCGACGGGGCCCATCCCTGGCCCATGCCCGATTATCTTGGCGGGGCGCGGCTTACCGAAGAACTCCTGCTTTCGCCCGTGGTGGGGGTCACGTTCTACGATGCGCTTGCGTATGCGGCCCGCACCCAGCCCGCGCCCTGGGCCACGTGCTCGCTGCCGACAGAAGCGCAATGGGCCCGCGCGGCCTGCGGCGGTCCAGGGACCCCGCGGCCCTATCCCTGGGGGGCGGAGTGGAGTCCGGGGGCGGCGAGCGCGGCCGGAGAGGCCGACAGCTATCCGGGCGCCGCGCCGGTGGGCATTTTTGAGCTCGACACCTCCCCGTTTGGCTGCCGGGACGTCGCGGGCAATGTGATGGAATGGACACGCAGCGTGTTTGTCAGCCCGTACGACCCTGCCGTGGCCGAAAAGGGGCTGGAAGACATCTGGTTCGGGTCGGCGCTGGCGGTGCGCGGCGGCTGTTATACCGACGAGCGGAGCGCGGTGACCGAGCGCCGAAGCGCCTGGTTCGACGAGGCCAGCCCGCTGATCGGATTCCGGTGCGTGCTGCCCTTTCCCGCGGATTCGGAGACCATTGACGAATTGCTGCGTTGAGTCCGCGGCGCCAGGCCGGGAAAGCGGGTTTTCCGGGGTTTTTTCAGAAAATCCGGCGTTCACGGTTTGACAGGTTCATAGCGGCGGGCATACAATAGAGTCGAGCTGGCGTTTAACCCCCATTATCTCAAAGAGAATCTCATGAGCGAAGTCACCTGTCCTCATTGCGGCAAGACGCGCATAATGACAACCAGGATTCCGCGCGATGTGGTGGTGATGCTTCCGTGTCCCGAGTGCCACGAACTGGTGGTGCTTTTCCGGGGGAAGGCCATTCCTCTGAACCGTGAGGTGCTGCGGAACGGCACGAAAGAGGAGCGGCGCAACCACATTGCCGAGATCGTGGAGGAGTGTCTGCCTCCGGAGCTCTTCTCGGAGGTGGTGAACTGGGATTTCACGGACGCCGGCCTGCCCATTGCTTTCGGAGACCGGAAGGTTCGCCGCCGTCGGCGCGGCGCCGCGCCGGAGGAAGACGGGCGCGACCGGCCGATCACGGATGAAGAAGTGGCGCGGTTCCGGAAGTTCGAACTGCACCGCATCGACGAGCCCCGGTATTTCAAGAAATACTTCGGCTGACCGGGGCCGGTTCAGGCGGGGGAACGGGCCGCCGCGACCTGGAACAGGGCGATTCCCGCCGCCACGGCGACGTTCAGGCTGTCCAGTTCACGGGCAAGGGGAATCCGCACGAGGGCGTCGCAGCATTTCTGCACCGGGCCTCGCATGCCGTTTGTTTCATTGCCCATCACGAGGACGCAGCGGTCCGGCCAGGAGACCGAAAAGACGGACTCGTGCCCGCCCGGATCCATGCCGTATACCCAGAACCCGGCCTGTTGCAGGCGCCGGAGGGTGTCGGGGAGTTTTGCGGCCGCGATGACGGGCAGATGAAAGACGGCGCCCGCGCTGGCGCGGACCACTGACTCGTCGAGCAGCGCGCCCCCGCGCGCGGCGATGACCAGGGCGCTGCAGCCGGCCCCGACGGCCGTACGAATCAGCATGCCCAGGTTTTTCGGGTGCTGGACGCCGTCGAGGGCCAGCACGGTGGCCTGCGGCGGGCACGATGCGAGGAAGGCGTCCAGCTCGGCATAGGCGACAGGGCTGATGCTTGCGGCCACACCCTGGTGGTCGTGCGAATGGGCGACCTCGTTAAGCTTGGCGAGGGGTACGAAGTCGTAGGGGATGCCCTGGGCGCGGGCGAGGTCGACCAGGGCCTGTCTGTCGCGCACCTTGGCGTCTTTGGCGAGGTAAAGGCGGTTGACCCGCCCGTGCGCGCGCAGGGCCTCGCTCACGGCGTTGTTTCCGAAGACTATCTCGCCCATGGGGCTCGATTCCGCATGATCAGGCGTCCTTTTCCGGCGCGCGGCGGAGCTCTTTTTTCTCGGCCAGCTTGCGCTTTGTGTCGACGCGCCGCCTGCGCGCCGCAGCGGAGGGTTTGGTGGCGACGCGCGGTTTGCGGCGGCGCCTGCGGACGGCGAGGCGGCGTTCGAGTTCTTCCAGTGCGGNNGGCGGCCTTGTTGCGGTGCTGAGACCGGGATTCGGTGGCGGTTACGACAATGCCGGTCGGGATATGGCGCACCCGCACGGCCGATTCGGTGACGTTCTTCTTCTGGCCGCCGGGGCCGCGGCTCTTGTAAAAACTGATCTCCAGTTCATCGTCGCGAAATGGCATGGACATGTTTTCGCCCCGCCGTCCCATGCGGCGCAGGCCCTCCTCGCGCCCATGGTACCGGCAATGGAGGGGCCTCGACAAGCGGACAGGCATGCAGCCACGACGCGGACAGCGCGCCTGGGCTCGCCGGGGGCCGGGCCGGCATCAGAAGGAGCGCGCAGACAAAGGCAGTCCTCGCTGGAGCACGCCAACAGGCGAGACGCTTGCGTTACGCCGGAAGTCCGACCAGGGTTTTCGTTCCAGGCGGGAACGCCGTTATGGCCTGTCGCGGAACTTCTCGCGTTGTTCGGGGAGCCAGCGGTGGAGCAGGTCGTGGCAGTTGAGGACCTTTTCGCCGAGGTCGGCGGATACGTAGAAGTACTGGCAGGCGGCCTCGAACCCGATGCGGGAATCGCGGGCCTGCAGGGCGCGGAGCCGGACGGCGAGGGCTAGTTCATCGCGCAGGATGTCGTCGAGCCGGTCGAGCACCCGGGCGGCGTTCTCTGCGCTCCCGGCTTGAGCCGGGTCGGCTGCGAGCGCGGCGAGTTCGTCACGGGCAAGGACGAAGTTGACCTGGTTGGCCATGCTGCGGAAGTTGATGGCGCAGGTCTCGGCGATGCCCGCTTCGTCTTCGAGGGCGGGAGAACGGGGCGCCGATTTCAGGAGCTGCAGGTTCTCCTGGAACCCGTCGGCGACCCTGGTGAACTGCGCGGCGAACACCGGGGCAGGATACGGGCCGCACCAGGTCTTGA
>LSQX01206025.1_pt1 | contig 13803 bp, 10 predicted proteins | sample 654561 | NCBI WGS metagenome assembly LSQX01 (sample SAMN04489861, study PRJNA283612) | anaerobic digester metagenome | isolation source: 4 biogas reactors fed with cattle manure at either 37C or 55C with and... | place: Denmark: Kongens Lyngby | collected 2014 | reverse complement strand
ATTTCGCGTTTAATTGCTTTTCTTTTTCTAGACATTACTACCCACCTCTATTAAGCTTATTTTAAAAATCATGAATCATCGATTTAATATAACAAAAAAATCTATACTTTAATTCTTGGGTCTATCAGTTCCGTATCTTGAGCGACTTTGTCTCCTACCCTCTACTCCAGTTGCATCCATAACACCCCGCACTATATGGTATCTAACCCCGGGTAAATCTTTTACTCTGCCACCCCTGATTAATACAATAGAGTGTTCTTGCAAGTTGTGTCCAATGCCGGGTATATAAGCAGTAACTTCTATATTATTAGTTAATCTCACTCTGGCTACTTTTCTTAAAGCAGAGTTGGGTTTTTTAGGCGTGATAGTCCACACCCGGGTGCAAACACCTCGTTTAAATGGTGAACCCTTTAAAGCTGGGGTTCCAGATTTTTTTATTACCTTTTTTCTTCCTTTTCTTACTAATTGATTAATTGTTGGCATTTCTCTACCACCTCCTTCTTGAAGTAATAACCAGCTAAAATACTTAAATATTTTATCAGCATCGTTCAATTATGTCAATAAATATTTTCATTTATCTTTAGTTTTTATCATTATTTCCTTCTGATTTGTTTATAATACCATTCTCTTGTTGCGCAATAGTATTCTTTTCTTTATCCTCTTCCAGGCCCTCTTTCTCTAATTCTTCCTCATATTTAGAAGTTATCTCAACATCCCTGTATCTTGGCAACCCAGTCCCTGCTGGTATCATGTTTCCAATAATTACGTTTTCCTTCAATCCAAACAGGTAATCAATTTTTCCTTTAATTGAAGCATTTGTTAAGACATGGGTAGTTCTTTGAAAAGAAGCACCGGATAAAAAGCTTTCAGTTGATAGAGAAGCCTGGGTGATTCCTTGAATTATAGGCATTCCTACTGCAGGCAACTTTATTCTCTTCATAAAGCCGATATTTTCCATTAGTAAAATAGATTCTTGTAGACTTTGCTCAGTTCTGTACATAATTTGCTCAATATTTTGTTGAAAGAATAAATTGGCATTATTTTTAGTAATTTTCTCACCAGCTGAAATGAGTATTTTACCAGTATTTTCATCAACAATATCTTGGGCATTTATCTTTCCAACAAGATTATGATAGATATAGTCCAGTGTTCTTCCTTCTAGAGAAAAGAAATGACCATCCTCTAAAGGAATATCACTAATCCCTGCCGAATATGCTTTTCTAATAATATTTTTACTTACCAGCTGTCCCATATCAGCAATAACATTTCCCGTTTTAGAATCTTTTAATTCTTCACCAAGTTTTTTCCCTATTACATCATCCTTGGTGTGGCTTAACAGATTCTCTTTGATATTAATCTCTTTTATATCACTCCAAATAATTATTTCTTTATTCTGGTTTTCTATCATGCTCTCAATATCATTTTCATTTAGAATTGTATTGGAAGAAACTATAACATTTTGTCCATCACGATCTTTTATATCTTGAGCAACCATCTTCCCAATTAATTTAGCTTTAATACCAGGATTAAAAATTCTAATCCTTGTAACACCATTTTTTACCAATTCAAGGGCCATTTCCCTGGTTATCTTGCTCCCAATAAGTTTTTGTAAATCGCGCTTATCAGATTCATCTTCTTCATCATTTTTAACAGCTGAGCTACCTATAAAAACAGCATCGACAAGAATATGGTCTTTAATTCGTTCAATAAATTTTATCTCTCCCTGGATAATATTATCTAAATTACCCTGCTTATCAAGAATGTCAAAGCTTTGACATTCATAATTCTCAATTTTTTTAATAATATTTTCATCAATAAGAGTATTTTTATCAACGATATTTTCATTTTTATTGCCAGTTAAACAATTCACAAGGGTTTTGTTTAAAAGTAGATCCCTATTTTTATTTCGTATTTCTTCGTTTTCTTGAACTACTCTCCTGTTAGCCTGTTCAAAGTCTGAAACATATACAAGCTCTCCAGAAAGCAGATCAGAATCGCGTGATGACCTTACATATATTTTATTTAGACGAGCAATCTGCCTTACAATTACCTCAATATGTTTATCATTGATGGTAACTCCCTGTGAACGATAAACTTCCTGAACTTGTTCTAAAAGGTATTTTTGAACAGCCTTAATACCTTGTATTCTTAAAATATCATTAGGATCAATAAATCCGGTTGTTAATTTTTGACCAGCATTAATTTTTTGCCCTTCTTCCACCACAACCCTTAAATCCTTAGGAATCGAATAGACTTTCTTTTTAGCTTCTTTATTCTTTCCAGATAAAACTTCCGCTTCAGGTTTAACAATAATATCTTTTTTAAATGTTTCAGGCTCATCTTTAATTTGATCAACAAACCCATTTATTTCACTTATAATTGCCTGTTTCTTTGGCTTTCTTACCTCAAATAGCTGTTCAACTCTTGGTAAGCCTAAAGTAATATCTTCACCTGTGATTTTAATACCGCCTGTATGGAAAGTACGTAATGTTAACTGCGTTCCAGGTTCTCCAATAGATTGTGCAGCAATTGTACCCACTGCTTCACCAATAGTAACCATTTTACCAGTAGCTAAGTCTTTACCATAGCATTTTACACATATACCTTGTTTAGAAGCACAGGTTAAGGGTGAACGAATCATGACTTCTTTTATACCTGAATCAGTGATTCTTTTGGCTATTTTTTCATCAATTATTTCACCTTTAAGTATAATTGTTTCACCATTATCGCTATCCAAAATATCTTCCTGGACTACCCTTCCCACTATCCTTTCCTCTAACTTTTCAATAATATTACCATCTTCCTGGATATCAGAAACGATTACACCGTCATTTGTCCCACAATCTTCTTCGGTAATGATAACATCCTGTGCCACATCAATTAATCTTCTGGTTAAGTAACCTGATTTAGATGTTCTAAGAGCTGTATCTGCCAGGCCCTTTCTAGCCCCATGAGTAGATATAAAATATTCCAGACAGGATAGCCCCTCTCTAAAATTAGAACGTATAGGAAACTCGATTATCTTTCCAGAAGGATCAGCCATCAAACCTCTCATGCCGGCCAACTGACCGATCTGCCTTCTGCTTCCCCGAGCACCTGAATCAGCCATCATATAGAGTGGATTGAGGCTTCTAAGATGACTCAAAATAGCTGTTACTACTTTATCCGCTGCATCAGTCCAGGCATTAATAATTTTTTCTACTCTCTCTTCTTCCATAATCAAACCATAGTTGAATTGTTCCTTAATTTTAGCGACTTCAATTTCTGCTTCTTCTAATATTTTTTCCTTTTCTGATGGGATTTCTAAATCTATGATTCCAATAGTAACACCAGATTTAGTAGCAAAGTTGAAACCTAATTCTTTTATATCATCCAGGCATTTTACAGTGACCTCCTGACCATACTGACGATGAAGGTAAGAGATAATCCTGGCCAATGCTTTCTTAGTTATGGTAAGATCTACAAATTTCATATCTTCAGGCAAAACCTGGTTAAATATGACACGTCCAATTGTTGTTTCTTCAATATTGTCTTTAATTCTTACTTTTACAGTGGCATGGACATCTACATGCCCATCTTCTTGTGCTCTGATAGCTTCTTCTGGATTGGCAAATATTTTACCTTCTCCCTTTGCCCCTTTCACTTTCATGGTTAAATAATAGCATCCCAGAATGATATCTTGAGACGGCAAAGCTATAGGGGTACCATTTGCAGGTGATAGAACATTGTTGGTAGCCAACATTAACATTTCTGCCTCAGTCTGTGCTTCAGTTGATAAAGGAACATGTACCGCCATCTGGTCACCATCGAAATCAGCATTAAAAGCAGGACAGGCTAAGGGGTGAAGCTGTATGGCATTACCTTCTACCAATATCGGTTTGAAGACCTGAATACCTAACCGGTGTAATGTCGGAGCCCTGTTCAATAAAACAGGGTGGTCTTCTACGATTTCCTGTAATATATTCCATATTTCCGGGGATTCTTGTTCTATTAACTTTTTGGCAGTCTTTATATTATGGGCTAATTTTCTTTTCACTAAATGGTGCATTACAAACGGTTTAAACAATTCTAAAGCCATTTTTTTAGGAAGCCCGCATTGATTCATTTTCAATTTGGGTCCAACGACAATCACCGATCGACCAGAATAGTCAACTCTTTTGCCCAATAGATTCTGTCTGAATCTGCCTTTTTTCCCTTGTAGTAAATCACTCAATGATTTAAGAGGACGATTACCAGCCCCCAGTACTGCATGGCCCCTTCTCCCATTATTTATTAAGGCATCCACTGCCTCTTGTAGCATTCTTTTTTCATTTTTAATAATAATATCTGGTGCACTTAGCTCTAATAATCTTTTTAGCCGGTTGTTTCGGTTAATTACTCTGCGATAAAGATCATTTAAATCAGAGGTTGCAAACCTACCACCTTCTAATTGCACCATCGGTCTCAAATCTGGAGGTATTACCGGCAGAACATCCAGTATCATCCACTCTGGCTTTCCATTACTTTTTCTAAAAGATTCGATAATTTGCAATCTTTTAATCATCTTTTTAGCCTTTTGACCTGAGGAATGTTTCAACTCTTCCCTTAGCTCCATATTTAAAGAATCTAAATTAATATTTTTTAATAGATTCTTTATAGCTTCCGCACCAATTTCTGCACTAAAGCCTAAATCATAGTGAGAATATAATCTTTTTTCTAGTTCTAAAATTATGTCTCCAACCTTATGACTTGTTTCACCTGGATTAATTATCACATAACAGGATTCTTCAACTGTTTGCTTGGCCATAGAAGTTCTCTTTGACAGTCCTGGCTCCTGCTCTAATAAGAGTAACAATCTACTCTCAGATATTAATCCATCTATTTCTATAACCTTATATGTTTTAGAGCTATCCTGTTCTGTGCTATCATCCAAATGGATAATTTCTGGAATTTCCTCTTCTTTTGCCTCTTTAACCTCATCAGATTCTAAATCTTCAGTTTTTTCTTCTTCTGAATCATTTTCATCATCTAAAATGACACTGGGTTTATAGGGTAAATCCGATTCAACGGTAAAAAATAATTTTCCAAATGTTTCCTGCAACTCTTCCAGTCTCTCGGCAGTAATGATTTCTCCAACTTTATGGGGGAATACCTTTAATTGATTAACTTTATACAGTAATTCGGCATCAAAATTAGGATTGTAAGTTTTGTGTATTTTAAATTCGGTTTCTGTAATTATTTTGTTTTCAAAATGGTCATCGAAAGAATCGTTTTCTGTACTATCACCCATCTCTTTGATCTCGTATAACTGTTCCCGCCTTCTATCTGGTGCAAAATAAAGGATTTTTTCTAAATTTCTTGGAGAAATATTTAGTAATAAAGATAGAGGGCTTGGAATACCTTTAAAATACCAGACATGTGAAACCGGACAAGCTAACTCAATATGGCCCATTCTCTCGCGGCGAGTAATGGATTTTGTAACTTCAACTCCACAGCGATCACAGATAACGCCTTTATATCTGATTCTCTTATATTTACCACAACTACATTCCCAGTCCTTGACCGGTCCAAAAATCCTTTCACAAAATAACCCATCTTTTTCTGGTTTAAGGGTTCTGTAATTGATAGTTTCAGGTTTTTTAACTTCTCCATACGACCATTTACTAATATCTTCTGGTGAAGCCAATCCTATTGCAATAGCATTAATTTTTTCAGAAATTTCCAACCGAATTACCTCCCCATTCTTAATGGCTATTAAAACTTTTTAAATAAAGTTTTAACAATAAATTTTCTACTTTTTTAACCATTTTGCCTTAAATTTTTATTATTATTAATCGGTATCATGGAATAATTTAAACTTATCTATTCCTGTTTTTGTATTATATAAAATCTAAATCCAGCCTCTCTTTAGTATCCAGATCTTCCTTGATTTCAATTTCCTTCCCCTCACGATCCAACACTTTGACATTTAAACAAAGACTTCTCAATTCTCTTATTAAAACTTTAAAAGATTCTGGAATTCCAGGCACAGGAATGTTTTCTCCTTTAACAATAGATTCATATGTTTTGATTCTACCGGTAACATCATCTGATTTAACGGTAAGTATCTCTTGTAAATTATAGGCAGCCCCATATCCTTCCAATGCCCATACTTCCATTTCTCCAAATCTTTGGCCACCAAACTGTGCTTTCCCACCCAATGGTTGCTGAGTAACCAGGGAATAAGGTCCGGTAGAACGAGCGTGTATCTTATCATCTACCAGGTGAATCAATTTCAATATATAGCTATAGCCCACGGTAACCTTCTGATCAAAAGGCATACCGGTTCTACCATCATATAAAACACTTTTTCCATCATTTGGCAATCCTGCTTCTATTAAAGTCCTTTCAATATCTTCCTCAGTAACTCCGTTAAATACTGGGGTAACAATATTTAGACCAAGGGCTTTTGCTACCCATCCCAAGTGTACTTCTAATATCTGTCCTACATTCATCCTGGAAGGGACTCCAAGAGGGTTTAAAATAATATCCACCGGTGTACCGTCTGGTAAAAAGGGCATATCATTTATGGGCAATATTTTTGCAATTACTCCCTTATTTCCGTGCCTTCCAGATATTTTATCACCCTCAGATATTTTTCTCTTTTGGGCAATAAATACCTTCACCATTTTGTTAACTCCAGGAGGTATCTCATCACCACTTTCTCTAGAAAAAAGCTTCACATCAATAACTTTTCCTCGGTCACCATGGGGAACTCTGAGCGAAGTATCCCTCACTTCTCTAGCTTTTTCACCGAAGATCGCTCTGAGCAATCTCTCCTCGGGGCCCAATTCTGTTTCCCCCTTTGGAGTTACCTTACCGACTAAGATATCACCTGATTCTACCTCTGTTCCAATACGAATAATTCCATCTTCATCTAAATTAGCCAGACTGCTTTCCCCTATATTAGGTATATCAGCTGTTATCTCTTCTGGACCTAATTTTGTATCACGGGCATCATATTCGTGTTCACTTATATGAATAGAAGTGAAAGTATCATCCTGAACCAATCTTTCGCTTATTACTATAGCATCTTCAAAATTATATCCTTCCCAGGCCATGTAAGCCACCAATACATTTTTTCCCAATGATAGGAATCCCTGGTCTGTATTTGGACCGTCAGCAATTGGGGTATCAATAGTAACCCTGTGTCCTTCTTCGACTATAGGTATCTGATTAATACAGGTTCCTTGATTAGAACGGTGGAATTTTTTTAGATAATATTCACTGTTAATACCCTGGTTGTCTTTTATTACAATACGATTTGCATCAACTTTTTCCACAATACCATCAGTTTTAGATAAAACAATTGTACCTGAATCATGGGCAACCTTTTTTTCCATTCCGGTCATTACCAGGGGCATTTCCGTTTTTACTACCGGGACTGCCTGTCTTTGCATGTTTGTTCCCATTAAGGCCCTATTAGCATCATCGTGATCTAAGAAAGGAATCAGGCTAGCAGAAATACTGGTCATCTGATTTGGGGCAACATCTATAAAATCAACTTCAGAAGGAGAAACAGTCATATAAACATCTCTATATCTACAAGGGACATCTTCCTGAATGATTTTGTTATTCTTATCAGTCTTTATATTAATCTGAGCAATTTTATATTGATCTTCCTCGTCTGCGGTTAGATAAATAATCTCATCGGTAATCAGACCATTCTCTACTTTCCTGTATGGTGTTTCAATAAAACCATAATCATTTATCCTGGCATAAATACTTAATGAGCCGATTAAGCCAATATTTGGACCTTCTGGTGTCTCAATAGGACAAACCCTGCCATAATGGCTGTAATGAACATCTCGCACTTCAAATCCAGCTCTTTCTCTTGTTAATCCACCAGGCCCAAGTGCAGATAACCTCCTTTTATGAGTAATCTCAGAAAGTGGATTTGTCTGATCCATAAATTGTGATAATTGACTGCTTCCATAAAATTGCCTTATAGAGGCTACCACAGGTCTGATATTGATCAAAGCCTGTGGAGTAAGGGTAGCAAGGTCTGGTTGAATGGTCATTCTCTCCTTTATTACCCTTTCCATTCTTATCAGTCCAATATAGAATTGATCTAACAATAATTCTCCAATTGTCTTTACTCTTCTATTCCCTAAATGATCAATATCATCAATATGGCCAACCCCATAATACAGGTTGACTAAATATCTTAAAGAGGCTACTAAATCGTCTTTTGTTAACGTATTTCCCTTTTTGACAACCACTGTTGATTTGATTTGACCAATTCTATTAATTAACTCTTCATCGAGCATCTGACCGCTCTGTGCAATTAAATCACCTGTCTGGTTATCAATAATATCTTCAGCCAGAGACAAGCCGATATTATTTTCATCAACACTTCCCTCTTCCAGATCAAACAAGTCGATTGTAGTATGTTCTTTTTCATTATGAACAATAATCTTTTCATCATTATTATTGTAAACAAAGACTTTATCAACATTAGAATCATTGATCAATTCAGCAATTTTCTTAATAATATGTGTATCTTTTTTTACCAGTTGTTTGCCAGTAACCGGGTCATAAATAGTATTTGCAGTTGTTCTATCCAAAATCCTATTTTGAATATTAAGCTTTTGATTTACTTTATATCTTCCAACATCTGCAAGGTCATATCTTTTTGGATCAAATAACAATCTATCGAGTAATTGCCTTGTATTTCTTTCTGTAGGCGGTTCGCTTGGCCTTAGCCTTCTAAATATCTCTATCAGGGCTTCTCTCTTATTAGTGGTATTATCTTTTATTAATGTCTCCTGAATAACTTCACTACCATCGAATAAATCGATAATTTCTTCGTTGCTTTCATAGCCAAGAGCTCTTAACAGAGTAGTGGCAGGAATTTTTCTTTTCTTATCGATTCTGACATAAATCATATCATTAGTATCAAACCCAAATTCTAACCAGGAGCCTCTGTTGGGAATAATTCTAAAATTGTAAAGCGACTTGTTTTCGCTGTATTCTTCAATACCATAATAGATACCTGGAGAACGTATAAGTTGATTAACAACAACTCTTTCCGCCCCATTAATTGTAAAGCTTCCGCTTTCGGTCATCAGGGGTAGTTCTCCCATAAAAACATCCTGTTCTTTTATTTCCCCGGTTTTTTTATTCAGTAAACTAATCCTTACTTCCAATGGTGCAGAATAAGTACAACCTCTTTCCCAGCACTCAAATGGGGAATATTTTGGTTCTTTGATAGAATAACTAATGTAATCAAGAACGAGATTTCCTGTAAAATCCTGAATAGGAAAGACATCTTTAAACACTTTATGTAATCCAATATCCTTTCTCTCTTCAGGTGGTATATCCTTTTGTAAAAATTTTTGAAATGACTGTTTCTGAACATCTAGAAAGTCGGGAGGTTCTATATAGTGTTTTATTTTAGAATAATCAACTATATTTAATTTTCTATTCTGCACTTTTAACACCAACCTTTTTTGAAGATTTATGCAAATTAATATAATATCATTAAAACCGTAAAAAGTCAAGAAGATACCCACTTATATTAGAAAATAGGTATCTTCTTTTTATTATTAATTTAGCTATATTTTATTTACTAGATTAAAAGACAAAAATTTAAATTAATTAACATTATTATACTAATAAATAGGTCTGCATTCTGAAATTAAATATTACCTATTTAATCTCAACAGTTGCACCAACTGCTTCTAATTTTTCTTTTAATTCCTCGGCTTCTTTCTTTTCGACTTTTTCTTTAACTGCTTTTGGTGCACCTTCAACCAGGTCTTTTGATTCTTTTAAACCTAAGCCGGTTGCGGCTCTAACTTCTTTGATTACCTTAATCTTATTTGCTCCTATTTCTTTCAATATTACATCAAATTCAGTCTTCTCTTCTTCCTGAGCAGCTGATGCTGCGCCCTGGGCAGGAGCGGCAGCTTGAGCCATCATCGGAGCCGCAGCGGTCACTCCAAATTTATCTTCTAAAGCTTTAACTAAATCTGCTAATTCTAATACTGTTAATTTTTCAATATTAGCAATAATTTCATTTACTACACTAACATTACTATCTGTATCTTTAGACACTTTTACCTCTTTTTTATCAAGAATCTCTTCTTTTGATTCTATTTTTTTTGGTTTTTCTATATCTTCTTTTTCTTTAACTACATCTTTTTTTATTTTTTCTTTTTCAGCCAACATTTTCACCCCCTTCCCTAAATCTATATTTCAAATATTTTTCAATGTCTCTATTATACATTTATTCCTTTGATTTACTTTTATGAATCTGACCCAATACATTAACTAATGCTAACAGGGGTGATTTTAGAGTATAAACAGTCAAGCTAATAGGACTTTTTAGATTACCTAATATCCTGGCAAGCAATTCTTCTTTATCGGGTAAGGAAGCAATTCTATCCAACTGTTCCTCTAAATAGATCTTCCCTTCCAGCAATGCTATTATCAATCTTAATTGATCTTTATTATCTATTGAATATTTCCGCAGCATTTTTACTGGCAGTAAAGTTTCTTCCTGAGCAAAGGCTACAGCAGTACTTCCAGAAAGGGAGCTGGTTAAACCATCTAACCCAACTTCTTTAGCTGCAATTTTAAATAGGGTATTCTTATATATTTTAAACTTAATATCTTTTTCTCTTAAACTATCCCTGAGCTCAGTCATACTCTGAACATTGATACCATAATAATTTGATAAAACTACGCTTGGCGATCTTTTCAATTCTTCTTTTAATTCTTGAACAATTGATTCCTTTTTTTCTCTGGATAGTGCCAATTAATTTCCTCCTTTCAATATAATTATTGCATACTATTTTGTTTGTGCTATAAATAAAAAAATCCTACCTTAGAATTTACTAATTAAGGAAGGATATTTTCCCGAATTCCTGAACAGGCTGTTTTTGGACAATTATACCTCAGAGATTTTATCAAATCAAATCTTCTTGAAAGTACCTGCCATCTAAGGATTAATAAAAAATATTTTTTTAAGGAATACCTTCTATCTTTTTTCAACCTCACTTAATAATTTCATGGTATCCAATTTAATACCTGGACCCATGGTAGAAGAGATTGCAACAGTTAATAAATAACGACCCTTTGAAGTGGGGGGCTTTGCCTTTAAAACAGCCTCCAAAAGGGAATAAAAATTATCAATGAGCTGCTCATCGGTAAACTCTATCTTACCTAAAACTGAATGAACAATACCAAAACGATCTGCTCTATATTCAACTTTCCCCTTTTTTACTGATAATACAGCATTTTTAATATCAAAAGTAACCGAACCAAGTTTAGGATTGGGCATTAAACCCCGAGGTCCTAAGATACGACCTAATTTCCCTACCACCTTCATCATATCAGGAGTGGCTATAACTGCATCAAAATCTGTCCAGCCGCCTTGAATTTTTTCTGCTAATTCATTACCCCCAACATAATCTGCTTCCGCCTCTTCTGCTTCCTTTGCCTTTTCCGCTTCTGCAAACACCAAAACCCTGCTCTGTTTACCTGTGCCATGTGGTAATTCTACTGCACCCCTTACCTGCTCTTCCGAGCGTCGGGTGTTAATACCTAAACGTATTGCTACATCTATAGTCTCAGTAAATTTAGCCCAGCTGAGCTCTTTAGCAAGTTTTATTGCCTCTTCAATTGTGTATAATTTTGTTTTATCAAATTTATTTAAGCTTTCTGAAAATTTTTTTCCTCTGTTTTTCAACCAGTTTTCCTCCTTGTGGTAATTATGGATTATATCCTCCCACTTTTTTAAATACAGTATTTTCTCTATTTTTTAATATTATTATTTTTATAAGATTATTCTACTTCTATACCCATACTGCGTATGGTGCCTTCCACAATCTTCATGGCACTTTCTATATCATGTGCATTCAAATCTGACATTTTCACTTCCGCAATTTCTTTTACTTTATTCCGATTTATTTTAGCAACTTTGATTTTATGAGGTTCTGAAGAACCTTTTTCTACTTTGGCAGCTTCTTTTACTAAAAAAGAGACCGGGGGTTTTTTACAAATAAAATCAAAAGTCCTGTCTTGATAAACCGTTATTATTACAGGAATGATAGTACCAATATCCTGTTTAGTCCTCTCATTGAATGCTTTACAGAATTCCATTATGTTTAGACCATGCTGTCCCAGAGCCGGACCAACCGGCGGTGCCGGGTTTGCTGCTCCAGCAGGAATCTGTAGCTTAATATTTGCAATTATTTTTTTTGCCATTTAAAATTACACCTCTTAATGCTCTATTTTAGAAACACTCCTTCTTTTGTCTTATACTGAATCTCTTATCTGCTGATTTAAATAATTCAGTAAAACAATAACGCTAAATGATAAGGTTCTCTTATCTAATACTTTTCTACATCACCAAATTCTAACTCTACTGAAGTTTCTCGACCAAAAATAGTTAAGAAAACTTTTAACTTGCCCCTCTGAGTATCAATTTCGTTTACTTTTCCAGTATATCCAGTAAAAGGACCTGTAATTATATTAACACTGCTACCAATATCAAGGTCAATCTTTGGCTTTTTCTCGCCTTTACCCATCTGTTTTAATATATTTTCTATTTCATACTCTTGCAAGGCAATAGGTTTCCCCCCGGAACCTACAAATCTAGTAACTCCGGGAGTATTTCTAACGGCATACCATGATTCATTGTTCAATTTCATTAAAACAACTACATATCCGGGAAATACTTTTTTCTGTACATACCTTTTTTTACCAGATTTTGTCTCTAATATTCTTTCTGTGGGTATTAATACGTTGAATATCTGGTCTTCCATACCCATAGATTTAACCCGTTGTTCAAGGTTTGCTTTAACTTTATTTTCATATCCGGAATAGGTATGGACAACATACCATTTCTTTTCTTCGATAGATTTTATTATCTTAACTCCCCCTCCCGATGGGGCCTTCAATATAGTTTAATTTATAAGACTTATTCATATTATTGTAAAATCAGAGCAACAACATGTGAAAAGAAAAGGTCAATTAATCCCAAATAGATGGCAACCAATACAACTGTTATCATTACTACAATAGTGCTACTGATTAATTGTTTCCTATTGGGCCAGGTAACTTTCTTGAGTTCCATTCTAGCCTCTTTAATAAAGCTAACTACCTTTTGAAAGAATTGACTAATTTTCATTTTCCACCTTTTCAGCACTATCCTTATTTTTAAGATATATGGCAGGCCCGGCAGGATTTGAACCTGCAACCCCCGGATTTGGAGTCCGGTGCTCTCCCGTTAGAGCTACGGACCTGCAAATTAATGGTCATGATTCTTTGAATCCCTAAAGAATAAATAAAAAATATTACTTTGTTTCTTTGTGCAAAGTATGTTTTTTACAAAATTTGCAATACTTATTTAAAGAAATCTTTGTGGTTGTATTTTTTTTGTTCTTATAACTATTGTAATTTCTATTATTACACTCTGAACAGGCTAATACTATCCTATCTCTCATCCTTATGTCCTCACTATCAGAGAAAATTTACGAAACTTAATTTAACATATTTTAGCAAAGCTGTCAAGCTACCATATTCTTATTTTTTAGAAATACAGCCTTTTAAAAATACTGATTTCACCTGTTTAAAAAGCTTTATATGTGCAGGGTTTACAATAATAAGACTGGGGTTTTGCCCCAGTCTTATTATAAATTAAAATTCATCTGTTTTATCTATTATTTTCTCCTTATCCAACAATTTCAGTAACTACTCCTGCAGCTATGGTTCTTCCACCCTCTCGGATAGCAAATCGAACACCCTTTTCCATAGCAATAGGGGTGATTAATTCAC